>Ga0210051_1007358_pt1 | contig 10268 bp, 8 predicted proteins | sample CryGey092014_all_FD_185464 | JGI IMG/M metagenome (GOLD analysis project Ga0210051, IMG submission 185464) | Groundwater microbial communities from aquifer - Crystal Geyser CG23_combo_of_CG06-09_8/20/14_all (SPAdes) (version 2) | ecosystem: Environmental > Aquatic > Deep subsurface > Groundwater ...
TCGCTTCAAATCTTGAAAAAATCGCAAGGGATAACAACCTTTTTGAGAAAAAGGTTGCCGCCAAAGAAATCTTTGGCTCGAACCTGCGCTTGGCGAGCCGCGCCGTGCGCGGCGAGCCAGTGTTTCCGTTCTCTGCCACGCTTCGCGCGGCCGAATCGGTCGGGCAAAAATCGGAAAGTTTGATCTTGGTGGGACCAGCTGGATTCGAACCAGCGACCAAGCGGTTATGCTTCTTACTATTGCTTTCGCAACCTCTTTCGAGTTTGTAGTCTGGACTATCCCTTCATCCCGAGTTGCTCGGGATGTCTGCCATCTAGTCTCTACACTTTCAACGACACAGTGTCGAAGCTTAGCTCGGGATTATCATGTTTCTTCTAAAACGAAGACTTCCCCGAATTTGACAAATGTTCACTTAAAAATTACTTCTTAAGCAGCCCTGCAAAATTATTCAATATTGTGTTATAATACAGTTATGAATAAAAACATAATCTGCATAGTTTGCAACAACCCTCTTGGCGGCAGACAAACAAAATATTGTTCGCCTACTTGCAAAAATAGCGTTAATCAATCCTATCCTCTGCAACAAGCACGAGGATGGAAAAGAAAAGCTGTTTGCGTAAAAAAGCTTGGAGGTTGTTGTTCTATTTGCGGATATAAGAAAAATTTTGCAGCTATGACCTTTCATCACAAAAATCCAAAGAAAAAGCTTTTTCAACTCGATACTCGAGCCCTATCAAATCATAAACAAGACTTAATAGATAGGGAGCTTAAAAAATGCATTTTAGTGTGTAATAATTGTCATGCTGAACTTCATCATCCGAAACACAACTTAGAATTATTTGTTTGAGCCGCCTGCTCTACCACTGAGCTATGGTCCCAATTAATATATTTTAAATGAACTTTTGTGTATTTCCTTCGTGTTTACACTGAGCGAATTCGCTTCAGCAAATGAGTCGAAGTGTGGGTCTGTGCAGAATTGAACTGCATACCTCTACAATGTCAATGTAGCGCTCTAACCAAGTGAGCTACAAACCCGCTATTCTATCATTTTTTTGGCCGAACTTAGACTCACTTCATTAATCTTAATTTAAAAAAACCATTCAGTCAAACAAAAACTGCTTAGCTAGCAGTTTTTGTTTAGATTTAAAGTTGTCTATATATTATCAACCGGATTTGGAGTGGGAACAGCTTCTGGAATGGGCTCTTTCTTGGTTTCTTTTTCTTTATCCTCAGGTTGAATTTCTTTGTCAGTTGGATTGATTGGCGCTGGTCGATTCAGATCAGGTTTAATTTCCGGTACTTTTTCTCGGGGCTTGATACCCATAATGATATTGAATTCTTCCTGTTCCATCGTTTCTTTTTCCAGTAAGACTGCGACAATCTTATCTAACATAGCCTTTTTTTCAACAAGAATTTTTTCAGCGACAACATAAGCATCGGCAATGAATTTAGTTACTTGTTTGTCAATGTCTTCAGCCGTTTTTTCGGAATAATTTTTTTCTTCATGCATTTCCTTGCCCAAGAAAACCATTTCTTGCTTGTGGCCGAAAGTTCTTGGCCCCAGTTCGCTCATGCCATAGCGTGTAACAAGGTTTCTGGCCATATTTGTGGCTCTTTCCAAATCATTGGAAGCGCCCGTGGTAACATCACCAAAGAAAAGTTTTTCACTGACATAACCGCCGAGCAAAACTGAAAGTTCGTCAATAAAATAATTTTTACTCAACAAATGCTTGTCTTTAGTAGGTGCGCTCAAGGTATAACCGCCGGCATGGCCACGGGAAATAATGGAGATTTTTTGCACTGGGTCAGCGTTTTTTAAACTGGCACCGAGCAAAGCATGACCAGCTTCGTGATAGGCGATGATTTTCTTTTCATCTTCATCGATGACACGGCTTTTTCGTTCCGGTCCAAGAATGACTTTTTCAATTGCTTCAACCAATTCGGGCATAGCAATGTCTTTCTTTTCTCGGCGAGCAGACAGAATAGCAGCTTCATTTAGGAGATTAGAAAGATCGGCGCCGGAAAAGCCGGATGTCCGTTCAGCGATAATACGCAAGTCAACATCTTTTTTAAGGGGCTTGTTGGCGGAATGAATCTTTAAAATTTCCATTCTTTCTTCAATATCTGGCAAATCCATCGTGACGCGTCGGTCAAAGCGGCCAGGGCGAAGCAGCGCTGGGTCAAGTACATCCGGTCGATTGGTGGCTGCGATGACAATGACATTGGTGTTAGTGTCAAAACCATCCATTTCAACCAGGATTTGATTTAGGGTTTGCTCTCTTTCATCATGTCCACCGCCTAGTCCGGCGCCACGGTGTCGGCCAACAGCATCAATTTCATCAATAAAGACAATCGCCGGCGCATTCTTTTTAGCTTGTTTGAAAAGGTCTCGCACGCGAGAAGCTCCCACACCGACAAACATTTCCACGAATTCTGAGCCGGAAATATTGAAAAAGGGCACATTAGCTTCACCGGCGACAGCTTTGGCAATCAAAGTCTTGCCAGTTCCGGGCGAACCCAGTAAAAGAACGCCTTTAGGAATTTTTGCGCCTAATTTTATAAATTTAGCAGGGTGTTTCAGAAATTCAACAATTTCAAATAATTCTTCCTTAGCTTCCTTAGCACCAGCCACATCCTTGAAAGTGGTGCGGTGTCTTTTGTCTTTTGGATCGATCATTCTAGCTCGTGAAGATCCAAAGGACATCGCTTGATTGTTGCCCTTCTGGGCTTGTTTAAGCATAAACCAGATAAAACCAGCGATTAATAAGAACGGCAAGAGAAACGGCAAAATTGTGCCAAGCCACAGGGAGGAAGAAGCGTTGCTTTTAATGTCAATGTTAACAGCGGCCAATTTTTCCGTATCCACGCCATAATTTTTCAGAGACTCAGTGATGCCAGTTTCACTTTCTTTAACAGAGTTTTCTGTTTTGCCATCAGTCATTTCTATGACCAGATTATCTCCATCAACCACAATCTTTTTGATTTGGCTGTTGTTTATTTGGGAAACCAGAGTGCTGAGGGAGATGTTGGTTGGTTTTTCTTGTGGTCCGCTGTACAGAACAAACAGGCCTGAGATAAGCAATAAAGTTAACAATATTAGGCTGATATTTTTGGCTAATTTTTTCATTTATTCCTTTAGAAGTTGCAAATCCCGATGAATCGGAGGTGCAAATTCAATTTATAATTTACTGATAGTAACTTTATCACCTTTTCGCATCATTTTCAAGCCCTTAAATACTACAATCTGGTTTTTGCCCTTAGTGCTTTTTAAAGCTTTCAAAATCTCTTCGATATGCGCTGCTCCAATATCTTTCAAGTTGAATTTTTGTTGCTCAATGTGCCTCAGTAACAGCCGGCGTTGCAAGGCTGGATGCAAACCGAGGATTTTTTTGGCACTCAATTGTGATTGCATATTAACTAATTTTTCCACAGCATCATTGATAAACGAAGAATCTTCAGCAATGGAAGTTGTCGCTGAAAAAAGAGTTTGTCGGATTTTGGGATTGAAATTTTTTTCTAAAAACGGCAGGAGTTTATTTCTGATTTTATTGCGCAAAAATAAATTTTCCGCATTCGTCCTATCCGTCCTATATGTCGCATCCGTCTTATTTAAATATTCCAAAATTTCTTGACGCGTTGTGCTCAAGAGCGGGCGAATAATTTTTCCTGATTTATATTTCATTCCCGACAATCCTTGTAATCCGGAGCCGCGCAGCATTCGCATTAAAAAAGTTTCCACTTGGTCATCGGAGTTATGCGCGACAGCAATCAAATCAAATTTATATTGCTGTCTGATTTTTTCAAAAAAATCATAGCGCAGGTCGCGCAAATAATTCTCTGAAACATTTTTGAGGTTGAACCTTGACGATTCTTTTAGCGAACTCAAATGTTCAACCTTGGAGTTGTTAAACTTTAAAATTTCAATTTCTAAATTATATTTTTCCGCCAAATCACGCACGAATTTTTCATCGCGTTCACTGTCTCGTCCTCGCAAACCATAATTAACATGAGCAATGATCAGCTCTAGTGCATAATTTCTCTGAATCTTGGCAAAAATATCCAAGAGGCAAACCGAGTCAGGTCCGCCGGAAATTCCCAAAACAATTTTCGAACCTTTTTGCCAAAGATCTTGTTGATGGGAAGTGTTTTGAAATTTTTTAACTAAGTTTTTCATCAGCAATTTTTTTTATTATGTCTGCAACTTTTTTGATTGCTTCTTCGAGCTTGCCCTCTTCATTAATTACTTTGAAATCATAAATATCTTCGTGCTTCATCCATTCTTTGGTGTATTTCATTCTTTCATCGATATATTCCTCATTGACGGAATCACGGCGCATAATTCTTTGTTTTAATATTTCTAATGACGGTGGGGCTATGTAGATAGATTTTATTTCAGGAAATTTTTCTTTTGCAGTCATGACTCCTTTGTATTCTATTTTCCAAAGGCCAATGTTTCCGCTCCCGCTAACTCTAGCCAGTTCATTTTTGGTTACACCATAGAAATGGTTATTATATTCTTGGGCATATTCTGCGAGATCATCTTGGGCAATTTTGTTTTTAAATTCTTCCTGGGATATAAAATAATAGGGGCTTTTTTGTGATTCACCTGGGCGCATAGCGCGAGTCGTGGTCGTGATTACGCGCTCAATGTTAAAATATTTATGTAATCCATTAATAATGGAATCTTCCCCGGCGCCGGATGGTCCGGAAATAATGAAAATATTAGAATAGGACATGTTATTTATAAATAAAATTTTATTATAATAGTATAATACCATTAAAAGAAATAATCAATAAGTCCTGTGGTGTTTGTGGGAACAAAAAAGCTTCGACACCGGTCGAAGCTTTTTATGTTTGAAGATTACCTATTCCTTATCTTCTTTTTTGGCTTTCTTGACAATTTTTTTCTTCTTTTCTGTTTCTGGCAAAGCTTCTTCTCCGGTCGAGGCTTCTTTTTCTGCCTTAGCAGGTTTCTCTTTTTTGGCTTTCTTGTCGGTTTCAGCTAAAACAAGACCCATTCGATGTTCTCTTGGCTCAACAGAGAGGATTCTCCAATTATATTCCTGTCCAGATTTGATTATGTCCTCGATATTTTTGTTAGGAAACATCTCTGAAATTTCGCTGATATGAGCTAATCCATGAATGTCACGGTCAAGATAAACAAAGGCTCCAAAAGGATTAATCTTATTGACTGTTCCCTTGACTATATCACCAACATTATATTTTTTAGTCACAACACTCCAAGGATCTTTTTGCAAAGTTCGAATGGACAGAGAGATTTTATCATTATCAATGCCGATTATCTTAGCCCGTACTTTATCACCAACTTTGACGATATCGCGTGGATTTTCAATTAGTTGCCAAGCTAGTTCTGAAATATGAACTAGACCCTCCAGCTTATCTTCTTCCGTCAATTCAGTCTTTTCCGGCTTGGGTTGGAAGAATTTAACAAAAGCACCAAAATCAACCACCCCGCTCACTTCGCCCTCAACTTCATCGCCTACCTTTAGGTTAGAAATTGTTTCACGATCTTTCTCGCTTTGCGCTGCTTTTTCGCTTACAATAAGCTTTTCTGACTCTCGATCAGCGTCCAAAATGCGAACCTCCAGCTCTTTGTTGACCAATTTTTTAAGCAAAACAAGGATCTTATTCTTATCACCATCATCTACGCGGGGATAATTTTTATTGGAAAGTTGTGAAACAGGTAAAAATCCGGAAATTCCGTTGATTTCAACTAAAAGTCCGCCCTTATTGGCGCTAATAACCTTTGTTAGAACCTTTTCTTGGATGTCTCGCTTGCTTTCAATGTCTTCCCAAGCCTTCTCATAGGAAGCTTCCCGCACAGAAAGCTCAATATAACCATCTTCATTTTCCAAATCAATAATAGTGGCCATAACCTTGTGGCCTTCTTTCAATTTTCCGGATCCCATACCATCTTTAATCTCTTTGCCTAATACAATTCCAGTTCCAAACGGGTCAATATCAAGATAAATAGCACTTGAGCCAACTTCAAGGACGGTTCCCTCAACAACATCGTTAATTTTTGGGAATTTTAGATTAGAATCTTCCATGAGCTGCTCCATCACAGAAACTTCTTTTTCTTCAGTAGGCATACTTTTTTTGCTAGTCTTTGTTTGGCTTGTTTCGCTGATTTTATCAATTTTGGTAGCCAAATTGTCTAAAATGTCAGTCATATAATTAGTTTTTAGTTGGTGGTTTGTAGTTCCTGCCTGCCGGCAGGCAGGTTTAGCTATTATTTACCATCCGTGCGATAGGCATCAAATCGCGTTAAATATTATAATGATGCCTTTTATTTACGGTAAAAAAATAAAAATTTCCTTTAAAATAAGGAAACTATTAAGAAGCATAATTTAGAGATTAAGACATCTCTATATTCAATTTTTCTTAATAATTAACCGTACAATAAGTATATAGTAGATTTATAGACTTGGCAAGAGCTAAAGTTAAAAGCTTACTATCTCGACAGAGCGCTAGGCGTATGCTAAAATACCTTTGTAATCATAAATATAAAATATGAATGCATTCGTTATTGAATGTGTTTGTAGTTTCGTAGCCAGATATGAACATTCAATACTATGGACATTCTTGTTTTAAAATAACCACCAAACCGGCTGGTCGCGGCCAGGAAGATGTGATTGCCTTTATTGATCCTTTTGATAAATCAGTGGGGCTTCGCCCGCCACAGGGACAAGCTGATTTGGTTTTAGTCACCCACAATCATCCGGATCATAATAATCCAGAAGCCTTGAAAGGAAGTCCGGCCGTGATTGATATTCCTGGAGAATATTCGGTCAAAGGCATAAATATTGTTGGATTGCAATCTGAACATGGTCCAACAAAAAATCCAACTCCTAACACGATTTATTTATTAGACACGGAAGATATTAAAATTTGTCATTTAGGTGATCTGGGCACTGACCTGACGGAAAAACAACTGGAGGAACTGGATGGCGTGGATGTGTTAATGATTCCAATTGGCGGAAAAACAACAATTGACGCGAAGAAAGCTATTGAGGTTATAAAAAAATTGGAACCGAAAATCATCATCCCAATGCATTATAAAATGAATGGGTCAACAGCAGATGTTTCCGATGAAAAAGAATTTTGTAATGAAATTGGCAACTGTTCTTCAGTTAAAGCTTCCAAGCTTACTATAAAAAAGAAAGATTTAGAGGAAAAACATATGGAAGTATTGGTGATGACCGCAGATTAAACTTGGATCAAACGGTAAAAATATTTTTTACCGTTACATATGGGTTTAATGGAAAAAATCGAGGAGATACGAAGAAAACCGGAGCATATTCGCATGCGCTTCGTTTGGTTGTGTGTGGCTGTTTCTATGCTATTTATTTTAACAATCTGGGTTTTTTCATTTCAAGCTGGAGATAAAACTGAAACAAGCAGTTTGATTCCGACGGAGGAAATAAACAATATTGCTGATCAATTTAATGACCAAAAGAAATCTTTGCAAGCGACTTTTGATAATACTAAAAATGCCGTAAATCAAGATGCCGCAACCAGAATGCAAGATGGGACTGCACCGCAAAATTTAAATAGATAAATAAATTTAATACCACTTAATCGTATGGAAATTGGAAATATCAACACCCGGGAAATTAGTAAGGAAATGTCGCAGTCATATTTGGATTATGCAATGAGCGTGATTGTGTCGCGAGCTTTGCCGGATGTGCGGGATGGTTTGAAGCCGGTGCATCGCCGCATCCTCTATTCTATGTGGAACACGGGTCTGCGTTCAACCGCCAAATTTCGAAAATCAGCGACAGTAGTTGGAGAAGTGTTGGGAAAATTCCATCCGCATGGCGATGTAGCCGTTTATGATTCGATGGTGCGTATGGCGCAGGATTTTTCTTTGCGCTATCCGATGGTGAAAGGGCAAGGAAACTTCGGATCAATGGATGGTGACAGTGCGGCGGCCTATCGTTATACCGAAGCCAAGCTTTCCGCGATGGCCGAAGAGATGCTGGCAGACATTGAAAAAAACACTGTGGATTTTGTGCCGAACTTTGATGGACAACACAAAGAACCTCGTGTTTTGCCGGCGAATTTACCACAGTTGCTTTTAAATGGCAGTATGGGTATTGCCGTGGGTATGGCCACTAATATTCCTCCGCATAACTTGAATGAATTGATTGATGGCATTCATCATTTGATTGATCATCCGGAGGCTTCCATAGAAGACCTGGCTGAATTTGTCCAAGGTCCGGATTTTCCAACGGGCGGAATTATTTATAATAAAAAAGATATTGTTGAAGCGTACAAAACCGGCCGTGGTAAAATTTTAACTCGCGCTAAAGCTGACATTTTGGAAACAAAAGCCGGCGCATTCCAAATTATTATTACCGAAATGACCTATGCCACCAACAAAGCTACGATGATTGAGAAGATGGCTGACTTGGTGCATGAAGGTAAGATTGTCGGCATCAAAGACATTCGCGATGAGTCCGACAAGGACGGTGTGCGCTTGGTGATTGATTTGAAAAAAGATGCCTATCCGCAAAAAGTTTTGAACAAACTTTTCTCTCTAACGGATTTACAAAAAAACTTCAATGTAAATATGCTGGCTTTGGTAGATGGGATTGAGCCGACCGTTTTGAACTTGAAAGCGATTTTGGAATATTATATTGCGCACAGAAAAATTGTTATCACTCGCAAGACACAATTTGATTTGGACAAAGCCAAGGACCGCGCGCATATTTTGGAAGGTTTGAAAATTGCTTTGGATCACATTGACGCAGTCATTGAAACTATTCGAAAATCACAGACCAAAGAAATTGCGCATGTTAATTTGATGAAAAAATTCAAATTGTCTGACCGACAAGCGACGGCGATTTTGGAAATGCGTTTGCAAACTTTGGCCGGTATGGAGCGAAAGAAAATTGAAGATGAGTTGGCCGAAAAATTAACGCTCATCAAAGAATTGACAGCGATTTTGAAAGATGTGAAAAAAATTCTGTCTATTGTGAAAGATGAACTGATGCGCGTGAAAGAAAAATTTGGCGATGAAAGAAGAACCAAGCTCGTGAAATCCGGCGTGGGTGAATTCAAACAGGAAGATTTAATTCCGAATGAAGAAGCCATCATCACCATCACCGAGCAAGGCTACATCAAGCGCATGGACCCAACCGTTTATAAAGTTCAAAAACGCGGCGGCAAGGGCGTGATTGGTGCAGTTACTAAAGAAGAAGATGCCATCAAAAAAGTTCTGGCCGTGATGGCGCATGATGATCTTTTGTTCTTCACAGATTCTGGAAAAGTTTTCCAAACGAAAGCCTATGAAATTCCCCCATCATCGCGCATCGCCAAGGGACAATCGGTGGTGAATTTCTTGCAACTGTCGCAGGAAGAAAATGTGACAGCGATTGTGCCATTCAACAAAGAAGATAATTTCAAATATCTTTTGATGACCACCGAGATGGGAACAGTAAAGAAAACTCCGATGGAAGATTTTGATAATGTGAGACGGTCTGGTCTGATTGCGATTAGTTTAGCTAAGGAAGATACGCTGAAATGGGTTGAGGCGACAACTGGCGAGGATGAAATTATAATCACAACCTCAAAAGGACAAGCCATTCATTTCAAAGAAAAAGATGTGCGTTCAATGGGTCGAAATGCCGCCGGTGTGCGGGGTATAAAATTACGCAAGGAGGATAAGGTTGTTGGGATGGACGCGGTTTTCAAAAATCAGAAAGGCAATCAGCTTTTGATTATCACTGAAAATGGTTATGGCAAGAGATCAGACTTAAAACAATACAAGGTGCAAAATCGCGGCGGCTCCGGAATCAAGACAGCGAATGTCACCACCAAAACTGGCAGCGTTGTCGGAGCCAACATCGTGAACATCGATGAGATGGAAGAAGATTTGATTCTTAGTTCCAACAAAGGACAAATCATCCGCATTCCTTTGAAGAGCGTTCCGACTCTCGGTCGCGCCACCCAAGGCGTGCGCGTGATGCGCCCATCCGCCGGCGACAAAGTTTCTGCGACAACAGTTTTGTAGAAAATAGATATAAATAAGAAAAGCCCCAGTCTGAATTGCAAGACGGGGCTTTTTGTTTGGCGGGAGTTTCTGGTAGATTTTTAAAAAAAGAACTACGAACCATCCCGACTTGTCCTGGTCTTTTTTCTAAAAAAATATTTCGGCCAATCTAAAGGAAAATTTGTGAAAAAAAGAATTTTTTGTCATACTAAGGGCAATAAAGTTCTGCTCTATGTACCATATTCGTAAA
>Ga0210051_1007361_pt1 | contig 10264 bp, 10 predicted proteins | sample CryGey092014_all_FD_185464 | JGI IMG/M metagenome (GOLD analysis project Ga0210051, IMG submission 185464) | Groundwater microbial communities from aquifer - Crystal Geyser CG23_combo_of_CG06-09_8/20/14_all (SPAdes) (version 2) | ecosystem: Environmental > Aquatic > Deep subsurface > Groundwater...
GATCAGTCGTTCTAATAAAATTATTATTAGAAATCCGAAGTGTGTCCCAGGCCATTTGATACTTAGCCGCATTTTCATCACACCAGGACCGGGGAGATTTCTTTTGCTCCCTGGCAGCCTCAGCTACCTTTTGTCCGTGCTCATCAGTTCCGGTTAAGAAGAAAACTTCTTCGCCCCTCATGCGATGCCAGCGAGCTAGGACATCGGCAGCAATAGTAGTATAAGCCCCGCCAATATGAGGAGCATCGTTAACATAATAAATTGGAGTGGTGATGTAGAATTTTGGAGCTGGGATAGCCATGATAGATTTTAGATTTTAGATTTAACAAAAATTAACGGCCTTTATTTTTAATAATAACAACAAATTCTCCTCTGATTTTTTCTTTTTTTAATCTAGCAAATACTTCAGAAATTTTACCCCGATAAATGAACTCGAATTTTTTGGTTAACTCCCGGGCCACAACAATTTCTCTGTCAGGAGCCAACTTATTTAACTCTTCCAGCGCTTTTAAAATCCTATGAGGTGATTCATAAAAAATATTCGTATATTTTGCATGAGTGACCTCAGTAAAAAATTTCTGGCGACCCTTTTTATGCGGAGGAAAGCCTAAGAAAATAAATTTATCAGTTGGAAACCCGCAAATACTTAAAGCAGCAGTTAGAGCTGACGGACCAGGAATGGGGATAATAGGTACTTGGGTACTTGGGTACTTGGGTACTTGGGCACTTGGGTACTTGGGTACTTGGGCGTCTGGATGCTGAATTACCTGATTACCTAAGCATCTAAGTACCTCGTTAACCAACTTATTGCCCGGATCAGAAATTCCTGGAGTGCCGGCATCAGAAACGAGAGCTAAATTTTTCCCCTGACCAAGTAGCTCTAAAATATAATTAATTTTTTGAAATTTTGAATGTTGGTGATAACTTAAAGTCGGGGTAGTTATTTCATAACGAGCTAAAAGTTTTTTAGAGCGTCTTGTGTCCTCGCATAAAATCAAATCCACCTCCTTTAAAATTCTTAAAGCCCTTAAACTAATATCCTCTAAATTCCCAATGGGAGTGGCGACGATGTATAATGCCATATTTCTCGAAATTTACGAGTCTCTGACGAAGTAAATTTCGTCAGAAATATGAGCACCCCGCTCTAATTTTGTCATACCAAGCAATTAAAATCTCTATTTAAGAAGGGCTATTTTAACCCTCGCAGCATAGTGGGCGAATAGCCCCGAGCGAGCCAGAGGCGAGCGAGTATGTCGCTTTGAAATATCTCGCAAAATTAGGGCGGGGCCCCATATTTCTCGAAATTTCCCGAAAATCTCTGAACGAAGTGAAGCTAGATTTTCGAGGACCCAGCACCACTTTCACATAAGAGATATTACAGTGCTTTTACAATTTCTACTCCTAATTAGCCTTTTTTAGGCTTAAATTAGCCAATAATACGTTCACTGGTTGAATTGAGATTCTAACGAGATTGAAACCCTGCAAAACTTGAGCAAATTCAGATGTTCATCTAATCATGTGCACCTGTGTACCCCTGTGCACCCCTCGGGTGCACAAACTGTGTGCACCCGAGGGGTGCACAGGTAAACTCTGGAGAAAACTATATGCTTCTATGAATAACGTATTTTTAGCTTATTATAGCAGAAAAATAGCTATTTGGGAAGAAAAATTGTAAAAGTACTAAGATATTATTAAAATAAAGTGGTTATATGGTTTTAACATCTGACAATTTAATAAAATTTTTAGTGAAAGTGGTGCTGGGTAAAGGTTTTGTAACCCCCTCACCCAACCTTTGGTTAATTGAGGACCACCTTAACTTGGAGAACTTTTGCAAATCCAAAGCATAGGTTGGGTGAGGGGGATAAAGCCCTTTACTCCATCGGCAGGCCGATAGGCGGTTCGCCTCGCTTGGAGCCGGTTTTTTTAATAAGAGGAGCTTTTACTGTCACTACTGGAAAATGATAAAGGGTGGCAAGTTCTTCAATATTCAAAATGTATTTTCTTCTGAATGGTTCCTTTTTGAAGAAATCAGCAATCTTTCGTCCAAGTTTTTTAGGCACCCAACTTTTGTATTTTCTTTTTCTATAAGCGTCCATAATAAGGGTCTGTTTCCTGGCCAATTTTTTTGCGGTTCCAAACACACCTCTGACTGTTCTTGCCTTTTCATCTGGCTCCAGACCGTTCATATCCAGAGTATTAAACTGGTTAAGCGCCCCTAAAACTCCGGATACTCCCCTGTCTTTAGAAAAAGCGTCTTTTTCAGCAATATAAATTAACCGAATTCTCGTTTCAAAAGCAATTTTAGCAACTTTTTTCTCTAATGCTTCGATGACTGCTTTTTCCCCTGGAGAAATTTTTAAAAGCAGAGCCATTTCTTCTTTTTTAACTTCTGCAGGCGTAGCTTGTGGAAAAGCAATCTTCATAAATTCAGTAAATCTTGAAGGTCTTTCTTTCTCTCCTTTTAGTTTTTTAATAAGAGTGTCTGCCTGCTTTTTTAACTCTGTTCCTATTGGTTTAATATTAAATTGAAGCCAGACCTGTTCGCCCTTCCCTAGTCTGCCCAGAATTTCTAAAAGATCCACCAATGGATCATTTAACTCTTTGCTTACCCCTTGCTCAAAATTAACGTATGTTCTAATAGAGTAAGGATTTTTATTATAAAGGACGAGGTCTGCTCCCCAGAGATCATATTCCTCGTCTGGAAATTCATCCGGAACATTCTCAGTATAATCTTCCACTTCTGTAATTCCGGCATCAGGATAGGCAGCATAAACTGCTGCCTCAACCAGTTCTCTAAATTGAACCGGCGTTCGAATTAGAAATTGAACATGCCCTGCAATACTTATAATCTCCGGGGAAATAGTTAAGGTTTGCTTGCCATGAATATATTTATCCGCCCAGGTTCTTGGCTTTTTAATCCCGGCAAAATGAGCAAACATTTTCTCCACTACCTCCGGTCCCTGCTCATTATCTTTGGGCACATCAATGGCAAGTAAAATGTATTTCTGGTCTGCCAGATACTTCTTGTCAACGCGATCCAGGTGACCCCTCCAGATAAGTTTGGCTATAATAAATAGAAGGAAGGCTCCGATTAAAAAAAGAAAAGTTCGCCAGATTATTGAGAAAGCTGGCAACCCGACAAATTCTACCAGTGGCGTTAAATCAATGGTCATAGTCGCTTCGCTCTAATGTTTTTTTATAAAAATTAAACTTAAAATAGGTAAAATTGTCCAGACCGACCTGGCAAAAGAACTGGCAAAAACGCTGCGAATAAAAAAGCTAAAATGAGCCTGTATTTCAGCAGGAAAAATTAAGAAAAACAAAGAAAAGAGAAGCCCGGCTTCTAAAACGCTAAACCAAACAATCTGGGTGGCTTTTTCAAAAAATTTAGCGTTTCTAATAAGATAAATGTGAGAAAAAAGCAATATTACTAATAATAAAAAAATAATAAAAAATAGAATTTTGGCCAGAAAATGAAATTGGCTTTTAAAGAAAAAGTTCTCCAGGGGTTCTACGAGATAAATGACAGCAGCGGTAACATAAGTACTGATTAAAATCAGAAATAATCTTTCTCGATTAAGCGCCAGAACAAAAATAAGGATGGTGGCAAAGAAAAGAACAAAAGTAAAGAGCCCCCAGGAAGGAGTAGCCCAACTGCTGGCTTGGGACTGACCTGCATTAACAAAATATTCTTCATTTATCTCATAGAGCTCAGGCTCCATACTATTCATTAAAACACAAGAACATAAAAACACAAGAACATAAAAATGCCTATTAAAGTTCTTCTTCTCTGAGTTTTTCTAATAATTCTTTCTGCTTTTTAGTTAAGCGTTTGGGAATTTTAATATTTACCTTAACTATTTGGTCGCCCCTGCCTCGGCCATGGATATAAGGCACGCCCTTACCTCGAAGTCTAAACTCCTGACCGGAAGAAGTACCGGGAAGAATCTTTAACTTTACTTTTCCGTCTATAGTTTCTACGCTAATACTGGCTCCCAGCACTGCTTGAGATATAGTTATTTCTTCTTCTGAAAAAAGATTGCTATCCTGACGCCGGAACTTTGGATCGCGCGCAACCCGGACAACTATATAAAGATTTCCAGAAGCCGCTCCTCTGGTTCCTGCTTCACCCTGATCGCGTAGCCTGATAGATTGACCGTTGTCAATCCCGGCTGGAATTTTTACCTTTATTTTCGTTAATTTTCTAACCCTGCTCTCTCCATGGCACTGGCTGCAATTTTTGGACGCGACTCTCCCTTCTCCATGACATCTGGGACATGTGGTAACACTTGTAAAAGTTCCAAAAAATGTTGAACGAGCCTCGGTCACCTGACCAGAGCCGTTGCAGCGGGGACAAGTTATAAATTTGCTTCCTGGTTCGCATCCCGTGCCCTCACATTTTGGGCAAATTACATATTTTTCCAATTCAATTTCTCTTTCAGCCCCATATACTGCCTCCCGGAAATCTATTGTTAAGGCTGCCTCAATATCTCTTCCTTGGCGGGCTCCGGCTTTCCTTCGAGGCTCGCGAAAACCTCCACCAAAGGCGGATTCGCCTCCGGCAGAAAAAAAATCTTCAAAAATGCCACCCAGATCTCCAAAGCCTAAATCTTCAAAATCAACTCTGGAGCCTCTGGCTCCCCGCATAGCTTCTGCCCAGCTTGCCCAATCGCGAAAACCCTCAAACCCGGTAAAGTCGCCACGGGCTTGAGCCTGCTCAAAAGCCGGACCATACTGGTCATAGAGCTTTTGCTTTTCTGGATCTCCGAGAGTTTGATAGGCTTCATTGATTTCTTTAAATTTTTCAGCGCTGCCCCCGGCTTTGTCCGGGTGATACTTTTGAGCCAGCTTTCGAAAAGCCCGCTTGATTTCTTCCGGAGAAGCATCTCGAGAAACTCCCAGAATCTCGTAATAGTCCTTGGTCATAATATATCTATTATATCAGTTTTTCTCTTAAAGTAAAGAGCCGCATCAACTCATATAAAATTTAACCGTAGGGACACTGGGACTAATTGTCGCGGCGAGACCGCGACAATTTTTCAGGCGGGTCTTTGTCAAAAATAAAAAACGGGCCCATCTCGATTCGAACGAGAAACTTTGGTTTTGGAGACCAAAATTATACCCTTTAACTATGGGCCCATTTCTATTTTGTTTCTTTATGCAAGGTGTGTTTTCTACACCAGCGACAATATTTCTTAAGTTCCAGCCGTTTTTTGCTGGTTTTTTTATTTTTCCGAGAATAATAATTTATCCGATGACACTCAGAGCATTCTAATTTTATTAAATTTTCTTGTGACATGTTCCCTTTGGTCAAATTGAGATTGTTGATTAATTCAACAGTCTCACCCTGAACCCCCCACCCAACCTTTGGCCAATGGAGACAAGATTAGTTCGGAGAATTCTCGCGGATCCAAACCATAGGTTGGGTGGGGGGTGAAGGGTCTCATAATAGTCGTGTGAGATCCCTCGCTTACGCTCGGGATGAGAGTATTTCATAATTATTCAACACTCTCAAATTAAAAAATTATAGATCAGGGCCAGGGAGAGGAATCGAACCTCCAAACCTTCGCTTTACAAAAGCGCTGCTCTACCAATTGAGCTACCCTGGCACGAAATTGCTTACGGCAATTTACTAAATTAAGTTATAAATTTATTCACTACGAAACAAGGCATTAAAACCAGCAGTATTGACCCAGAAATTCCGAAGGTTGTGGAGTAAATACTTTTTAATCTCTTTCCTTTGTGTTGTTAATTTATCACCCCCGTCTTTAATCTCTAAAAGAACATTAGAATAACTGCCATCTAAAAACACAATATAAGAGATATTTTTATTCTGCTCTTTTAAACTGATAATTTCAATCAATTCGGCAATCTGCTTATCTTGTCCGCCGCCAGAAGTGTTTAGATGTTTTGCCTCACATAAAAACATCCTTCTATTCATTTTGATAATTAAATCTAATTTTTTATTTTGTTTCTTGGCGGCTAATTTAATGCCTAAATTTTTGCGGACATTTTTTACACTAAAAATCTTTGAAAATTTTGCTACACATTTTTGCCTGTCAAAAAAATCTTTCCAGGTTTTTACTTCGTGAAAACCATATTTTGCCAAAATGTGTAGAAGTTTTTTCTCACCACATTTTCCTTTTTTGCGGCCGGAATTTGAATCTAAAATCGCTTGTATCCATTCTTCGGGAACGGCTTCATTCAAAATTCTTTTGCTAAAATTTATTTTACCTCCTTTATAAAAATGCCATTGCCAATATCGCCTATATTGCTCTTTTCGTTTATATCTAATTCTAAATTACTCCAATCAATATCTGTAATTTTATCTTCGTCAAATTCTTCGTTATAATATTTTTTTAACGCTTTATTTAATGCTTCTTTTTTCGTCCTAGCACTAACTTCAACTTCAAAATTGCTTGGAATTTTTAACGCTAAGCTAACTTTATATTTTTTCATGTTTTTGTTTCTTTTTAAAAACTAAAGCAAACCTATTTCTTTTTCAAGATTGATCCATTTTCTTTTTTGTTGATATAATTCTAATACTTTCTGTGGAGTAATCGTTTTGACTTTCTCTTTTATTTCATGGAAAGTACCACTTAAAAGAGCCTCGACTTTGCCTAAATCTTTTTGATGAACAACAAGAAAAATATTACTGTTCCAAATGTCAAAAGCGTGTTTTAATTTACCAATTGCATGATAAATATCTCCTCCGACTTGCACCTCAAATACGTATGTAGGCACACTTCTCTCTACTCTACGCCAAACAACATCTAACCGCTCATTTTCCATTAAATATTCTTTTTCACTTATCAAACGATTAAGTTGGCCGATTTGGAATATTAATTCTTGAAGCTCATTATGATCAGGGGTTTCTATAATTTCTGCCCTTTTCATATCAATTTTTTGTTCTTTGTCCTGAGAAATTGGAACGATAAAATTAAATTTTTCCTTAAAATCTCTATAAAGATTATCAACCGTCTTTTTTTGTAAAATATTGATTCCCCTCCTCATTTCTTGAATAGATAAACCTATAGGTACTTTTTTATCCTTCCAATCTTTTTCTTCTAATAAATAATCAATGTGAAATTCAAATCTAAAGGGGTAAATTACTTTACTAATTGCCATTTCGTCTGGCCAAAGTGGCTTATCTTGAATAAATTTATTCTCCATTCTTCCTACGCCAACAATACCTCTTACTGTTTTTGTAATATAAAAAAACAAAATGTCGCCCTTCTCCAATGCTTTCCATTCAGGATAAAGCATTTCTTTAACGCCCCAAATACCGTTTTGCTGAAAAGCAACTTTCCAACTTTGCTCAGGACCCAAAATAATCCAATGAGGCTTTTTAGGAAAATTTATCATGGTTTTAATCTCATTTTTAATTATTTTTATACTTAGATCCTGCGTGAAACGGGAACGAATTGATTAAAAATAGTATTAAATACGCTCTTTTAAAGATTTTTTCTACTTGACAAAAACCGTCCAAAATGTACGCTTTCTGTATATGGCTTATGGCGTTAAAAAACGCTTAATAAAGGCAATTTATAGCTTTAATAAAATTATTGACGCAGGATCTAAGTTTATAAATACTTTTTATAAACCTTTCTTTTGTTTTTTTGTCAGCTTTATTTTTATGTAAATACGGCGGATTAGTACAAACAAATTTATATCTTTGGGGAGAATTTATTGAGTCATTATAAAGAACATTTTTATCATCAACATATTTTTTATCACAATCAAAGCCAACCACCTTTTTACAATGATTCTCGCGGCACCAATTTATCAAATCTTTATTACCGGCAAAGGGGTCAGTAATTTCTTTGTTTTCCACGAAAATTCCCAATCCTTGCAAGATATAGTCAGAATTTGTCGTAAAAAATTGTCCAAATTGCCTTTTCATAAGAGAGGGTTTATTCTATTATCATTTTACTTGATTTTTAATAATTGTTCAAATTCCGCCGGCGCGCTTGCGCGCGATAGGATTTCGGCGAGCGGGTGAAAAATGAAGGAGGGTTGAGAGTGAGTGTCCACCAGAATTTTTTGTCCGTGAGCCCCGTTAGAAAGTCATTTTTCAAACTGGATAGATAATTTCTACCTTAAATTACTTGTGTTGCGAGCTTTCTAACGGGGCGAGCCGACGGGTTTTTTTGCCCGCCGCCGCAGGCGGCGGGCAATTAAAAATCAAAGTCCGGATTTTCCTAGAAAAAAGTTCGGATTTTGATTAAAACAGACCACCCCTCGCCCAGCAGTCATAAAATATTCCACATTTTGATAAAAATGTATGGCTGCTGGGTGAGGGGTGGGTGGGGCAGGATTCGAACCTACGAAGGCACGAGGCCATTTGGTTTACAGCCAAACCCTTTTGTCCACTTAGGTACCCACCCTTTTTATATTTAATGGAGCCTGGGGGGAGAGTCGAACTCCCGACTTTTTGCTTACCATGCAAACGTTCTACCACTGAACTACCCAGGCAATTTAACCATTATTCTACACTGTTTTTTAAAAAAAATCAAGAGCTCGAAGCTATTATTTCAGCTATTTTAACAAACTCGTCAGCCTTTAGACTGGCTCCGCCAACCAGGACCCCGTCAATAGTTTCCTGGGAAACAAAATCTTTAACATTTTCTCTGTCAACACTTCCTCCATAAATAATCCGAATGTTATTTCTCACAATTGGCCAGGGAGCAAGGTCAACCATTCTCTGATAAATTACCCGATTAACATACTCAGCCTCTTCTGGAGCTACTGCCTGACCTGAACCAATAACCCAGATTGGCTCATAAGCAATAATAATTTTTTGACTGGCTTTTAAATTAATTCCTTCAAGGGCTTTGCTCAACTGCCTTATAATCACATAATCTTTCTGGCCCTCGCGCCGCTCCTCAAAAGTCTCGCCCACACAAATTATTGGAATAATACCGGCCTCGAGTGCTGCTTTAACTTTTTTATGAACCATTTCATCTGTTTCGCCAAAAATCTCGCGTCTTTCTGAATGACCAATAATTACATGACTTACTCCAAATTCTTTAAGTTCTTCTGGCGAAACTTCTCCAGTAAAAGCACCTTTTGTTTCCCAGAACAAATCCTGAGCTCCCAGATAGATTGGAAATTTTAGGCGAGATTTAAGAAAAGATTTTGGCCAGAGCTTTTTAGCCACCCCCAAAAAACCGACAAAAGATGGAGCCAGAACAATATCAATTTTAGCCAAATCTTTTGAGCTTTTCTTCAGCCCAGTTAAAATTTCTTCAGTCAATTTTTCAACCTGACCGGGAAGTAGATTCATTTTCCAATTTGCGATGATAATCTTTTTTTTCATAGTCACGAATTATTACAAATGATTTTTGTCCAAATTTTAGTCAAATCTCAATTTTCACCTTATAGCCCAAATTTCAAGCGGCCTACAGGACCTCACTTCTCGGTGCCAGGCACTGATCTAAAGGCACCGATCTAAATTAGCGAGCTAATACCCAAACTGGCTAAGGTAACTATTATTCCGGAAATAATTACTCCGAGAAAAATTAAGCCAACTGCTTTCCAATAAGGCACTCCTAAAAGAAAGGCAGCTACTGTCCCTGTCCAGGCACCGGTAATTGGTAGAGGAATGGCCACAAAGCAAACCAGGGCTATATCTCCCCAAACCTTGTATTTATTATAAATTCTTTTTCTTGTTCTTTCAAATAGCCAGAAAAAGAATCTATCAAATAATTTAAATCTTCTAGTCAAAATCCAGGCTAATCTTTTCCAGAAGAGAAGCAATAAAAAAACAGGAATCATATTGCCAATATAAGCCAGAAGCAATGCCTTCAAAGGGGAAAAATGAAAAAATGCCAGAGCAATAGGAATAGTGCCCCTTAATTCATTAATCGGAGCTATGGCCAGAAGAATTGTCTTAATTTCTGGTCCCATAAAGCCTATATTAACATAACGTATTAAATTCGCAAGGTATCTTCAATAATATTTAAAACTATTGAGCAAAATTGGCTAAAACCAAAAACTAAAAATAAAAAATAAAAAACACAAATATAAAAACATAAAAACTAACGAAAGAACAGATAAGCAGAAAAACGAAAGATCCAGTTTCTTGGCCTCTCAGTTTCTTAGTTTTTTAGTTTTAAGGTATGTGTTTTTGGTATTTTGAGACTGTTGATTAATTCAACAGTCTCACCCTGAACCCCCCACCCAACCTTTGGCCAATGGAGACAAGATTAGTTCGGAGAATTCTCGCGGATCCAAACCATAGGTTGGGTGGGGGGTGAAGGGT
>Ga0210051_1007362_pt1 | contig 10264 bp, 12 predicted proteins | sample CryGey092014_all_FD_185464 | JGI IMG/M metagenome (GOLD analysis project Ga0210051, IMG submission 185464) | Groundwater microbial communities from aquifer - Crystal Geyser CG23_combo_of_CG06-09_8/20/14_all (SPAdes) (version 2) | ecosystem: Environmental > Aquatic > Deep subsurface > Groundwater...
TTCCTATGGGAGTGATTCCAAACAGCATACGTACAGCATACAAGAACGGTGTACTTGAAATCCGATTAAGAAAGGCTATTGAAGAAAAAGCCGTAGACAAAGTAGCTGGGTTAGAAAATGCCACAAAGACTCAGAAAAATTAGAAAGAAACGTGGTTCAAGAACTCATGGCTACGGCAGAGTAGGTCAGCACAGATGCCATGGGTCTAAAGGATACCGAAAGGCGGGACGACACAAAGCCGGATGGAGCTACGTTTTAAGATACGAACCAGACTATTTCAGCAAAAAAGGATTCACTTCACCCAAAAGCCTCAAACAAAAAGTAAATGTCATGAACGTCGGAAAACTCGACGAAATAGCTAGCAAATTTTCGACAGAAAAGGAAGAAGGCAAATTTTTCATAAATTTAGAAAGCCTTGGCTACACTAAGCTTCTAGGTACTGGAAAAGTCACAAAACCGCTGATTGTTAAAGTACCATCATGCTCAAACTCGGCCGCCGAAAAAATAAAAGGAGCCGGAGGACAAATATTGACGGAAATTCAAAAACATGGGGCGTAGATGTTAACCTATGGCTGGCAGATTTTTAAGCCTGTTCAAACCCATTGCAAGGGGTATTCCAGAAATTAAGCCCCCAGAACGCCGAGTCAGCTTTAACGAGAAAATCTTTTGGACAGCGCTTGTGCTAATCATCTACTTGGTAATGTCCGAGATTTGGCTTGTAGGTATACCAACTACACAAATCCAACAACTTGCTCCCCTTTCAATAATTTTTGCTTCTAGCCGGGGCAAGTTAACGGAACTTGGGATAGGTCCAATAGTTACGGCGGGGCTGATACTACAGCTTTTGGTTGGTTCCGCCATGATAGATTGTGACATGTCAAAGCCTGAGGACAGAGGCTTATTTACAACAGCAAGCAAAGTTTTCTCAATAATTCTAACTGGAGTTCAAGCATCAGCCTACATAATCGGCGGAATGTATGGCGCCTTGTTAGGCACAACTGCTATACTTATTTTCCTACAGCTTTTGGCATCCGGAATTATTATTATGCTAATGGATGAGCTTGTTCAAAAGGGTTGGGGATTCGGCAGCGGGATAAGCCTCTTCATCATGGCTGGAGTTGCACAGGCAATTTTCTGGCAATGCTTTTCTCCCGGAACCGGTTTATTCGTCGGAGCTCTCACATTAGTGTTTGCACCTCCTCCAAATAACCAGCCGATAACATGGTGGATATTTGGAGGAGGAGGTGCATATCCATCCCTACTGGGATTCATAGCTACAATTGCTGCTTTTCTAATCATAATCTACATGGAAGGAGTAAGAGTGGAGTTGCCATTATCCTACGCTGGTTACAAAGGTTTCCGCAGCCGATACCCAATAAAGCTCTTATACGTATCTAACCTTCCAGTGATTTTTGCATCCGCTCTCTTCGCTAATGTATATTTATTCTCACAAATCTTCTGGAATATGAACGGACAACCTGCCCCTGGACGAAACTTCTGGCTTGACCTTCTAGGACAGTATCAATGGATAACTCCTCAAGGAAGCACACAGGCGACACCTGAAGCCGTCGGAGGGCTCGTGTATTATGTGACCTCACCGCATAGCCTCGCAAATGTCATTGCGCGCCCCGATAAAGCCTTCGGCTATCTTGGAATTCTTACTGTTTTTTGTGTCATTTTTTCGCTTACATGGCTCGAGGTTGGCGGCTTAGGAGCATCAACTGTATCTAAACAGCTTGTTGACGCAGGTATGCAAATTCCCGGATATAGACGATCTGGAAAAGCTATTGAATCGATTCTTAAACGCTATATTCCCACCGTCACGGTTCTTGGCGGAATAATTGTGGCACTGGTTGCGGGCATTTCAGATTTCTTCGGAGTTTTCGGTTCAGGAATGGGTATTCTGCTTTCTGTGGGAATAGTTTATCAGTATTATGAAATATTGATGCAAGAAAGAGCAGCGGAAATGTATCCAGCTTTTAGACGGGTATTCGGAGAATAAGCTCGTTAGTAATAGTTATTAATGGGAAGAAAGCAAGAAGAATCGATTAAGGAAATCCAATAATGATAGAGGAGATATGATGATTACAGAATTACCGATAGCCACAATCATAGTAATGTTAATTAGTGTGGCAGTTTCACTCACCAGCTCCTCTCTTAATCGCCTTTTAATAAGCCGATTCGTCGGCTGGAAACAATATAGAGCAATGCAGAAAGAAACTTCGGAATATCGTGCCCAAACAACCCAAGCAATGCGCAAAAATGACAAGAAACTCCTTGAAAAATTAAAAAAGAAGGAACCGCAAATCCTCAATATGCAGAAAAAAATGGTTAAACCTCAGCTAGTCTTGTTCGTGCTTTCCTTCAGCTACATACTCATTTGGTTTATTATACCACTATACATTCACGTAGATTATGCCGCATACATTCCAGGTATTGGAGGGATACCAGTGGTCTGGTGGTATTTTATCTGTTCCTTCCTTTTTGGGACGCTTTCATCCCGATTACTAGGCATAATGCCAATAGAATAGAAAGTGAAACCATGCCCCAACCCCATTTACGAACCAGAAGCAAAAAACGCTTGAAATCAGCATTACCAGGCGGCAGAAACCAAATTCACTACAAAAAGGAAATGGCATCAACGCCTTCATGCTATATTTGCGGCCAACCCCTAGCTGGAATATCACATCTCACTACAACAGAAATACGCAAACTTAACCGAAGTAAAAGAAGGATCTGGCGCCTCCACGGCGGAAACATATGCCACAACTGCCTTAAAAACGCTCTAAAACATGCTGCAAGAACCATTTAAACACTGAATTTTGAGGCAAATCGATGATTCGAGATGAAAAAGCAAAAAAGAAAATCAAAGACCCAATAGTTCTCTGCATCTGTGGAATGGCTGGAAGTGGAAAAAGCACCTTAGCAAAAAAGCTTGCTGAAAAATATGGACTCAAATACTGCTCAGGCGGAGATGCACTAAAAGCCTTAGCCAAAGAAGAAGACTACAAACCCTTTGAACGTGGATGGTGGGAAAGCAAGGAAGGAATGCGCTTTCTAGAAAAAAGGGGTAAAGACCCAAAATTTGACGAAGCGGTTGACAGAAAATTTTTGGAGTTGGCACAGCAAGGAAATGTAATCTTGGATAGCTGGACCATGCCATGGCTTCTCAAAAAAGCTTTCAAAGTATGGTTGGAGGCTTCTCCAGAGAAAAGGGCGAAAAGAATAGCCAAAAGAGACGGAATAAGCATTGAAGAATCTTTAAAAGCGTTGAGAAACAAAGAGGAGCGGACAAAGGCTATTTACAAAAAACTTTACGGCTTTAGCTTAGGAGAAGATTTCACACTATTCCATTTAATTTTAGACACAGATAATTTAAAGGCTGGGGAAGTATTTCAAGTTCTATGCGAAGTAATAGATAATGTCGTTGTCAATTCCGATAACAACAAAAACTCTTGATAACACACAGAATTGCAACTGAAAAAATGTTAAAACGAAGTTTTGTCTTTAAAACAGCTGTCATCGGGTAAATTTTAGGAAATGACGGATTCATGCGAAAGTTTTAAAACTCTTCTAGAAATATCTTCTATATTGTTTTTCTATAATTAGCTCCTGAAAGTTAGGGTAAAAGTGGGCATTAGAATGAAAGAAAATGAATGGAAAGTTAACCATTTAATTTTCGGGTTTTCCGTAGGAGCGATCGCTTCCTACATGCTTTTATCTTCTTCTTTCGTCAGCAGCGAATCAGTTTATATGCTTATAATTTTTAATTTCCTCTTTGTCTCACTGACTTTTCCGTTAGATGGAACATTAACGAGGAAAATATCCATGCTGTTAATCGGTAATATTATTGGTTTATTCTGGAATTACCTCTTTTCCTTGTTTGCCTACACCGTTGCTTACTATCTTGGAGATTTCTTCAACACTGTATACATAATTTTAAGTCCCTTCGTAAACTTCATCTGGATTGTTTCATTCTGGTCCATAAGTTTAACAGCATTAACCAACTCTAAAGATGAAAAGCAGAGGCTGAGACTTGATAACTGAAATTTTGGAAACGTTATTCCTGATTTTAACGGCTTTAATGATAGCCTACCTTACTCGACATTATATTTTCACGTTAACTGTACTCAAAAACCATCAAAAGCATGAAAAGGCTACTACTGTAGGAAACGCAGCTTATCAACCCACAGTGTCCATTCTAATCCCAGCACTCAATGAGGAAAAAGTCATTGGAAGAATACTTCAAAGAATGACTGAACTAACTTATCCAAAAGATAAAATGGAAATAATAGTTATTGATGACGGTTCAACAGATGACACAGGGAAAATAGCGGAACAGTGCTCAAAGGCACATAGTTACATCAAAGTTATACACCGAAGTGAGAAAGAAGGAGGGCGTGGGAAAGCTTCAACCTTAAACGCTGGATTGAAGCATGCGAAAGGTGAGATTATCCTATGCTTCGACGCAGACTATTATCCGCAAAGGGACATTCTGGAAAAACTTACAAAGGAGTTCGCTGACCCTAAAGTTGGGGCGGTGCAGGGCAGAGTCACTGTTTTAAATGAACCGCAAAACATTGTAACAAGACTTGTGACACTAGAAAGGATAGGCGGATACCGTGTTGACCAACAAGCGCGAGATAGCTTGGGATTAATCACACAGCTTGGAGGAACTGTGGCAGGACTCAGACGTGACCTATTAGAATCGTTAGGCAGATGGGATGAGTCTATATTAGCGGAGGATACGGACATAACTTTTCGTGTATATCTTGCAGGTTACAAGATTCGTTACGTCAATGAGGCAGAATGTTATGAGGAAGCAGTTGAAAGCTGGCGAGCTTATTGGAAGCAGAGATATAGATGGGCTAAGGGACACATGCAATGCGCTTTCAAACACTCGCTAAAAGTTTTAAAAAGCAGTAATTTAAGGTTTAGAGAAAAGGTTGATGGTTTGCTCCTATTGAATGTGTATTTCATACCGATTCTAGTTTTACTTTCGTGGATCATAAGCGTTCTACTATTTTTCTTAAAATCTCCGCAATGGTTCGGCATGTTTTGGGCTTTAGTACCGATTTCGCTCTACAGCTGTGTCGGGAATTTCGCTCCATTTTTCGAAGTGGGAATCGGTGCATATTTAGACGGCAGAACCAGAGCCCAATGGTTAATCCCACTTCTGATCTTCACATTTCTATACAATATACCAATATGTACAAAAGCCCTCATAGATTTGCTTATATCAAAAATCTTCAGAAGAAACGGTAACCATTGGGCAAAAACTGTCCACTCTGGAAATGGAAACAGTTATATTATGAGTTAAGACATAGCTTTTCAAAAGATGAGAATGATTCCGAATCTGACCCCAACAACATTTATCATGCTAATTCTTGGAGTTTCAACCTTCATTTTCATCATGTTTTTGCCCGCCCTTCTCGAACTGAAAAAGCATAAGGATGCTGGACCTAGATTAATAATGAATGATGCCCCCGTTATGCAAACCAAAATAAGAGAGACTATTCTGATGGTAAACGTAGAAGAAGAACATGGATTCGATCAAATCCTTGCTAGGAAAATGGCGGATGTTATGGCTGTTTTGCCAAACCTAGAGGCTTAAGGTTGTTTCTCTTTAATAACAGTTTGGCATTTTTCCATTGTTCTTGGGCAACTTGAAGGTTGCCAATAATGCTTCCATGAAGAGAATAGAAAATGTAGCAAAGATAAGTGCATTGGGAACATCTGCTATAGGTTTTGCGCAGAGTGTCAAACTTTGGACTGCCCCAAGCCTCAGGCAAGTCGAAAATTGATGCTATTGGATTGTGTAAGTGACACCCAGCAACTCTGCCAAGATGATTTACAACAAAGAAGTTTTGGAGTGCGCGGCATTTCCATGTCCTTTCGCCTGTCAGATAAAGATTTTTAATTGCCTTCAATACTTTGGTTGTCATGAGAATTTTGCTGTTTTTCCTTCTCATTCGGATAATAGAATTACAAAGGTCAACCATCGCTTCGTTGTCCACTATTGCAAATTCGTCGTTCTTTTTTCCTATCTTAAAAAGTTGGTCTCGGTCGTCAGACGAGTCGTAGGAGTATAAGCAGTACCAAGTTGGAACGCCCCGGCTTGTGAAGTAATTGGTGAAATTCAGGATTTCGTATAAGTTAAATTGTGAAATTGTCGGTGAAACACTAACAGAAATACCTTCTTCGCAAAGCTTTTCGACAGCCTTTGTTGCATTGAGCCATGCACCTTTAACACCTCTCACGTGGTCGTTTCTTTGTGGGTTTAAGCTGTCAATTGATATTGCGACAAAGTCTGCATTGCGTAGAGCTTCAATTTTTTTAACAGCCATGCTACCGTTATCATAGACTGTTGTTACAAAGAATCTTGAGGCATATTCTACAATTTCGCCTATGTCATCCCTCAGAAGAGGATTGCCCCCGGACAAGACAACTTCTATAACACCAAGCTCTCGGAGAATGTCTAAGCCCTCTTTTATTTCGTCCGTTGATAATTCTCTTCCGTCTTGCTCTTGCCAAACATCGCAGCCTCTACAGCGATAATTACACTTTCTAGTAAGTAACCACTGAACATGATATGGTCTATTAGGTGTGAGGGAACGAACAGCGATGCTGAGGGTTTTTTTCATGGTCATAACCAAGGAGTGCAACGCTCCGCCATCATTTTATTGCTTGAGATGCTTTATTAAACTTGATAAGAATAAAAAGCCTATATAAAAACTAGAGCCTGAAACGAGCAATTGTTAACGAGGAGTGGAAGCATGTAATAGCTTTGAGCTAGGTGAGGTAGTTGCAGTTCGAAAAAGAATATTTTAGAGATTTCAAATATCCGCAGAGAGAACATTTGATTAAGCGATACGTTTTAGAGGTTCTCAAATGGGGATCGGAGGTTTCTGAGTCTAATCTTTTGAGTGGGAAGGGTAAGACCGCATTGGATGTTGGATGCGCTTACGGATATGCTGTTGATGTTTTAGAATCCTATGGCTACGATGCTATTGGCGTTGACATATCCAAGTACAGCGTAAAACAAGCAAAGAAAACTTGCCCAACTAATTTCGTAGTTTGCGATGTGCAGAAAACTTTTCCATTCAAAAATAAGGTTTTCGATTTGGTTACATGTTTCGAAGTTTTAGAACATCTTACTCATCCTTTAGAAGCAATCAAGAATATGTTCAAGTCCTGCAAACAAATAATGATTTGTACAACGCCAAACAAGGCTGTGGAAAGGCCAATTAAGGAAATTGTTAGAGATTTTGATAAAACACATATCAGTCTTAAGGTTCCGTGGGAATGGAAGGAGCACATACAAGAAAATTTGAAATGCAGCTTGGTTGAAGTTGAACCCTTTTTTGATGCAAGTCTAAGAGTTGCAGATAAACTCTTATTTTTTAGATCATTTAAAGTACCTTATTTCGGTTTAGACATCAGAATCTTAATAAAAAGATAGCGAGAGATTGAGTGCATGGAACCAATAGACGTCGTGATGCTTACAAAGAATAGTGAACATTTGCTGACTGAATGCCTCGAATCGATTTACGAAAATGTGCCAGTTAGACGCTTAATCATTGTTGACGGCACTTCCACAGACAACACGTTGAGAATTATGGAAGAATTCAATAAAAAATATGGAAACATTAAGATTATAACCGAAAACGGTTCAAGGGCCAGAGCGAGGGAAAAAGGCATACAAGAGGTGGAAACAGAATGGTTCATGTTTGCAGACAGCGATGTTATTCTTTCTAAGGACTGGTTTAAGAAAGCAGAAAAATACATCGATAAAGATTTGGGAGCAGTTTGGGGATTAAACATTGATGTCATTCCAAACGTTAAAAATAAACTATTTTTAAAATCTCTTGCCCTCGTCGCAAGAGAATGTTTTAATCTTCGTGGTGGTATGCATGACACGTTAATCCGCCACGAACTCGTAAAGGATATTAGAATTCCGGAGCGATTACATGTTTATGAAGATGCGTATATCATAAACTGGATTAAAAAGAAGGGCTACAGGGTTATAGTAGGCGATGACATTTACTGTCTGCACTTTAGACCAAGTGGGGACTGGAACCTAAGGGAAAGCATTTCGCTGGCTGCCCTAGAAATGAAATGCGGTTTGGTTTATTTACATATTTTTAGATACGCTTTTTATTATCCATTTTTCATATTATATTGGTTTCTTCAGGTTTTGAACAAAAATTCTGGAAATCCCCCCGAGAAGGGCAAGCCAAAGATGATCAGAGATGGGTCTAGGTAAAGCTTGAGTTTCACCGTTTTTCCTTAAGATTAAGCGATGACGAGATTTTTCCGAAAATTCGCCGATTATAGAAGCATGAATCTGTTTCTGCTCCAATTCTCCAATAATCTTGTCTACAAATTCTGGCTTAGCAGAAATGAGTAAAGCTCCTGAGCTAATGAGCTGCAAGGGATCAATGTGAAAAAATTCACATATTTTACTGGTTTCCGGCTGAATATGGATTTTTTCTTCAAATATTTTTACGCCTAGGTTTGATGCGTCTGCCATTTCGTGGATTCCCCCGCTTACACCACCTTCTGTTGGATCGTGCATAGCAGCGACGCCGCCTGCCTTGAAGGCTGTGAGTGCGTCTTTGACGACGCTTATGTTGTTATAGAATTTTTTGGCATTTTGCAACATTGTAGGCTTTAACACCTTCTTTAACTGTTCTTCTCTATCTGCCGCGAGAATTGCAGTTCCTTCGATTCCGGCGCTTTTTGTTAATATAAGTTTGTCTCCTAGTTTAGCTCCTCCTGCAGTCACGTAGTTTCCTTTTTCTGTTAAGCCCAAGGCGCAACCTACAACTATAGGATTAGTCAGCCCAGGGGTTACTTCGCAATGCCCTCCAACAATAGCCATCCCTAATTTTTTAGCAGCCTTATCCATTTGGGCGGATATTGTTTCAACAATTTCCCTATTCGCATTTTCAGGAAGCAAAATACAGGACAGGAAGAAAGCTGGTTCAACACCGAACGTGGAGATATCATTCGCATTAATGTTTACGGCAAGCCAGCCGATTCTCTCCAACGCCCCAGTGATTGGGTCCATGGAGACAATCAATGATCTGCTTCCTACATTTATCACGGCACCATCGATTCCTGCTGCGGGGCCTAGTGCAACTTCATCACGTTTAACACCTAGATTCTTGAATATAACCTCTTTCAAGAGGTCAACAGGTATCTTTCCTGGTGGCAATGTCATCTTGGGCCCTTCTAGAAAGTTGTTGCTGGCTTCAGGATTTCTGGGAGTCTCTTGCGGATGATTAAGGCTATTGGTAAGCCAACGACTCCGCCAGCTACTATCTGCACTATGTTTGCTGGTACTTCGCCTAACGCTGCCCATCCAATTTGTAGCGGGAAGAATTCGGCTAGGAAGTAACCAGTTATCATTTCTGCGCCTGCAATGATCACGGCAAGAACGTCTCGTCGATAGCTGATTCTATTGGAGATTAATCCTGCGATGAAGCCTTCTACTCCTTTTATCACTAAGGTATATGGGGCGAAATAGGCATAGCCTCCAGCTACGTCTGATATGGCTGATCCGACTCCGCCAGCAAAGCCGCCGACTACAGGGCCAAAGGTGAGCGCGCTTACAAAGATCATGATATCGCCGAAGTTTAGATATCCCCTTGTTGCTGGGATGTAGATTTGTACGGCAAAGGTTGTTACGGCCACCAGTGCCGCCATGACTCCCATCAGCGCCGCAGTTATTATCGTGAATCTGCTTTCCATTTAGATCGTGCTCCATGTTTTCTAGCGGTCAATTGTAAGCTTAGTATAGTTGTAACTATAATAGTGAATGAGCGTTTATAAATTTTCACATCGATGAAAATCGTTTGAAAGCTTTTTTAAAATGAGGAGATCATCCGCTGCATATTAAATGGCGGTTTTCCAGAGACAAAATCTTATCTAATTTATTTGCTACAAAGTGAATCATAATGGAGGTATCATCGATATCACCTGAAAACCACAACGTTGATGCTCGGGCCCTCGGGAGAATAAGAGAACATGATCTTACAAGATTTCTGCGAGACAAAGGGGTTCCCGCCTTCCATACCGATGTCTTTGACATTATTATCTACATTCTTGGAGAATGGATTGGAATAGAACTTGAAGAGAATAACAGAAAACAAGAGAAATGGAACCTAACTGTACATACAAACACATGGAAAAATCAAATGGAACTGGCCCGAAAAACAGGAATGAAAAGAGTTGTAATATACCTATCAGAGCATGTAGG
>Ga0210051_1007375_pt1 | contig 10252 bp, 7 predicted proteins | sample CryGey092014_all_FD_185464 | JGI IMG/M metagenome (GOLD analysis project Ga0210051, IMG submission 185464) | Groundwater microbial communities from aquifer - Crystal Geyser CG23_combo_of_CG06-09_8/20/14_all (SPAdes) (version 2) | ecosystem: Environmental > Aquatic > Deep subsurface > Groundwater ...
ATAAAAATAACTAGGAATCTCATAATTAGGATTAAGTGAAGGGTTATTTTGATGTAAAAGAAATTCATCTACATCTTTACGATAAATGGTATTTATTTTATCATAAGCAATACAAGTAGGTGCTTCAATAGAAGCAGTCCCATCAACTGTTAAAGGACCAGGCCAAAAATCATTACCAACTTGTCTGAACCTCAGAGCTGCAACTTTCAATTGTCCATTAATATCAATACCACCAATCCATAAAGCGCCAGCAAATAAAGATGTTTTTTTGGTATTTGCAGGAATAAAATAACCAGCCTCGTCATTATTTCTCCATACATCACCCCCAGTCATAATACGACATTTAACATTATTAAAGTACAATTCACTAGCTCCAGCCGCCGCTAAACAACCAGCTGCAATGGATTTTATGGTTTTATTTCCTCCACCCCCTGAAGGGGTTTCATAAATATGTACTCTTTCTGCTTGAATACTATTGTTTAAAATGATGCTAAAAAGCAAAACTATATTAAATTTAATAGAATTTTTCATATATTTCATTAATTTTAATTTCATCTTTATATATGTATTTTAAATTTAAAAATAATTAGAAATTAAAGGATACTCCTAAACGAATTCTTCTTGGTAAACTATAATTATAAGGACTATTTACAGATACACTATATTGGTCTTTATAAGCAGGAACATTCAATTGTGAATTTATTTGAGCCTGAAATTCAGACGCAGCAAGATAACCATCATCATCAGCATTTCCTGTATATCGATATACGTTAATAATATTTTGAGTATTAAGTACATTTAAAACCAACACATATACATTGAAAAAAGTTTCTTTTTTCCCAAATTTAACTATAATGTCTTTATCAATCTTGGCATCAATTTTAAAAGACCATGGTATTCTTGAACCATTTATAGTTCCCTTTAATACACCTTGAGGTTTATCAATTTTACTATAAGGAGTACCAGAACCAGTTCCAACAATAAAATTAACACCAGTATTTTCAAACCAAAGAATTTGTTTTCCACTTTCTTTGGTTGTAATAGGTCCATTATAATCCTTGTTACCTGCAAAACGGAAATCTATAATTGTTTGAAGTGCATGACGTCTATCAGATTCTAAGGGAAATAAAGTCCTTAAGTTTGGTTGTCCATTAGCTACCAAAGCAGCACTTGATGTAGAAGAAGAACCTGTTCCATCAGCAAATTGTAAAGTATAGGAAGCTTTAATCCAAATATTCTTAGTTCTTCTCAAGTCATAAGATAAAATCATCCCTTTAACAGTAGAGAAATCAATATTTCCATACGTAGTGTAAGTTCTAGGGTATGCATCAAAATACCTTAATTGTTGTATTTGATTTCTTGCTTCTTTATAATATCCTTCTATTTTAAGAGAAGAACTATTTGATAATTTTTGTTGAAATCCAAGTGCATATTCTACTGTTTTTTCGGGTAATAAATTTGGATTATCTATAATTGTATTAACTTCACTTATAAATAAATAATCTATAGGATTTAATTGATTATTTGATTTAGGTCTTTGATTTAAAACATCATAGTGAAATTGAAAATTAGCAACATCAGAAATAGGAAAAGAAAATGCAATACGAGGAGATAAAGTCGTCTGTGGTTTATAATCTTCAAATGCACTTGAGTTTACAGAAGTTTGTGCTTTATCAACCAAATATGGAGCAATATCTGCACCCCCATGAATTGTTGTGGGGTCATTAATTTCTATTCCACTTGCATTATACCAAGTATCCCCATTTCTATACCCTTTAATTGAAGTAGGATTATTAATATCATTAACATAAACAACATAATCAGGTCCCATATTAGAAGGATGTGTTCCTAAGGTAGTTGTCTGACTTACAGTATATGCATTATACATTAAATAAGGGTCTTTTAATACTTTCTGATTAGCATCGTAACGGTCCACGCGTAAACCAACCCTCACAATCAAATCATTAAAAGCAAATTTATCTTGAATATAACCAAAAACATAAATAGGTTCAAATGGAGCTATTTCTCTTTTATAATTATTGTTTTCATCTTTAGCTGTAAAAAAATCATCAAAACTAGGCTTAGTGGAAAGTAATTTTCCAGTGTGATCATATCCATAGTATTCCACCAAACTTCTACCACTTCTAAGTAATTCATCAGCACTAAACATATCAAGAGATAAAATACTAGGGTCTAAATTATCAACATCAATCCAATCTATTCCATTTGTAGCTAAACCAAGTTTATTCCTTAAATTATAAGAAAAATACGTTCGGTCACTTTCGTTATATTTTCTATTATATAATATGGTATCTTGAAAAACACCATTGGCATCAAAAACCAAAATAGAATTAGATTTGTCTAATTCGGAAATATGAAAATTAGTACCTTGTCTCATCACTGTCCATAAATCAACTGGATGTAAATTGTACGAACTATTTTTGTTTTGTTCATATCCAAACCCAACTTCTATGGCATGTTTATTTATATCTGCTGAAAAATTAAATACTCCACCAAATTGATTATTATCTATTTTTAAATATTGGTCATATTTGGTTCCAGGTAGAGCCCATAATCCGTATGAAGATTCAGGCAGTTGACCATTTAACAAAGCTCCATTATTTTCAAGTTTAAATAAAGCAGTGTAATTACCAGAATTTAAATCGAAAAGGTCATAATATTGCTGTGTATATGGAACTAAATCAGGATTTAAATCTGATTTTTCAAAAGTTACTAAAGTATCAATTAATCCTTTATACAGCCATGCCATATATCCAGTAGTAGTATCCAAACCGTATGCAAAATTTGGTTTGCTATAAGTTTTATATTTCCCAAGATAGGAATAAGCAAACACATTATCTCCCAATTGTTCATCCTTTCTTGTAAATTGTCTTTTGGTGTAATTTAATTGCAAGGAATAATAAACATTTTTTAAAACCGATTTGCTATCAGGGTTGTTATTAAAACGTTGTGAAAATCTACCCCAAATATTCCAAGTTTGATCCTTATGTAATGGATTATTTTTGGAATTAAACATAGAGTAGTAGTAAATATAATCTTTAGCTTGGTCATAAATAAATTTTCCACCAATAGTAAAATTTGCATTATTGCTAACTTTGAAATCCAATTTTCCACTTAAATTAATTCCTTTACTATCAGAATTTTGTTTGGTTGATATTTGTTTCATATCATTTTTAGTAACATACATCCCATTAGCATTTGTCATAAGTGCATCACCATTTACAAATTTGGGTCTATAGGGTGCTTTCTGCATATTTGCCAAAACATCATCTTTAGCAGTGTACATTTTAATAGAAGAAGGGTTATCATCTTTATTATAATAGCCTTCTGCGGATATCCAAAAACCAGCAAGAGAATTATTTGTTTTTTTTCCTAATGTATCTCTCTTAAGGAATAATGGTCCATAAAAATTAATACCAAGCAAATTGTAGCCATATTTATCAAGAAACTCAGAACTAACAAGTTCTGCACCAAAACCCCACTCACTAGAAGGACCTTTGGTTGTTATGTTAATAACACCACCAGTCGCATCGCCATAAGAAGCAGGTAATCCTCCTGTTAATACACTAACTTGATCGATCGCTGATTTAGGAATACTGGACGAACCCATCACTTTTACACCATCAACATAAGTAACAGTTCCATCATTTCTTGCACCTTTAATACTAATTTCATCTACCTTTTCAGAAGTTGAAAAAGTACCTCCAGTTGTTATAGCGATAGATCCAGCATCTCTACCAGGCATTTTGTTTATTTCTGAGGAAGTTATTGTTTGTCCAGTTGATGTTTGGTCTTTATCTATAAGAGGAACCTTCCAACCAGTTACTTCAACCAAAGTCAAAGTAGTAGTTTTTGCTTCTAAACTTAAATCTTGATAAGTAAGTTTATCAGGACTTATCACGATGTTGGTCATTAAAACAGTATTATAACCGATACTTGTTGCTTTTAAATCGTATGTTCCTGGCGGTATTGGCTTAATAGTGAATTCGCCATCTATGTCAGTAGCAGTTGCTCCAACTTGTTTGCCACCTTTTTCTATAACAACATTGGCAAAAGGTATAGGCTGTTTGGTGCCTTTATCAAGGATTTTTCCTTTTAAAGTACCAGATTGTGCTATTACTAACACATTGGTTACCAGCACAACAGCAACAAAAATGAGTAATTTACGTAGCATATTTATTATTTTATGTTTGAATTTATATTTACTATGCTTTCTTAAGGTCGGTAAAGATAAAAAGATTTATATTATAAAAACAAAAAAATATAAATTTTTAGTCATTTATTTCATACATTATTCATCCTGTGATATTTATAATACAATAATTGTTAATAAAAGTTAAAACAAAAATTTGATACTTTTAAAAAAGTAATCTAAATTTCAATTTTATAAAACACTTATTAATAGGTAATAAATAAAAAACATTTAGTCTATTCTATTGATTATCTATATATTAAAACATTTTCATACCCATTTTCGTTGTATAGTTAAATAAAATTTAAAGAATTTAAGCTATTAAATACTTGTAATTGAAAAATATAAAAATGATACCTTTGTAAAACGAAGATTATTAAACAAAAAACAAATGAAACCAAAACCAAATTTTGATTATCCAATTCATGAATTGCTTCAAAAACGTTGGAGTCCTAGAGCATTTTCAAATAAACCTATCGAGAATTCAATTTTAATGAGCTTGTTTGAAGCAGCTCGATGGGCAGCTTCTGCAATGAATGAACAACCATGGCGATTTATTTATGCTACAAAAGCAAATAAAGATATCTATGAAAAATTACTTTCTTGTCTAGCTGATTCTAATAAGCTTTGGGCAAATTCTGCTCCAATTTTAGCAATGACTTTAATAAAAACAAATTTTGATTACAATAATTCCAAAAATGAATGGGCTTTACACGATTTAGGATTGGCTATTGGCAATTTAACAACACAAGCATCTTCACTTGATATTTTTGTTCATCATATGGCAGGTTTTTCTATTGAAAATGCTATTAAAACATTCGGAATTTCAAGTGAAATAAAACCTGTAACTATGTTAGCTATTGGTTATTTGGGAAATTCTGACCTTCTACCCGAGCAACTTAAAGAAAGAGAAGTTGCTAAGCAAGAACGAAAACCTCTTAATGACTTATTTATTAAATAAACTTAATTTATTATTTCTTTTCACTTATGAAGTCTGTTATTTTATTATTTTTATTCTTGATTTTATCAATTTCTTCAATAAAATGTCAAACATTAAACCCTTATTACCAAGGAATTGCTGAAGAAGTAAGTTATGATACCATCTATAATCGTTTACAAACTTTTGAAAACTTTGGTAATAAAGGCTTATCTTCACAAGGATTAAAAAACACAGCAAAATGGATTATTTATTTTTACACCAATTTAGGTTTTACCGACATTAAAGTGGACACATTTATATATTCTGGAAATCAACTATACAATATTATTATTACTAAAATAGGAACGGAATATCCTAATAAATACTTCATTATTGATGGGCATTACGATGCAGCTAATTGTCCAGGCACTGATGATAATGGAAGTGGGACTGTTATAGTAATGGAAGTTGCTCGCTTATTGAAAGATATTAATACTAAGTATTCCATAAAATTCATACATTTCACTGGCGAAGAATCTGGCTTTATTGGTAGTCATTATTATGTAAACAATACTGTGATTCCTCAAAATATGGATATTTTGCTTCTTTTAAATGTTGATATGGTTGGCGGAACCGCTGGAATGACCAACGATATTATTAAATGTGAAAGAGATGAAGCAGGTCAATCACAAAATAATGCAACATCTTACGCTTATACAGATACTTTGGCAACATTAACAAGCTTATATTCCAGCATGCAAACCGAAATATCTAACGCTTATGGTTCCGATTATATGCCATTTGAACAAAATGGAGAGATTATAACTGGCTATTATGAATACAATGAAAATCCTTACAATCACACTTCAGGCGATATACTTATTCATATGGACCCTCTTAGTGTGAAAGAACTCACTAAAGCAGCAACTGGCGCAACCTTATATTTTTCTCAAGCCTTTAACGCCTCCATTATAAATAAAGATAATATTAAAAACACCCATATTCAACTATTTCCGAATCCAAGTAACAATGTACTTTATATTAACTCTGATAAAAACATTTATTTTACACTTACCAACCTAATTGGTGAGAAAATTATTGATAGCATTTATGTAAGAAAGGGACAACAAACAATTAACATTAAAAGCATTTCGTCTGGTTCTTATTTTTATATGTTTACCAATGAAGATAATAAATTTGAAGGTTCTGGAAAACTGTTAATTAAATAATTTTTTACTTTAATTTGATAAATATTTCAATCTGTTCCCACACAAGATTGTTTTCATACCCTTTTGAAACAGCATATTCAGCTAGTTTATTTTTATAAACGAACGTATTGGCGTTCTTTATCAACTTCGCTTTTTTATTTATTATATTTTTAAGGACATCTATGTAATCTTTATCAGATATTTCTTTTAAAGCATTAGATATACAATATTCTGAAATTTTTCTTTTTCTAAGTTCGTTTTTAATTTTAATTTTACCCCATTGTTTTATTTTAAATTTACCATTTGTGTATGCTTTGGCAAATCGTTCTTCGTTAATAAATTGATTGGTGATTAAATCTGCAATAATACTTTCAACTTCTTGAGAATGCATGCCCCATTCATATAATTTATTTCTCATTTCGCTTTGGCAACGTTCCTGATAAACACAATATTTCTCAGATTTATCTAGTGCTTGATGATAATTGAGAAGTGGCTTTTTTTCATTCATTTGATTATCTATACAATCAGCGTTTCAATCAGTTATTTTGTATTGTAATTTTTGGAAAAAGAGAAGTTTTTGCCAATTAAAGCATAAGAATTATCAGGATTTAAAACATCTTTTTTGAGTTGAATATCATTCTTGGTAAACTTATTAATACCCGCAACTCCCGCTTGAGCGATATCCCATCCTGTTATTCTGTCGTGAGGTTGATTAAACTCCTTGTCTGATTGATTTATATTTTTACGAAATTTACTAATGAGAAACTCTTTTATTGTTAATGGCTCAGAACTTTTATTATTCTGCATATCAGAATTATCAGCTAACAAATCATTATTAAAAGTTATTGGTTTAGCTGAACCACGAAGTGTAACTATTTTATCTTTATTAACTTTTTCAATTGGAATATACGCAATTTGCGTTGGATGAACTGAGAATAAAGTGTTCTCATTGATATGCTGCAAATTAATAGCTAAATTTGGTTTTATTTCCTTATTAAATTTGTTGGAGGTACCGTTGCGTGTGCCTATTTTTGATGAATTATCAAAAACATCTCTATTAACAGGATTAATAGATGCTGTTAACGTTTTTTTTCTATTCTGAATCATTAAAAAATAAATCCCAAATACGATAAAAATTGAAGCTGCAATAGCAATATATTTGTAAAAACTGCTGTTTTCTTTAGTTTTAGAAGCTATTACAAATTTTTTTAGTTCTTTTTTGTTATTATAAACAATTGTTGTATCAGGAATAAGCTTTGTTTGTTTAAATAAATTAAGCTCTTTGAGCAGATGTTTATTCTGCAAAACAAATTTCTCTAAATTTTGAGCTTCTTCAAGCGTTAAATCACCTTCACAATCATCTATAAAAAAAATTTCATAATTAGTTTTGTTAATAGAACCAACAGCAACAATTTCATTCTTTTTAAGGTTGTCTTTATTTTCAAATATTATAGAAGTGTCTGGTTTTAGTTTGCTTAACTTTAACAAATGGTATGTTTCAGCTAAATGCGGATTTTTTTGAATGAAAAAATGTACTTCTTTAGATTCCTTTTCTGAAAGGTCATTTTCAACCTCAGCAACAAAAAACATCTCATAATTAGATGAATCAATTGAGCCAAAAGAAATAATATCCTTTTTTTTAAGACTTTCTTTGTCCTCGAAAACAATTTCATCATCAACAACAAGAGAAATATTCTCAAAAGAATCGAATTCTTCTTTTATATCAGGGTTTTTATTAATAAAAACAAATAACTCACTTACCTGAGGGGAGTTTAAATTTCCATCAAAGTAATCAAGAAAAAATTCTTCGTAGTTATTTCTATTTATTTTCATTTTTATATAACTCTATCTAAACTGCCAATATAATTTTTTAAGAAAACCCTTGCTCTATATATATAAACTTTAACTTGCGACTCGGTTAAGTGGGTTATTTTACCAATTTCTTCGTAAGAACATCCTTCATAATCTCGTAAAAGTACAACAGATTTCTGAATTTCAGGTAATTTATCAACCGCTTTATTCAATATATCTTTTAAACCAAGGTACTCACTGCTGTGTGAATGCTTATTTAAAGCAACTTCATCTAATTCTGATTGATTTTTATCTTTTCTAATCGCATCAATCATAGTATGGTATGCTGCTGTGAATAGATAGGACTTTGATTTTTTATAATCAATTTCATTTACTTTTATCCACATTTTTTCAAATGCATCTTGCACCACATCTTTTGCTTTATCCTCATCTTTAATGTTTTTGAGAATAAAACGATAAACCCCGTTTGAATGGTCGTCAACACATTGATTGAACTCTGCAGTAGTCATTCTATGTTTTTACTTATAATTCTCTGTTAAGACGCAAAGGTGAATGAGAAAGTTACAATTAAAAATAAATTATTTACAATTTTGGTTTCCACAAACTTACGTATTAAAACTATAATGAACAAATATTCTAAAATTTTTTAATTCATTTTCACTGCAATTTGTTTTTACTACATTTGTAAACTTTAAAACATAATTGTTTTATGATGATTAGCCCCGATATCGAATCTTATGCCGAACAACATTCAAAACCAGAATCTATTGTTTTGCAAAAATTATATAGAGAAACACATTTAAAAGTTATCCATCCCAGAATGTTATCAGGGCAATTGCAAGGTAAATTGCTTCAGTTTATGAGTCAAATGATTAAACCAAAAAACATTCTTGAAATTGGCACATTTACTGGTTATTCTGCCATTTGCTTGTCAGAGGGACTTATTGAAAATGGAATCATTCATACCATTGAGATTAACTACGAACTCGAAGATATTGCCAGAAAATATTTTGAAGAAGCATCAACCACTAATAAAACAAAATTATATATAGGTAATGCCATAGACATTATTCCAACTCTTGAAGAAACTTTTGATTTAGTATTTATTGATGCGGATAAAGAAAACTATCGTAAATATTACGACTTAGTATTCAATAAAGTAAGAAAAGGAGGTTTTATAATAGCTGACAATGTGCTTTGGAGCGGAAAAGTTTTAGAAGAACCTCACCATAACGATAAAGATACCATAGAAATAATTGCATTTAACAAAATGGTGTTGCAAGACGAAAGAGTTGATAATTTATTGCTCCCATTTAGGGATGGATTGATGATAATTAGAAAAAAATAATAAAAGCTATGGAATATCAATATGCAACTTTATCAAATGGTATTAGAGTCATTCACAAACAAGTTGATTCGATAGTTGCACATTGTGGAATTATCATCAACACAGGTTCACGCGACGAAAGTGAAAGAGAACAAGGTATTGCCCATTTCATTGAACACGTCATTTTTAAAGGAACTCAAAAAAGGAAAGCTTTTCATATCTTAAATAGATTAGAAGATGTAGGGGGTGAATTAAATGCTTTTACCACCAAAGAAGATACATGTATTTACGCTTCTTTTATTGAAAAATATTACGATAGAGCAATTGAGCTTATTTCAGATATTGTGTTTAACTCAACTTTTCCTGAAAAAGAACTTGAAAAAGAAAAAGATGTAGTAATTGATGAAATCAATTCTTATAAAGACACCCCTACTGAAGCTATTTTCGATGATTTTGAAGGTATTTTATTTGCTGGACATCCTTTAGGTAAAAATATTTTAGGCAAAAAAGCAAATATTAAGAACTTTAAAAGGCAAGAAATTCTCAATTTTATTAAAAATAATTATCATACCAACGAAATTGTAATCAGCTCTGTGGGGAAAATACAATTTACAAAGCTCCTTAGAATAATTGAAAAATATATATCCCCAATTCCTCAAAACCTTAGGACTACACAACGAATACCCTTTGAAAATTATATTCCTCAACATAAATCAATCAGAAAAAGCTATTATCAAACACATTGCGTCATTGGAAACGTTGCATACAATCAT
>Ga0210051_1007376_pt1 | contig 10252 bp, 9 predicted proteins | sample CryGey092014_all_FD_185464 | JGI IMG/M metagenome (GOLD analysis project Ga0210051, IMG submission 185464) | Groundwater microbial communities from aquifer - Crystal Geyser CG23_combo_of_CG06-09_8/20/14_all (SPAdes) (version 2) | ecosystem: Environmental > Aquatic > Deep subsurface > Groundwater ...
GAAATAAATAATAGATTTTTTTAGCAAATTGTATTATGGTCAATAATTCGGCAGAACAAAATGTAATTACACATGACTTTTTCATGATAATAAAGCGGCATTATAAAATCATTTTATCTGTAACACTCTTTTTTATTTTATTCTCTCTCTCTCTCTCTTTGTTTAAGCAAAAAGTATATAAAAGTACTTTTACTATTGACTCTTACCTGACGAAAATGATTTTTAACGACAAAGGAGAAAAATACTCATTAATTGATGTATCTGATATAGAGAAAATTATTAAAGTATTTGATCTTATTTATAACAACAGACATAACTATACATTAACTTTCAGCGATAAGCGGAAGTGGTACTTCCATGAATTAAAAAAAATAACTGTTTCGCGTCTGAAGGAAGAAAGTTCTACCCTCGAAATTGAGATATATACCTTTGATAACTCCATGATCAACGCTATAGCAGATTCTCTAATCACGTTTATTAACAATAATCCTTATATTAAAAGACTTGTAGAATCGGAAAAACAACGGCTCACTACAGAACAAAAAATATATGAGAAAAATATTGCAGAAATGTATGTTTTAAAAAGGACTCTTTATACGGAGAATAACGGAAATATGAACTTTATAAATTTTAATATTTACAACGATATCGTTAATCTAACTCAAAAAAAATCAAATGTGGAATTAATTCTGAATAAGTGCAAGGGGGTTGAATATATGACGAAACCTGTTATTCCGCTTGAACCTTATGGATTTTCAACATTCCAAAATATTATTATTTTTCTGATAATGGGTATTTTGATTGGTATTTTTATAGCATACTTATATGAAAAATTAAGATTTGCTAAATAAAAATATTTTTTATATTTCTTTATAAATCCATTTTTCAAACTACAATTTGAAAAAAGATATAGCTATATATTTTACAGGAAAGATTATCCCTGCATTATTAAACCTAGCACTGATTATCCTTGTCGTTCGATTTCTTGGTAAAGACCAATATGGAAAATATTCTTTACTATTTTATGTTATCATGCTTATTCATACTCTTACTTTCGGATGGATTCAGCAAAGCATTCTCCGGTTTTTAAGTTCTTATGTTTTTTTTTACAATATCACAGTTAATCGTTTCTTTACTCATATTATCATGAGTTCGCTTATAGGTACATTACTTTTAGCAATAGTAAGTTTCTTTTATTTTCACCTATCATTATTAGAAATATGTACTATCATGATTTTTCTTGTGCTTTTCAATCTGTATATGTTTCAACTTACTTTGTACCAGGCTCGGTTTAAGTCACTTAAATATGCAGTAAATGAGATAATTTATAACGTCTCTATGTTTATAATACTATGTTTTTTTATGATTACCCTTGTTTATAAAAATTATTTCATAGTATTTTATTCTATGATTGGCGGCTTGATTTTAGTCGAATTGCTCAGTCTGATTTTTTTTCTACGGAAATTTAATAAAATTGTAATTTCAAAAAAATTCTTTAATAAAAGATTCTTTAACCAGACTTTTTCTTATGGTATAAGAGTAACAATTTGGCTTTTTATTTCATATATATTTAATATATCTGACAGATTTTTTATTAAGGAGTTTATCGGTTATAAAGAAGTAGGAATTTATTCGTCGGTTTATGATATCATTTTTAAAATCGCAGGCTTCACATGTATGCCAGTTCTTTTAGCATATCACCCAAAAATTGTGGAACAATGGAATAAAAACAACAGGCAAAATTCGTTCAGGTTAATTTTCCAAGCCTTGAAATATGAAATATTTATCTTCATTGTAGTGTGCCTGATTTTCTTTCCTGGTAAGGACATTTTATACAATACGATTTTGAAGCTTAACGAAGGGCACCTTTGGCATCTGACTATTCCCTTGATTATTTCGGCTTTTTTATGGCAATTTGCTATGTTGTTACATAAACCATGTGAATTGTTATTTAGATTAGATAAAATGATTACAGGAATATTAATTAGTCTGATTGTAAATATAATTGCCAATTTGATTTTCATACCTCTTTACGGGTACCAGGCAGCAGCTTATACTACACTTGTTGGAGTAATGGTGTATATTGCATATATTGTTCCGCCTTCCGGCGTATTTAAAAATCTGTTAATTAAAATTGATAATTAGGATTATCAATTCTGAATAATGATCATAATGGAAAATTATTTCTACATAATATTGATATTTATTCTTTACCTCATTTTATCAGTATTTGTGAGAGAAAAGGAAGGGTCATGGTTTTCTCCTGCTTCTCTAATGATACTTTTGTGGACATTCATTACAGGTTTTTCGATTTTTCTTGCTCCCGATTACTATTATTCTCCATTAGCTTTGATTTATATATTTAGCACTTTGTTAACTTTTTACTTAGGTGGAAATTTGTTTGACTTAATTGTAAAAGATGATACGTTTTTATTTTTACCCATGAGGAAAAATACCACCATCGAAATTAATGTTAAATTGATGTTTTTACTGGTAATTCTCGGTATATTAACAGGTTTTGCAACAGACCTTTTATTAATAATGACAAATAATATCAAATTTTCTGAGCTGGGTTCTTTTGATACTTATGTAAATGTAGCATCGAAATTAAGTGCTGAACGCTTTAGCGGAAAAGCATTGGACAGTAAAGTATTAATCGGTCTTACCATGTCGTATTTTTTTATGCTTGTCACTGGTATGATATTTTCATTTTCTAAAAATAAATTTTTAAGGGCTTTCTGTTTCACAGTTTTAATTCCTTTGTTAATCTTTACTATACTATCAACATCTCGCCAGGTTTTTTTGTTTGGCATTATTTTCTTTTCGTCTTCCTATATTGCAGGTAAGATATATTTGAAAGATTATTCCATGAAATTATTTACAAAGATTAATTTAAAAACAGTATTAGTAATTTCCGTATTAATACCGGTACTATTTATTACAACCCAGACTGCCAGAATGGGGGGCGTTTCATTTTCTCCGGAGGATTTAAAAAATATAATTCATCACTTAAAACCTTGGTTTTTTGGTAATTTATCAGGATTTTCTGCATGGTTCGATAATACTGATTTTGATGTTATTCCAACTTTCGCGAAATATACCATAGGTGGAATATATGAGGCTTTGGGTTTTAATATTAGAAAATTAGGCGCTTTTAACGAATATTTTTACATCAATGATTTAAAAGAAAAAACTAATATCTTTACAATTTTCAGATGTGTTATCGAAGATTATACTTTATTAGGATCTTACCTGTTCTTTTTAGCAGGAGGTTTTGTTGCCAAATTATTCTTTTTTTTCACATTAAGAAGGAAAATAATAGGTATTGCCGGTCTTTCATTGCTATATTCACTAATTTTCTGGTCATTTGTAATTTCTATAATTTATTATAATTCCGTTATTTTTTCTTTTGCTCTGTTTTTAGTATTCTTATTCTGTATTAGCTTAATTTCAAAATTCAGATATGAATCAATTAGAAGCAATAATATACAATATAATAAAGAAGAATCCTAAACTGAAAACCATTGTCAGGGATATTTATCAACAAATACTTTATTATGTCCCGGTAAAAAAGGTTAAATGTAATTATCAGATAAAGGTACGCAGCGGTTTTTTTTTCGGGTTTCATGATAAGACCCCTTTCTCTCGAGATAATAAATTCATGCTCGCAATGAAATATCATACTCCGCTTCGTACTCCGCTTCCTGAAGACTACGTTGAGATTGGGTATTTTACCGGGGAAAATTTTTCCGAGTTTAAAGCGTTATCAAAAACAAATACTTATAACTGGCAACAGGGTTGTATGCTGCAATGGGTCGGAAATAAAAACCTGCTGGCATACAATGCTTTCGATGGAAAAAAAAATTGTACAGAAATTATTGATATGAACGGAACCAAGATAGCAGTTTTACCTGCTGCAGTCGGAGCCATTTGCCCTTCGGGTGAATATGCCCTTTCGTACAATTTTGCCAGGTTGGCTAAGTACGCTCCCGGTTATGGTTATGCCACAGGAAACGATTATGAACTGCATAAAAATACCCCTGAAACGCACGGCTTGCATATTATCAACATAAAAACAAAGGTGATGAAAACGCTTTTCACCATTAAGGACATTGTAAAATTGAAACCTGACGATTCTATGCCAGACTCATATCATTATTTCACACATCCTCTTTTTTCACCCTGCGGAAAACGTTTTTTCTTTTTGCACCGTTGGATTAAAAATATGAACTTTACATTTACCCGGCTAATTACTTGCGATATTGATAAAATAAATCCCTATATCCTGCCTGCTTCCGGTATGGTCTCTCATATAGGCTGGCGCGATGATAATCATATTCTTGCTTATTGCCATGTAAAAGAAGGGGATCATTATGTTTTATTCGAGGATAAAACTGACAAATATGAAATTATCGGGGATAACTGTTTTAATTCCGATGGACACCCTTCCTTTTCCCCGGTTGATATAAATTGGTTATTAACAGATACATACCCTGATAGATTTAAACTCAGCTTCCTGATATTATTTAATATGCAAGACAGAAAAAGATATAATATCGCTCGTTTAAAGCAGCCGATACAGTATAGAGAAGAACTGCGGTGTGACCTCCATCCGCGATGGAGCAGAAACGGAAGAATATTATGTTTTGATTCAGCACATACCGGAAACAGGGCTCTTTGTACTATTGACATGGGAATGGAATTTACCAAGCGAAATTTTGTAGATTATATTTGAACCGTGATGTAATTTTTTAAATATGGTGTTAATAATCGGGATAATTTATAATACATACGATGCTACCGTCAGGTTTATCAAAAGCTTAGAACAATACGGGGATAGTAATATTGATCTTATATTGGTAGATAACAGCGAACAGAAATCGCCGGAAAAATTTAAGAAATATATTGGCAATTCCCCGCTTAAACTTATGTATATCAGGTGTGAAAATAATCTTGGTTATTTTGGCGGGGCAAGAAAAGGGCTGGATGAATATCGTAAAGCAAAAGCCTTACCCGAATGGATCATTGTTTGCAATGTGGATATAGTCTTTAATGATCCCAGCTTCTTTAACAAACTATATGATTTTAAAAGAAAAGAAAACCTTGGCATTATTGCACCTTCCATCATTTCAAACCGATGGAATACCGATTATAATCCTAAAATTCCCGTAAGATATTCAAAAAAGAAACTCATTTTTTATAAAGCTATCTATTCCGTTTGTTTTATTCAGAATCTCTATATTGCCTTATCTTATTTGAAAAAAATGACACATAGGTTTAAAAATACAAAAACAGCAATTCCAGATAATACAGGCAGGGAAATTTACGCACCGCACGGATCATGTATTATTTTTCACAGGAATTATTTTGAAAAAGGAGGCACGCTTAATCATATTTCCTTTTTATTCGGCGAGGAAGTGTTCGTTGCAGAAACAGCTTTAAAAACAGGATTAAAGGTTGTTTATTATCCTGTTTTACAAGTACTTGATTTTGAGCATGCTTCTATAGGTGTCTTCTATTCCGATAAGGTATGCAGGCTTAACAGGCAGTCAATCATAGATATTATTACTCATTATTATACAGATAAACAATCCTGATTAAATGCAACAACCGAAAGTCACCGTTATTATTCCTTGCAGAAACGAGGCAATATTTATCTCCGGAGTTCTAAATAACCTTATTTCACAGGATTATCCTAAGGAATTACTGGAGGTATTCGTAGTTGACGGAATGAGTTCAGATAAAACGGCAGATATTATTAAATCGTACGCAAAAAGATATCCCTTCATAGTTTATCTTGAAAATGAAAATAAGATAGTCCCTTATGGTCTCAATAAAGCTATTAGGCGATCAACAGGCGAGGTAATAATCAGGATGGATGCACATTCCCTATATCCCGAATACTATATAAGTAGGCTTGTTTATCATTTGTTTTCATTGAATGCCGATAATGTCGGAGGAGTTTGGGTTACAGTTCCATGCAACAATAGTACAGTTGCATTTGCTATCGCTAAAGCATCCTCCTGTTCATTCGGAATTGGAAATGCCATGTATCGGTTAGGATACGAAAGAATAACCGAAGTTGATACGGTCCCTTTCGGGTGCTATCGCAAAGAAGTATTTTCAAAAATCGGACTCTTCGATACCGATCTTGTTAGAAATCAGGATGATGAATTTAATGCCAGATTAATTCAAAACGGCGGAAAAATTTATTTAATTCCTGACGTTCAGATTAGATATTTTGCAAGGGAAACACCGAAGAAAATTATCAAAATGTTTTATCAATACGGTTTTTTTAAACCTCTGGTTTACCAGAAATTAAAAAAACCGGCAACTCTTCGCCAATTCGCACCTTTACTATTCGTCGTTTATTTGCTTTCCTTTTGGTTTACAGTCTTTATAAATAATTTTCTTTTTAAAACCTGTATTCTTTTCTTTCTGATTTACCTTGTATTGAGTTTTTTTTACAGTGCAAGGATAACGATAAAAAACAAAAAAATCGTACTGCTGTTCTTCTTGCCTTATATTTTCTTTTTAATCCATTTTAGTTATGGCTGGGGTTACTTGATGGGTATAATCAGATTTTGGATATTAAAAAAAAAACGAAGGAAACCACTCGTTATCTGACAAGAAAAATTATGGCTATTTTTGTCATTTTTCATTTGCCTATTTACATTTGATGAAAAATTTTTTCGACCAAAGAGATGAGTCCTTTTTGCTAATTAAAAAGGATAACATGTAGATTATACGGCTTATTATTTTGAAACGTAAAGATGTCATCTATTGCCGGTTTGTAAAAGTGTTAACTACTTTTAGGGTAAAATGAAAAATACCCTATTTTTAATCAAAAATTTTTAAATTACCTTAGTGATTTTATATTCAATAACAATTCAGTAATGTTTTAAATATTATTGGCGGGTTTAGACTAAAATTTTTCTTACAAGAACCTTATGGAGAATAATATAAAAATAGAGGTGAAAAACAAATTCTTGATCTCAAAAAAATTTTCGAAATTTAAAAAAAAATAATGGCTTTTGCAATTTAAAATTGTCTGTAATATGATTAAGATTTTCAAGGTAAATTCTTTTATAATAATTGTATTGATTATTTATTTAATGATTGGCATCATTAACATAGTACTTCATGAACCATGGAGAGATGAACTCCATGGGTGGGCTATTGCTATGCATAGTTCAGATATTTTTCAATTGATAGAAAATAAGGAATATGATGGTCAAATGCACTTGTGGTATATTTTACAATTCCTTATAACAAGGTTTACAACAAATCCCTTTTTTTTACAATTACTGCACTTAATTATTGCATCCGGGTCAATCTTCATTATTTTAAAATATTCTCCTTTCTCAAAATTGCAAAAATTCCTGTTATCATTCAGTTATTTTCTACTTTATGAGTACTCTACCATTAGCCGGTGCTATGCCCTTGGTATATTATTCCTATTTATTGTGTGCACTGTATATCAGCACAGAGAAAAAAGATTTTTTCTATTAGTGCTCCTATTATGTATTTTATGCCTGATTAATATTTATGTGCTGATTTTATCACTTGTGATATTTATCGTATTAGTGTCAGAGTTAATTCAGAAGTATAAGAAACAAAATTTATCAATTAAAAAAGTAGGTATTTCTATTGTCATATTTTTCGCTGTAGTTGTTTTTTCAGTTCATCAAACGATACCTCCTTCCGATAGTGCATTTTTGCAATGGTTTCATAATCCGTTTAAAGCCATGGCCGGTATATGGGAGGCTTATTTTCCTGTTCCTGTAATATCCATGAATTTTTGGAATAGCAATATTATAACAAATTACTATATTCGGGCAATTCTGTCGGTAATGATATTTATTCCTTTATTGATGCTATTTGTTCGCAATAAATGGAGTTTAATGTTATTTTTCGGTGGATCTGTTGGAATTTTATCATTCACAATATTACTATATTTAGGTTTTATTAGACATTATGGTCATTATTTCCTGCTGTTCATAATATCATTCTGGATATTTCAGTATGAAAAAAATGACATATTATTAATAAAATTTGCTTTTATTCAAAAAATTGCATACTTTATTAATAAATATCGAAATTTGATTTTCACTTCTTTTCTTTTTCTACATTTTGTCGTTGCGGTTTTTGCTTGCACTATTGATTGGCTAAATCCATTTTCAGCCAATAAACAAGCTGCTGAATTTATCAAAAATAATAAATTACCTGATTTTATTGCCGCTGATTGGGATACTCCCTGTTCGGGTATATCATCATTGTTAAATAAAGATTTTTATTATTTGTCCTGTTCTTGTCTTCGACCATATATAAAATTTAACAAAAGTCGTGTCGAGTGGGCTAAAAAAGAAATAATAAAACGAGTCTATCAATTAGCTGTTAATCAGAATGATACTATTTTGTTGATTCTGAACTACAACTTAAATGAAACTGATGAACACCATTATATGTATCTTAAAAAATTTGATTCAAGTATCGTGACAGATGAAGTTTATTATTTTTATCTTGTATCTCCTGGAAATTACCATAAGCCAACTACATAGTAGTTCGTTCTTTAATTAACTTGACATTTGAGCGGTTTTTACTTTTTCTTCATCCATTTTTCACTTATTCATATCGTTATTCGTCCTCTATTTTTTATGTTTTTGCCCATCACCGCAATATCCTGAACAAGTTTTTAGATAAAGACTGGAACTATTATGAGCGTCTGCTGGACTATAAACGCAATCCACAGCCAGAAACAGCCGAAGAGATAAGGAAAGAATTTGATTTGCTTTTTGCTCCCAACACTGATTATGCCGATTTAAACAAGGAAATAGAGCGAACTAAAGCGAACAAGGACAAATTACTTACCGTTTTAGAATATCCATTTTTATCTTTACATAATAATCGTTCAGAATTAGTAGCATGGGTACAAGTACGCAAACGAGATATTGCATTGCATACTATGACGGCTCTTGGCGCAAAACTTTAAGACTCTTTTATGATTATTATCCAAACCTGCTTGCAATTAGATATGGATGTATGGAATTATATTCTGAACCATTTCAATGATAACGTACTTACCTATCTGCCTAAAATGGTAAAGATGAAATATAACACTTCTTAATGGAAATGGGTATTGATTTACCCTTGTCTTTTGACAGAATACTACTTTTATTATATGCTGACCAATTTAAAATTTTATCTTTGGCTTTGGCTTTGAATTTTGATTGTTTGCTCATAATGTTGAAATTTTAAGCAAACTTCTTAATTTAGAGTATTAGTTTATATAGGCTAACACTCTTTTTATCAACATTCGTTTGTTAATATCTATGCAACAAAGTTTATTTAATACAAAGAACATAAATAATTTTTATTTTTGAAAATTTATTATGATTAAAATATTGAACATTGTTGGAGCCAGGCCTCAGATTATCAAATCTGCCGCTATCAGCCGTGAAATCAGGAACTCGTTCAGCAATTCTATTGAAGATATAATTGTTCATACTGGTCAGCATTACGACGAAAATATGTCGGAAATTTTTTTTACTGAAATGGGTATTCCGCAAACAAAATATAACCTGAATGTCGGCTCAGGTTCGCACGGAACCCAGACTTCTAAAACGATTACAGGAATTGAAAAACTGATACTTCGCGAAAAACCCCATTGTGTTGTAGTTTATGGAGATACTAATTCTACGCTTGCTACTGCGGTCGCCGCATCAAAAATTCATTATCCTGTTGTCCATATTGAAGCAGGGCTAAGGTCTTTCAATAAAAATATGCCCGAAGAAATCAACCGTATTGTCTGCGATAATGTTTCTACCTTGCTTTTTTCACCAACTAAAACCGGCATTCAGAATCTGGTTCATGAAGGATTTAATCCTCATTCCCAACCACCTTATACCATTAATAATCCCGGTATTTTCCATTGCGGGGATGTAATGTTGGATAATGCTTTATTCTTTGCAGAAAAAGCTGTTCAACAAAGCAAAATTATTCAAAAATATTCCCTCGTACCTGACAAATTTATACTTGTTACCATACACAGGGATTTTAATACCGAAAATACTGAAAGATTGTCTGCAATATTTAAAGCCATACTTGAAATAGCAGCAGATAACCAGGTTTCTTTTCTGCTCCCTTTACATCCACGAACACGGCAGGTGCTTGAAGATTGCCCAAATGCAGTTTTTAAGGATATTAAAACACACAAAAACATTGTTATTACTGACGCAGTTTCATTTTTTGA
>Ga0210051_1007378_pt1 | contig 10249 bp, 10 predicted proteins | sample CryGey092014_all_FD_185464 | JGI IMG/M metagenome (GOLD analysis project Ga0210051, IMG submission 185464) | Groundwater microbial communities from aquifer - Crystal Geyser CG23_combo_of_CG06-09_8/20/14_all (SPAdes) (version 2) | ecosystem: Environmental > Aquatic > Deep subsurface > Groundwater...
TCAGGGAGCGCCCCTGCCACCGGGAGCTTGACCCCGTCGGGAAAGGAGATGATCGCCATGCCAGAAACTTCAGACCCGGTGCCGCTGGTGGTGGGAATGGCCACCAGCTTGGCTTTGTGCCGCAAATTCAAGGGAACGAGCGGGCTTAAAATTTCCAGCTTCACATCCGGATGTTCATACAGCAGCCACGCCGCTTTTGCGGTGTCCATGGCCGATCCGCCGCCCAGGGCGAAAATGAGATCCGGCTTGAAGCGTTTGATTTGTTTGGCGCAGTCCTTGACCGTATCCACCGGCGCATCCGGTTTGGCCTTGGCCCAGGTGTCAAAGGAAATTCCGTGCCGCTTTTCATAGGGGCTCCTGATTTTGGGCGCAAACCTCACCGCGTACTCATCGGTGACGATAAATGCCCGCTTGGATTTGCACTCTCTTGCAATTAAATCCACCGCATCCGGGAGAAGCTGGGGTTTGTCCAGAAACAGGTTAAACCCGGAAAACACCCTCGGCACAAAAAACGGTTTCATGACGTCCCGTAGAAATTCCGCCTGCACCATGGGGCCGCCCCATGTTCTCAGCAGATACTCATGTGTCCAATAACTCATATCGCCTCCTAATGCTTTTCCATTACAAAATTCATTGCCGCGCCAAACCACGTAAACGAATGGATCTCCCCCTCAATGCCCACCAGATGATTTTGAAGGGCCTCCATAATTCCCGGCTCGCCTTTTTTCATGGCGTTAAACGCAATGGCCGGGCTTGACCATACCATGGCCGCGTCATAGTCGTCGAGGTCCGCGTCTGAGTAAAACCATCCGTCCTTGAACACGAACCGTTTGCCTTTTTTATTGTCCTTTGTCTTGACCACAATCCGGCATTCGTGGCCCATCAGGAATTTTTTAAAGTCGGGGTTGGTCAGCGCGGATACTTTAAATTTAAACGCAAGGATCGAAAGCAGCAGGTTGAATCGCATCAGGCCTCCTTATATACCGTTGTAATATTGCTGTGAAATATGATGGGACAAACGACACCTTTTGGAAAAAAGCCTGACGTTTGAAAGTATTAATGCGGTGTTGGAATTTGAAAGATGGTTCGAATTTCCGCCGATTATGATGCAATTCGGTTTATTATGTCAACACGGAATTACCGTATTGCGGTTAATGGTATTTTAACGGTTGCTAAAACCATTGACAGATAAGCGGTATCTTATTAAAATTTTTTGATTATCCATTTCGGTTAAGTTGCATGGGGACTATCAATATTCCATGTCCATTATGCATGTTAGGGAGCACCATAAATTGATATGCCTGAATCGCAAATTTTGTCCCAACGGCGAAACCCGACGGGAAAATTATTTCGCGCAGAGGCGCCGAGACGCAGAGGATAAGGACATCAAAGGATTCTCCCTCTGCGGTCCCAGCGGCTCAGCGGGAGAAATAATAAAATAACGCTCCCCCCAACAACTATATTTTTTCTTCGCATATCCCTTAAATCGCGTCATTCCGGACAAGGGAGCGAAGCGACCGCGATCCGGAATCCAGAAAGGGAATAACTTCAGCGAAGTGGATGACCAGCTAAAATTTTTAACAATCGCTAAATCCGGTTTCGTAAAACCATCATTCACCATTCATCATTCACCAGGAGCCAGACCATGACTTTAGAAGAATTTAGAAAACTTGGCGAGCCGCTTTACCATTGAAAAGTAAGGAAATTATCCTGAAAAAAATCTTTTAATAATGTAAGGTGACATATGGTGAATCCAGAATTTGGAAATTCCGGAAAACCAGATGCGAACGAGTTGAAAAAATTCATACGCGACCAGGGCATTGATCTTGTGGGCATCGCCGATGCCCAAAACCTGATTCTGGCATATCCGCCCCGCCCCGCCACGGCCCTCATGCCCTCCGCGAGAAGCGTGATCGTTATGGCGGTGGCCCACTCTCTGGGCTCGGTTTACGCGCCGGACATCATGCTCTGGACCCGGAGCAAGATGCAAACTTCCCGGCTGCTGGATGAAACCGCTGAAAAAGTCGGCCGCAGACTGGAACGGGACGGGTTTTTGACCCTGCCGATTTCAGCCGACAAACCTGTGGAAATATTTAAGCACGACCCGAAGACCGGGAAAAAATTCCGCCAGACCCGGGCCCTGGGTTTTCTTTCTTTAAAGCATGCGGCGGTGAGCTGCGGCCTGGGAGAGATCGGGAAAAACAACCTGCTGCTCACGCCCGAATTCGGTCCGCATCAGCGGTTGTGCGCCATTGTGACGGAAGCGGCGCTGGAACCGGATTTGCGGCAGGACTTGGGTCTGTGTAAAGGGTGTAACAAATGCGTGGATGCCTGCCCGTCCGGGGCTTTGAAATCGGAGGGATATGATGTGGACCCCTGTTTTGTTTACTGGTCGTATGGATTCAAACGCCTGCCGCCCGCCAGATTTTGGGAATGGCCGGGATATATCAGAATGTTGCGCCGGCACATGAAGCGGCGCGACTTGCTGGTAGAAAGCGGTCAGACCTATATAACCGATGTGGATAACTGCATCGAATGCATGCGCGCCTGCCCGGTGGGTGAACGCTGGAAAAAAATCCGGCCCGAGACCCTCCCGCCTCAGAAATCCGGCGGAACGTGTTTGAAAACGGATGCTGCCGAAGTGAGGCCCGGGGCTGTGAAGTGATTCGGGTTTTTGAACCGGATGCCGTCATGCCGGTGATCATCTAATATTTTTTTTCAATGAATGCGCCCAGGAGCTGAACTTTCAATGTTACAGTGCATCCGGGACCCCGAAGGGCCTGAAATTATCGTATGTTGCGGCAGCGGCGGGGTCGGAAAAACAACCCTGTCGGCGGCCATCGGGTTATATGGGGCCTTGGCCGGAAAGAAAACCGTTGTGCTGACCATTGATCCGGCCAGGCGCCTGGCAGATTCCCTCGGGCTGAAACAATTCGACACCGATGTGCAGCGGGTTCCCCTTGAAAATTTGAGCATTTTCCATGCCCGTCCTTCCTCGGATGCAGGTTTATATGCCATGATGCTGGACGCCAAAGGCACGTTTGATCAACTGGTGACCCGGTATGCTCCTCCTGATTTGCGGAGAAAAATTTTAGAGAACCACTACTATCAGCATCTGTCCAATAATATGGCGGGGTCCCATGAATATATGGCCATGGAAAAGCTCTATGAAATTCACACCCGGCAGGAATATGACCTGATCGTTCTGGATACGCCCCCCAGCCGCCGGGCCCTTGATTTTCTGGATGCGCCCCAGCGGATGCTCAATATTCTGGGGCATCAGTTTTTTATGAACCTGTTTAAGCCTTATCTGAAGACTGGGAAATGGGGGTTCCGATGGTTGAATATCGTTGCCTCACCGATTTTAAAAGGTATTGCAAAGGTTATTGGAAGCGGGCCTTTGGAAGATTTCGCAGGATTCATGCGATTATGGGATGATATCATGTTTGACGGGTTTTCCCGCCGGGCGAGGGCGGTAAGGGAGCTTTTGGCCGGGGACAGGACCCTTTTTCTGGCGGTGGCCACTCCCCAGCGCCTGCCCATGGAAGAAGCCCTGTTCCTCCATGATCAGCTCAGGCGCAATCATATGCCGTTTGGCGGGTTTCTTGTGAACCGGGTGCACCAAACCAGCGGCGGGAAATCTCTGGAAATTGATGAAGCCGCAGTGTTTGCGGAGACAGAGATGGACCTGGCGCTGAAAAGCAAGCTGATAGCCGTCCATCGACGTTTTCTGAAACTGGCGGACAGCGATGCCCGGGCGGTTTCCCGTCTGGTTGAAGCCATCGGTTCAGGCGACCGGGTGGTGCAAATTTCGCACGCGGCGGATGAAATCGTGAATCTTGAGTCCCTGTATCAGCTCAGCCGGCAGTTGGATTCGATAGAAACCCCTCTCTCTGATGGAGAAAAAGGGTTCAAAATTTCGACCCATCCATTAAGTTTTTGAGTTCCCGGCTGGTTTTTTCAGCTGGCGGAGGCTTCCTTGTCTTTCTTGCTTTTGGCGGTTTCCGCGATGGCGTCCACGTTCAAATCCGCGAAACTTTCATATTTGGTCTGGTGGAGGGTGCAATAGAGCGAATCCGTGGCGGCCCGGTTATGACACTGGGCCCCGTTGCGGGTGATGGCCTTGCAGCGGATGGCCTGGATGCTGCCGCCCCGGGTTTCATCCCGGGTGATTTCAGCCGTGTCCTTGAACCGGTCATTGATGACCAGCGGATCTTTTTCAATCTGACCGGCCCGGTACATTCCCAGAAGCATTCGGTATTCATTGACAAAATTGTCCAGGATCGATTTGGGGTCATGAACCAGTCCGGTATCCGTGGCGATGCCCAGGGAAACTTTGCCGTTATAGCTGATGATGCTGATGCCCAGGCCCAGCCCGCCGATGCGGGGAACCCAGAACATGATGTTTTTAATCTCTTTTCCGGAAAAATACAGCGGGATCTGAGGGCCCGGCACGTTGCTCATGACGCCGGTGGTTTTGTTGGCGAACATGGTGGCCGCGGTTTTGGCCAGTTTGGCGGAAGAAACGCCCAGGGCGTTTAACAGCGCATAGGCCACCACGGCATCCGGCGCTTCCTTCAGGTCGCTGATCCGCCGCTGCACTTCCCGGATCCGGAGCACCGGATCATCAATATGGACCGGCAGGGCTACCAGTATCAGGCTGAACTGATTGCCCAGGCTGATTTCCGCGTCCAGGGGCCGGATGTTGATGGGCATGGCCATCCGGATGTCTAAATCCCCCACGAGGTTGTTGCTCTGCTGGAGATAGCGCCGCAGGGCCCCGGTCACCATGGAAACCAGAATATCATTGATGGTGGCTTTGAAATATTTTCCAATGGATTTGATATCCGGCACCGGAATCGGATCGCTGAAGGCCACGCTTTTGCGGATGCCCAGTTCGCCCTTGAAAACGGTTTTCCGGTCCGCCGGCAGCAGCAGGATTTTGCTGATCACCGCCATGGCGTCAACGGCGTATTTCCCTACCAGCCTGGCGCGGTCGACGATGTGCGATGGATGGGCGATGGTAGATTCGATTTCTTTTGAGATAAACCCGCCGAGTTTGGCGGCGCGTCGCTTGGCCCGGGTGAGTTTTTTGAATGTTTTTTCGAAGGGGCCGAAAAGCAGGGAGGCTTCTTTTTCCCCCTTGCTCTCCGAAACCGATGCTTTCCATGCGGATTCCGGTTGGAGATCCGCCGTGGAAAGCAGGACCCGGATCAGGGAAATGCCGTCGCCGATGCAGTGATGAATGCGGATAAACAGAACCGACCCATTGCCTTCAAAGTTCTCGATATAATGGGCCTGCCAGAGAGGTTTGGTGGGATCCAGCGGCGTCGCGGTCAGATCGCTGATCAGTTCCTGGAGCGTTTCCTTGTTGACCGGAGACGGGAGGGCGATGCGATGAAGATGGGACCGGATATCAAATTTGGGGTCGAGTTCCCAGCAGGCGTTTCCGACGCCGCTCATGGGCCGCACCACTCTTTTTTTAAACCGCTCGTAACACAAGAGGCGGTTTTTTAGGGTTTCAACCAGACGTTTAAAGTCCAAGGGTTCGTCGAATTGCAGAAACCCTGTGATGACCATTAAGTTTGTGGGATGATCCATGTGAAGCCAGAAATTGTCAATACTTGACATGATTTCAACCTGTTTTTCATTGAGCGCCTCCTTGGAAATTTTTATCGGATGATCTTTAATTGATAACAGAGGACGGTGGGGAATGCAATGTGAATTAAGTTAAAAAAATCAAAAATCTCAAAAAAGCTTGACACTTATAACGCGCGGCGTCATATTTAATGAAAATTTTACGCAAGGCAAAGATCCTCTTTCCATTATCCATACGATGTTCCAGGAGGCCGCATGCATTTGATTAAAAAATACGCCAATCGAAAACTCTATGATACCACCGACAAGCGTTACCTGACCATGGACCGTCTGGCCGAGCTGATCAAGGCCGGGGATGAAGTTTCGATTGTCGATAACGAAACCGGCGACGATCTGACCTCCGCCATTGTTTCCCAGTTGCTGGCCAGGGAAGACGCGGGGACTGATAAGGCGGTGCCGTCCCGGGTGCTGATGCAGATGCTGCGCAAGGGACGAGGCACGCTGTTCGGGTATGGGAAAAAATATGTGGCCCTCTGGCAGAGCGCACTGACCCTGTCCAGGGATGAAATCGAAAAATTGGTCAACAGTCTGATTGTGGATAAGGAAATATCGGAATCAGACGGCCGGAACCTGAAAAATGAGATTTTTGGATTTGCCAACAATCTGAAATCCTGGATCATGGACAATATTGATCAGCGGGTTTCCGAGACCCTCAAGGCCCTGAACCTTTCCTCCAAGGACCAGGTCAGGGAGCTGTCCCGACGGGTGGATGAACTGACAAAAAAAGTCCGGGACATGGAAAAAAAAAATTGAAGGGAACGCTTTTTATGCCCATCTACCCTCATTCTTGACGAGATTGATGACCCCGGGGTGCGAAGGGGAATGTTCCGGGGAAGGCAGGAAAAAGGTGACAGCGGACCAGATGCCGAAAAAAGCGATCAAGCCCCCGGCCAGCATGATGATCAATCCTCCGGCGCACCCGGTAATGGCGCCGATGCCGATAAGCACCACCAGACCGCCGATGATAAAGGCGATAATACTTCCGGTAAACAGCATCATTTGAAACATGGGTCACCTCATTTTTTACGCTTTAAATTAAGTGCCGAATCGGAATAGTACACTGGGACACTATCATGAAATCGTTTTCGCTGCAAATTAAAATCAACTGCCGACCGGAAATCCGGAACGCAAAAGGAATCCTGGATCTGTTTATTATGCGGGAGTGCTGATATGGGGGTGTTTGGATTTTTATCCGGGAAAGGCCCGGAAGATATGGAACTTGCCGGAGACCGGTTTTCTAAGTCCGGGGAATTCGGGGCCGCGAAAATCGAATATGAAAAGGCCCTGGCCAAAGCGGAAAGCAAATTTCCGGAAAAAGAAAATCTGATCCGGCGGCTGGCTGAAAAAATCGCCGGGTCCCGGGAATCCCTGGCTGCCGCGCACGTCCAGACCGGCCGGGAGTGGATCGCGTCGGACAATTTTCGTGAGGCCGAAGGCCTGCTCCGGTTAGCCCTGGAATTGACGGAAAATCCGGATTTGCGTGAGGAAATCACCGGTCTTCTGGAATCCATCGACGCAGGTCCGGCATCGGGAAATTCTGAAGAAGACCGGTTGTTTGTTTCAGACGATGATCCGTTTGCCCCGGATGAAGAAAGCGATCTGGAAGACGATGCAGACGATGATTATTTCGCGATTTTATGCCACGCTTTGCCTGAAGACACGGCAAACGCTTATCTGACCTATGATCGGGATTTCAAGCAGGGATTTGTCGCCTTAAACAACGGGGATTTTGAAACGGCCGTTGAAAAATTCATGGAATCCATGAACCGCTCGGACCGGGATCAGCCCCTGGTGGCGCTGGAACTGGCCACCGCCTTTACCCATATGGGCGAATTCGCCCGGGCCCGGGACCTGATTCTGGATTTTATCGAAAATCACGGGTTATCGGTTCAGCCGGTTCAAATGTTGTGTGATGTCTACTGGGGGATGGAAAATCACCGGCAGGCAATCGATCTGCTGGACCAGTGCCCGGACCCGTTGAAACAGACATTTTCCATCCAGATGCTGCTCGGAGAAACCTATTATCAGATGGAGGATTTTCCCGCTGCCCAAGCCGTATTTCAGGCCTGTGAAAAAAATTTCGGCGAAAATGAACTCATTACCCGGTCTCTGGCGAAAACATTCGAGGCCATGGGCGACCTGGAAGCGGCCCGAGACCTTTACGGCCGCATGCTTTCCGGGTGCGCCCGGTGCGGGACCCGCAGGGATCCCTTTGTTCAGCGAAGATACGCGGAACTTTGTTTTGCCTGCGGTGAAAGATCCCAGCGGCTCATTGACCTTTATTTTTCAATGGTGCAGGCGGATGCCGACAACAAGGCCGATTATTACCGTCGCATTTATGAACTCTACATGGCCCTGGGAAAACCAAAGGAAGCGGCCCGGTACGAGGCTTTTGCCGCGCCATGACATGCCCGCCCGCGTCTGATTTTTTATCCCGGCTGACCTGCGCAAACCAGCTCGACAGGCAAGGTTTTGCGCGGCTTGTCTTTTTTGAGGGCATGCTGTTTGGTTCACGGAAAAAGTGGTGGGGGACGCCGGGCGAGCGTCCCTTCGCCCATGAAGGGCTGGATCTGTGCTTTTTTGAAACGTCCGCTCATGAACTGCGCCGTCTGGATGGAACCATAAATGTACCGGCGCTCTATGATGGCCGGGTGGAACACATGACCGATGATAATCTTGATGGTCTCGTAAAAAGTCAAAAAAACAATTTATTGTCATTCCGGCGAAAGCCGGAATCAAGCAATTTCAATATGTTCTGGATGCCGGATCAAGTCCGGCATGACGGAATCCGACTTTTTACGAGAGCATCAATCTTGGCCGGAGCGTTATTTTTCGCCATGATTTTCAGGATTCGCCCCCGTGGCTGTCCCTTTACGGGCATTTGGATCCGGACAAAAATCTCAAGACCGGGGACCATCTCCGGGCAGGCGAAATTTTTGCGCGGATCGCGGGGTTTGCAAATAAAAAGAAACGGCTGGTGCCCCATATCCATATTTCTCTAGCGGATCCCCGGCGGCTGCCGCCGGCAAACCGCCTGGAATGGGAGTTTCTCAACACCGTGGACCGTGCGGTGTTTTTTGATCCGCTGCCGGCCATCGCGTCTGAATGCCGGGTGATGGCCTATGCGGAACCCATGAATCTGGCGGACAGGTTTGTTCCGGTTTCATTGGGTGGCAGGTTTCCGTAAAAACATCGCAGGCTGGATTAGCGAAGCATAATCCAACATTCCATGAAAAAAGGAGTTCCATGCGGATTTTCAAAGAAAAAAATTTTGGCGTGATGGCCGGAAGCTGGCCGCTGTTGCCGGACAAACCCACGCTGATATGTATTCATGGCGCGGCTTTGTCCAAGCAGATGTGGGTCTCCCAGATTAAGGATTTGACGGATGTCGCCAATACCCTGGCCGTTGATCTGCCGGGCCACCGGGATTCCAAAGGACCGGCCGCCGATGATATATTTGACTGTGCGGCGGTCGTCGGCCGGTTTATCGAATCTCTGAATCCGCCCCAACCAGTCCTGTGCGGCCTGAGTATGGGTGGGGCCGTGGCCCTGGCCCTGCTGCTGACACACCCGGAAGTTTTTAAAGCGGCCGTTCTCATGCACACCGGCGCCCGGCTCAAGGTGTTTCCGTTTATTTTTGAAACCATTGAAAAAGACTATGCCCAGTATCTGGATCTGGCGGTGGATTTTTTAACCGCTGAAACCAGCGACCGCGCAAAAATCAAAACCATGATGAAAGCCATCGCGGTCACCGAAGCGGATGTGGCATTGAAGGATTTCACCGCCTGCGACCGCTTTGATGTCATGGACCGGCTGGGCGGCATTACCGCGAAAGTGCTGGTTGTCACCGGCGATGCGGACATGATCACGCCCCCAAAATACGGCGTGTATCTGCATCAGCATATCCCGGGATCATCACTCCAGGCCATTGCCGGGGCCGGTCACCTGTCGCCTCTTGAAAAACCAGAGGCCGTCAACGCGATTCTTCAGCGGTTTGTCCGGGAGCTTTAAACGCAGACATCCCCCGTCATGGAAACGAGCGGCTTTCCCGCTGGCGGTAATAATCTTCAATAACCCGTCTCAGCTCATCGGGATCGGTGCTCATCAACCGGCGCAAAATCCCTTCCCATCGATGGCGGACGCCTTTGGGTTCATTGGTCCGGTCGGAAAAAAGAGACGCCGGCACGGAACCGGGCGTGTTTACAACGCCTTGCATTCTTAGAAGTTCAGCGATCAATCCATCGCCGAATGGACCGATGGATCTCAGAATTTCCGGATGGCCAATCCCCTGCTGCCGGGCCTTGTCCATGTGTGCTGTCAGATGCGAGAGGCAGTGGGGCAGCATGTGATCCAGAGGGGTGGTCCAGTCGGCGAAAGATCCGGTGGTTTCAATCATCATCAATTTATCAGGCAGTCCCTCAGCGTTCAACTGGATCAGTTCGTCACCGTCGTCAAAATATAGTTTAAGGGATTTGCAATTTATTAATATACCGTTTATAATGTCTTCAAACATCAAACCGGGAGGTTTTGAACATGAAGACATCGATTCAGAAGCGGAACGGAGTAACCGAGCAGGTTGTGGACTTGATTG
>Ga0210051_1007380_pt1 | contig 10248 bp, 8 predicted proteins | sample CryGey092014_all_FD_185464 | JGI IMG/M metagenome (GOLD analysis project Ga0210051, IMG submission 185464) | Groundwater microbial communities from aquifer - Crystal Geyser CG23_combo_of_CG06-09_8/20/14_all (SPAdes) (version 2) | ecosystem: Environmental > Aquatic > Deep subsurface > Groundwater ...
AAAATATCATCTCCAATTAATTGTATCTTCTTTCCAAGAGATTCAGTTAAAAGTTTCCATCCATCCCAATCATTTTCTGCCATCCCATCTTCAATAGAAACAATAGGGTATCTATCCACTAATTGTGTATAATATTCTACTAATTTCTCTGATGATCTTATTACCCCTTCACCCTTGAAATTATATTTTCCATTTTCAAATAACTCACTTGCTGCAACATCTATTGCCAACGATATATCTCTTTCTGGTTTGTATCCTGCCTGATTAATTGCCTCCATAATAATATCAAGGGCTTCTGGGGCTGAGGCTATATTTGGAGTAAAACCACCCTCATCACCTACAGATGAGTTTAATCCTTTTTTTATAAGGAGTTTTTTAAGGTGCTGATAAACCTCTACTACCCGCCTGAGTGCTTCACTAAAACTATTTACTCCAACAGGAACAATCATAAATTCTTGCACATCAATAGGATTATCCGCATGTTTTCCCCCATTTAATATATTTGAAAAGGGTACTGGAAGGATACGGGCATTTACACCGCCAATATATTTATAAAGTGGTATTTCCAGGGCATTAGCCGCAGCCTTTGCTACAGACAATGATGTACCGATTATAGCATTTGCTCCAATTTTTGATTTATCTGGAGTACCATCTATTTCACACAAGAGACTATCAATTGCCACCTGATTAAGTGCATCTTCTCCCTCTAAGTCTTCAGAAATAATATCATTTATATTCTCAATAGCTATTTGTACACCCTTTCCAAGATAACGGTCTTTATCCTTATCCCTTAGCTCTACAGCCTCATAACTTCCTGTAGAGGCTCCAGAGGGAACAGAAGTTCTCCCAACTGCACCACAATCTAAGGTTACCTCTACCTCTACCGTTGGATTTCCACGAGAGTCAATTATTTCCCGAGCCCAAACCTTCATTATCTCTGTCATACTAAAAACCTCCTTATTTTATCTCCACCTACACCCAAGATACCCCAACGGTTGACCAGTATTAATATATTGTTTTAATTCCTCTTTGATAAGCGGATAGATTACTAATTCATCAATTTTATCTACATCTATAAATTCCACTGCATTAAGTATTTCTTCATCCCCAAGTTGAAGTTCTCCACCTGTTACTTTTGCCTCAAAGAATAAATTCAATATATGTCTATGATTATCTTCAGGGATAGCATCACTTATAAATATTAATTTACCAACAGCTATCTCAAGCCCTGTTTCCTCTATTAATTCCCTTTTAAGGGCATCTATTATTGTCTCCCCATATTCAATCCTTCCACCAGGGAGTAACCAATATTTTTTATCGGCTTTTTTGTGTTGTATCATTAATATTTTATTATTTCTTATTATGCAAGCTGCTACTCGAATATCAATCATATCCATCACCTTGTTAATATTTTTAATCCCTCTAATATTAAAAATTCATCAACCTTTTTTATATACTTAGAATATTTACCAATAATATTTGACAATCCGCCTGTAGCTATCACATTAGTCTTATACCCTAATTCTTTCATAATTCTTTTAATTATCTCATCCACCTGTCCAATAGACCCATAAAATATCCCTGATTGCATACAATCTATCGTATTTTTACCTATTACTGTTTTTGGTTTATTAATCTCTATATGGGGAAGTTTTTCTGTCTTTGTCCATAGGGTTTCTGCGGAAACGCCAATACCCGGTACAATAACACCACCTATAAATTCTCCCTTATCAGATACAACATCAATAGTAGTCGCTGTACCAAAATCAACAATAATACATGGAATCTCATATAATTTAATCACAGCTACAACATTAATAATTCTATCTACACCAAGTTCAGAAGGATTATTATAATAAATAGGTATGTCTATAGAGGAATATTCAATAAAAACAGGGGTTAAACCAAAATCATCTAATATTTTATTAAACACATCTTTTAATGAAGGAACAACACAAGAAATAGTACATTTTAATATATTATATTCCTTTAATCTTACTGAAATAATATTATTATTTCTTTTTATCTCACTATTTAATAACGACCAATGTGCCGAAAGTTTATCCTTTATATATATCCCAAAATGTGCCTTTGTATTACCAATATCAATTACTAATATCATATTTCATCTCTCTATTATTGGTACAATGAAATAAAAATATTCTTCAGTTTTAGTCTTTATATTTATAACCCCTGCCTTTAACTCACTAACAAAAAACATATCTATCTCTTCTATATCAATATTTTTTAAGACATTTATTGTGTGTTTAGATTTATATTTAACACTGAAATTTTCTCCCTTATAATCAATATCAGTAATATTTTCTTTTGCCTCTCCCATACCCGGAGCAATTGTCGTTACTTCAATAGTATTATCAGATATACAAATATTAAATACATCAACATCTACTGTATTCATAATACTAACTCTTCGACATGTATTTAATAATGTATTCCTATTTATATGCAACACATTATCTTGTGTTATATTAGGTAGAAAATTTTTATAATCAGGAAAACTTCCATCTAATAACCTTGCCGTAAATACAATATCATCAAAATTAAGCATTATTTGATTATTTTTTAAGTATACATCAACTATAGATTCCTCCTTTAATACCTTCATTATCTCATTTAATGTTTTATTAGGAATTATAACACACATATTTTGATTAACGGGTGAGGATAATATATGTTTTGCATATGAAAAAATATAACCATCTGTAGCTATAATTTTTACCTCTGCCCCCTCAACACTTAGACAACCACCATTTAATGTTTGACGACTATCATCTACAGCCACAGAAAAAGCTACTTTTCTTATCATTCTCTTAAATACACTAGATAATATAGAAAAATACTTATCTCCTGTAATAGAAGGAATATTAGGATAATCATCCTCCGGTAATCCTGATATATAAAAAAATGATTTTTCAGAGGCAATAATTGTATAATAATCCTCATTCACTTTAATAGATATATCTTCCCCCGGCATTTCTCTGACTATATCTAATAATTTCTTAAATGGAAGGGTAATACTACCCTCCTCTATAATATCTACGGCTATCTTACATTCCACAGAAATATCAAGGTCTGTAGAAATTACAGTTAAAGTAGGGGTAGGTTCTAAACCTACCTCACCTTCCATTATATTTGCCCTTAATAAAACATTAGCCAGAATAGGAATAAGTAACTTCTGGGATATTACCATTGCCTGTAAAGACTCTAAAAAAGCATTTGTTTTAACAACTACATTCATTATTATTATTTCTCCTCTTTTTCTTAATTTATATTAAATACTAAATTAATAGTAATAATAACTATAGGTTAAATTTACCAATAACTACTTTAACTTCAATAAATAAAATAAGATAGACTATAAATAACCCTGTGAATAATCTAAATATTTATTCACAATTTTACACAACCTGTTTTAATTCATTTTCAATATGTTGAATTATAGATTGAAGGGATATATCTTTTTCTATCTGTTTTTTTATTTTATTACAAGCATGCATTACTGTACCATGATCCCTTCCCCCAAATTCTCTTGCTATTTCTGGTAAGGAATGAGCAGTTAGTTTTCGACAAAGATACATAGCTATTTGCCGTGGAGCAACAATTGTACTATTTCTTTTCTTTCCTAATATATCAGATAATTGAACCTTAAAATACTTAGAAGTTTTTCTTTGAATAAATTCTATGGAGATAGATTCAGGTTGTTCATCAAAAATAAGGGTATTTTTTAGTATCCTTTTAACCATATTTATATCCAATTTTTCATGCGTTAATGATATATAAGCAATTATTCTAATTAAAGCCCCTTCTAATTCCCTGATATTTGTTTTTATTTTAGAAGCAATAAAAGAACATACATCATCTGGAATTAAAATACCCTCTTTTTCTGCTTTTTTCTTAATAATAGCCATTCTTGTTTCAATACAAGGGAATTGAATATCAACTATTAAACCACCCTCAAGCCTTGATCGCAATCGTTCTTCTAATGTTTTTATCTCTTTTGGAGGACGATCACTGGTTAAAACTATCTGTTTACCCGATCCATGTAATGTATTAAAAGTATGGAAGAATTCCTCTTGTATACCCTCTTTTCCTGCCAAAAACTGAATATCATCAATTAAAAGGACATCTATACTTCTATATTTATCCTTAAATCTCTGTGGTTTATTAAATCTTATAGCATCAACAAATTCATTTAAGAACTGTTCAGATGAAATATAGACAATTTTTACATTTGATTTTTTTTGTAATATCTGCTGTCCTATAGCATGAACAAGATGTGTTTTCCCCAGTCCAACACCGCCATAAATAAATAAAGGATTATAAGACATCCCCGGCTTATCTGCTACTGCCTGACAGGCTGCATAAGCAAAACGATTACTTTCGCCAATTACAAAACTATCAAATGTATATTTCGGGTTTAGATAAAAATCTGCTATGGAATATTTTTTTTCTTTTTTTACTTCTATTCCTTCTTCTGTTTTATATCTCTGAGAAATTACAACTTCAGATGAAATAATAAAATCTATAGACATTAGATTATTGGTAATCTTTTTTAGATGATCATCTAAAAAAGATCGAAAATGAGTGTTCATCCAATTCTTAAAAAACATATTTGGAACACCCATTTCTAATATATTCCCTGATATATTTATAGGTTTTATTGGCTTAAGCCATATTTCATAGCTTTCTTTTGGTATTTTATCCTTTATTTTTAATAATACCTCATCCCATAATTCATCTTTCATTTTTACATATCCTTCCCTTTTTATTTCTTACAGAGTTCCAGCACCTTAAAAAAAGATAGTACATTCCTATCTTCTCTTAAAGTATTCTCCCTCCCTTGAATACTTAAAAGTGAAGGTATTTTGTAACTACTCACCACGAAGACACAAAAAGTTGATAGGTTTATAGGTTGATAGGTTGATAGGTTAAAGGAACATAGATTATAAACTCATCAACCCATCAACCCATCCTAAGTAGTTACGGTATTTTTTTGTAACCATTCAAATAGTTATTAACATCAATAAACAGAGTTGTTATAAACTTATTCACAAGTTATTCACATAAATATTTTTTAATCTGACTATTTTTTAGGAATCGTTGAATAATAATATAATTATTATTGTAAGATATTATTAAATAAGGAGTTATATAAAAACTACTGATATATTAAAAGCTTGAACCATTTCTCAGTTTTCTTTGTAACTGCTGGAATGGAAAGGAAATATTACTTTATTCACAAGTTATTCACAAGCTACTTTATATCAACAGTATCTATTATACCATACTCTTAAAAAAAAGCAACAGAAAAATTAGGAAAAAAATAAAAAAGTTATAACCATACTATATATTGTAGTTTGTAGGTTATATAGTTCTAAGTGTAGTGGTAATTATAAAAAACAACTTGCTTTCTTTTTGTATCTATGATATAATATTTTGTAAAAAAGAAATAAAATGGATGTATGGAGGTATAATGGCAGGGATATTTATTACCCTTGAAGGAATTGAATGTTGTGGTAAAAGCACACAAACACTATTATTGGTTGAATACTTGAAAAAAAAAGGTTATGATGTTATTCATACCAGAGAGCCTGGTGGAACTGTTATTGGAGAAAGTATAAGAAAGATTCTTCTAAATATTGATCACTCTGCAATGAATAATCTGACGGAGATTTTATTATATCTTGCCTCACGGGTTCAGCATATTCACGAAGTAATTCAGCCAGCTTTATTATCTAATAAGATTGTAATATGTGATAGATTTATGGATGCTACTCTTGCATATCAGGGTTATGCCAGAGGGATTGATATCCCATTAATCCAGAAATTACACGAATTGGTTATTGAAAATATTAGTCCAGACATAACGATAGTATTAGATATTATGCCTGAGCAGGGTAGTTCACGGGCAACAGGCAAAAAATTAGATCGAATAGAACAGGAAAATATCGAATTTCATAATAAGGTCAGGCATGGGTATCTTCAAATAGCAGGGCTTGAACCAAATAGGGTTAAGTTAATAGATGGGAGTAGGGGAATTGATGAGGTTCATCAAATGATCTGTGATTGCGTAGATAAAACACTTTTATATAGGTATCGGGCAGACACAGAGGTCTGCCCCTACGGCAGCCCACAAAAAACAAGGGGTATCTAAAATGAATATTGATATGCTCTCACTTGAGGCAAATACAGGATTCAATCGAATTAATAAAAAGGTTTCTGTAGGGGAAATGGATGAATTTAATAATAATAATCCATATTTATCAATAAAAGCACCACTTAATGCCTTGTTATCCCAGATATCAGAACAGAGTAAAATATTGCTTGAAACACCTATTTATGACAATCTGGTAAAGTATAAGGATATAGTTAAGAAATTCATGCAGGAGGTTATTTCTGAATTATATATACTCAAACAACATATTACCAGTCAGGTTACAGCTCAAAAAATAGGACAGAAGAATATGTATTTTTTTATAGAAAAGGTAAATGAAAATCTTATTTCTTTAACTGAAGATGTATTGCGAAGACAGGCAAAACCCATTGCTCTTGCCTCTAAGCTCAGCTTTATTCAGGGGTTATTGATGGATATGTATGCGTAAATATAAGTGTAACTACTCACCACAAAGGCACGAAGACACAAAAAGTTGATAAGTTGAATAGTTGATGGGTTGATAAGTGGATGAATTGATAGGAAATGTTTATGAATTATGAATCTGTGTTTCTTTAACCTATAAACTCATCAACCTATCAACCTATCAACCTATGTGTTCTCCGTGGTGAATTACTTTACCTGAGTAGTTACAATAAAGTGTTCAATTTGCCTCTTTCCTACCATCCCCTTACCATCATCTGCCAATCAAGTCCAACCAATGCCTTCTCATCCCCACACCCGAGTGCTTCGATCATATCGTTCATCATCCAGACAACCCCCTTTGAATACAACCCGGATCCCTTGTTGGAGAACATCCCGGAATCACCAATAGCAAGCACCAACCCCTTGCCATATTTTGCCCATGAAACAATTGGAATGTCCTGATAAACAAGCAGGAATTTGCCACCTTCTACAAAGGTGGGATTAACAAGAAAGGTATTATTCAATGTTAGGGTATGAGGCTCTCGCCTGAAATGTAACCCAAAGGTATTGGCAACCTGATTTATAGAAGTGGCATCAAACCCTGCACCCTCAATCAGGAGAAGACCACCGCCATTCTTGACAAAGGTGGCTATATCCTCTGTCTCCTCCCTGGAAAAGCTTGACCTGGGGGTAGTGATAATCAAGCAAGAGGTAGCACTTCTGCCAGAAGTAGTACCCCTGCCAGAGGTGTTCCGCAACCTTTCTTTGGTGAGCCTATGCTGATAATTTACCTCTGGATAGTATTTGCATCTGCCAAGGTGATAAAAGAACCTCTCGTAGCTGTCTTCTCCCAATAGTTGATCCATATTTCCCATGGTCAGGGAAGTTGCTGGCTTATGGGCTTCATCAAACAATACTCTGGATGGAAGCGGTATTTGTGGTTTTTGGGGAGGATACAGGATGTTATTCAGCCAGATGGCTGTCAGCCAGCCAGCCATTATCCCCAGAACCAGCCACAAAAACAGTGACCAGTTAAGGCTAACCCGAAACCGTATGATATACCAGATCAATATAATCAATACCACAACTGCTACTATTGGAAATGGATTGATATATTTGGAATGCGAAAACCAACTGAATATCCCCTGCAAAAGCCCTCGCCTGTCCACGGTAAACATTATCTCATTGTTAAAACAAGTGGAGTCAGACCAAGCTACTATCTTCCCCTTGCCATATTCAGATGCAGCCATGATAGCATGTATTCCCATGGGGTTATCTGGCTTGAACGAAGTATCACCAAAAAAGTAGTTATTGTAATAATTAGCCTTATCTGTATACGAAGCAAGTGGGGAAAATATCAAGGGAAAAGCATCCTTGGAAAGCTTTAAGCCATCACTGGTTGCCCAGACAAACCTGTCCATATATTGGGTAACAGGGTGATACCTCATATTCCTCCTGTCTGTAACAGGCCAGCCGCCTGTAGCCACATACACCGCATTGGTCAGAAATTCTATCCCAAACTTTTTGGAAACCTTGTTAATATAGGTATCCATAAAGAATACATCTGTATGGTCGCCAATAAACAGGATATTCCCGCCACTTTTAACAAATTGAACGGTTGCGTTCAATTCCTTCTCAGTAGGATATTTGGTAAAACATTTAAGGATAAGAATAACCCTCTTCTTGGGCAATGAATCAAACAACTTTTTGCTTAATACCTTCTCGTGTAAGGTAGTTACACCCTTGACGGATGAATTCTGGTTATCATCTGTGACCACGAAGGTTTTATGAAAGTGTGAGATGTACTCAAGAAACGAGTGATAATTGTTTTCAGCCATCATCCCGAATTCCTGACGGTTAAACTCCTTGAGGGTTGACTCCCATTTTGAGTGTATTTCGTCTACAAGGATAATGGTTTCCTCCTCCTGACGGCTGAACCCAAAGAAGAAACAACTCATGCCGATGGAGAAGGCTAACAACAGGATAAGCAATGAAAGACTGAAGGTTACGGAATGCGGAATGCAGGCTGATGGCTGATGGCTGATGGCTGATGGCTTATATACAAGCCAGAACCACAAAGGAAGGACAGGCAGGAATCCCAGCCACATCTTCATCCCCCAGAAGGCATTAAATAACTCCATACCCGGCAGCATCTCTTTTGGAATAAAGACAACCATCCCCGCAGCATAGGCTATCAGGTATAGATAATGGCAGACAATGCCTGTTATGATTAATCGTAACCTCTTGTGCCAGGGGATCCGGGCAAACACAATCATGCCTGAGAAGACCAGTGCAAACGCCAATATCTGCCATAGTCCAACCTTGACCGAGTCAAGCAGCACCTTTTTCCCATCAAGCAACACCATTCCCCCGCTCGCCCCGCTATTAAACCCAAACAGGTTCAGGACAAATGATACTTGCGGGCTAAGGAATGATGCAAATAGTGTTGGATAGCCTGCGGTCAAGGATATCACGCCCGAGGCAATCAACAGGGCAAGGGATATAGTTAGAATCAGTTGCACAGCTTGATAAATCGATGTAAGTTCCGAAGTTCTGAAGCCAGACACACCTTGCCCCTGATCCTTAATATTACGCCTCTGCCCTGTGCTTATCACCAGCAACAATATTGCCAACGGAAAGAGCCACCACAACGATTGAGCCACCCCAGCCTTATAAGGCTGAAAATCATCCTGAAGATACAGCCCCCACCAACAAATCACCATGAGCCATGAGCCGATTAGTCTTAATATTAATTGATACATTATTATTGCCCTCCTGCCAGCTATCTGATTATACTTAGCGATATTGTAAATTGCGATTTTTCTCAAGGAAGGATTAATCAATGAGAGCAAGGTGAGCAGTTCCCTTATCTCACCACCCCAATCTTTCCCTGCCTAACATCCCCATTATCATTGAATATCCTCAGAAATAAATCTTTGAGGGATATTGGTAGTTGTAGTTGTCCATGCTTCAATAATTCTCCCCTGAATCTGTGAAGAAGTACCCAATACAACAGAGGATGTCCCATCTTCCTTTTCTTGCCATTGTTTTCATTTTTTATAAAATAAATAATATGCCTTGAGATTCAGCAATGATTTTTGGCTCTAATTCCCTTGCATAAAGGAACAAACGCCTCAATAGTTTTCCTGTTTAATAAAGTCGACAGGTTCACCAAAACAATACTCGCAAGTATAATCATCTATTAGCTCGGCAATCCTTGCCTGTTGTGCGGTGAGGATAGAGGCTTCTCCTTTTGTAGCCACAGCATGTGATGCTTGCTTTAGAAAGAAGGAATAATCAAAATATTCATTTGGCAGCCTCCACATTTTTGTCTTCTTGCCAGTTTCCACATGTATTTTCTGAATGTAACTACTCAGCTATCCCGTTTTTTTAGTGGTTTCGTATTGTTCACATACTTATATATAGTGGTTTGCGTCTAATGAGGTTGAGTATTGTCAATCCAAGAACACGATATGTAGTCGCTATCTTACTTTTACACCACTAAAAAATCACAGCAGCTGAGTAATTACGATTTTTTATAATCAGCAGTCTCTGTATTGCGATTACCTGTTTTAGAGTCATGCTTGCCCTTAAAAGAATCAAGTAAGCGATTTAATGCCTCATGGTCCCGAGGTTACTATTAGAAAGCG
>Ga0210051_1007382_pt1 | contig 10246 bp, 9 predicted proteins | sample CryGey092014_all_FD_185464 | JGI IMG/M metagenome (GOLD analysis project Ga0210051, IMG submission 185464) | Groundwater microbial communities from aquifer - Crystal Geyser CG23_combo_of_CG06-09_8/20/14_all (SPAdes) (version 2) | ecosystem: Environmental > Aquatic > Deep subsurface > Groundwater ...
GGTTTAACAAATAATAATGTAAATTCATTAGCTATAAGCGGAAGCAATATTTTTGTGGGAACTGATGGTAGTGGTGTGTTTTTATCGACAAATAATGGCACATCATGGACTGCCATAAATAATGGTTTAACAGATACTCATGTCGGTTCTTTAGCTATAAGCGAAAGCAACATTTTTGCGGGAACTTATGATGGTGTGTTTTTATCTGTAAATAATGGCACATCATGGACTGCCATAAATAATGGTTTAACAAATCATTTTGTCCTTTCATTAGCTATAAGCGGAACAAATATTTTTGCGGGAACTAATGGTGGTGTGTTTTTAACGACAAATAATGGCACATCATGGACTGCCGTAAATAATGGTTTAACAAATACTATTGTCCTTTCATTAGCTATAAGCGGAAGCAATATTTTTGCGGGAACTGATGGTGGCGGAGTTTGGAAACGAGCATTATCAGAAATGGGAATTGAAGAGAATAACTATAAAAGTAATATAACATTATACCCCAACCCCGCTAACAACAAAGTTACAATTACCAATAACAACCTACCCGCAAAAGAAACTACGATAAGTATTTTTAATATTCAGGGGGAATTAATGTTATCCGAAAAATTCAAAGAACAGAATGCAATAGAACTTAATATCAGTAAATTTGCAGGAGGAATTTATATTTTAAAAATACAGATTGGGAATGAGATTGAAAATAAAAAATTAGTAATACAATGAACAGTCTGAACTAGGATTTATAAGATTAAAGGATGATAGGATTAAAAATCATACAAACTAATCCTAACATCATCAAATCCTAAAAATCATAATTTAGACAATAAAGATGATAATAAAATTAATTAAAACAATATGAAAATGATTTACGAGGAATTAACACATAAAATAATTGGTTGTGCAATGAAAGTTCACGGCACACTTGGTAATGGATTTCAGGAAGTAATTTACCAAAGAGCAATGGCTATTGAAATGAAAAAGCAAGGATTGATTTTTCAAAGAGAAATGGAAATGACAATTTTTTATGAAGGAGAAGACATTGGCACAAGAAGAGTTGACTTTTTTGTCGAAGATAAAATTATGGTTGAATTAAAAGCAATAATGGAATTAAATGATACAAACCTAAACCAATGTCGCAATTATTTAGAAGCATATAATTTACCAGTTGGATTACTGCTAAATTTTGGGAGTAATAGCTTGCAATACAAACGAATTTACAACACCAAACATCCTGATGCAAAAACTGAAACTAATCCTTCAATCATCAAATCCTAAAAATCATAGTTCAGACAATAAACGTAAAAACGATGAACATAGAACAATAAACTTAACAGGTTAGAAGTTAGAAATAGCTTGAAATAATTGAAAAACAGAAATAAACAGAAATTAAAAACAGAAATTGATAGAAATAATATAGTCCCGAAGCTTCGGGACGTAAAGAACAATAAACTTTTTTGAACATATAACAATAAACCAGAAACTAAAAACCAAAAACTTTAAAATTAATTATGGCAAAACTCTATTTCATATTTCTATTTGTTATTTTAATGACTTTGAAATCTGTTTGCCAGGATATTCATTTTTCGCAGGCAGATTTATCACCATTAAACCTAAATCCTGCATTAACAGGCATGTTTAATTCAGATTACAGAATTCATGCAAACGAAAGAACTCAATGGCGAAGTGTTACAACACCGTACAAAACATTTTCATCAACATTTGATGCTGCCTTAAGGCAGTTTCCTGTAAAAGGTTTTTTTGGAGCAGGAATAGTTTTTAATACTGATAAAGCAGGAGATGGTGACTTTAGCACAAATCAAATTAAATTAGCTTTGGCATATCATTACAAACCACAAAACGACACTAATTTAACTGTATCAGGCGGGTTCGATTTTGCTTATAATCAACATAGTATAAATTATTCTAAATTTTATTTCGGAAGTCAGTATAATGGATATCAATATGACCCTAATATGCCAAGCGGCGAAAATTTTCCTTTAAACAATATGCACTATTTTGATGGTTCTTTTGGATTAACTGTAAATTATATATTTAATAAAATACCTTACGAAGCAGGAATTGCCTACCATCATTTGAATAAGCCAAAACAATCATTTTTTAACCAATCGCTTGTTGAACTCGATAGTAAATTTAATTTTCATTTATCAGCAAATATTTCGCTCACTGACAAAACTTCTGTACTTCCAACTCTTTTTTGGTACAGGCAGGGAAAGTATAATGAACTAAATATTGGTGGTCTTTTACAACAGAAACTCAATAGTATTGCATTTCGTTCGATATATTTGGGTGGATGGTTAAGATGGAAAGATGCAGGAATACTTTGCTTTGCTTTTGATTATCAAAATTTTAGAGTAGGTGTAAGTTATGATGTTAACATTTCGACACTTAAAGTTGCAAGTGCCGGAAGAGGTGGTCTTGAAATTTCAATCAGATATATTTTTGGCAACCCAAACAGTTTAAAAATACCAACGAAACATATTTGCCCACCTTTTATTTAATATTCAAATGAAACATTCACGACTAAATAAAGAAATACAATTTATGATTATAAATTTTAATAAAATAAACAGATAGTATGACGTTTCAGGTTTGAAGTTTCGGGTTTTTAAAAACCTCAAACTAAAAACTCTAAACCTCAAACAAATAAAATAAAACAAATGAAGAAATATTTTATAATTCTATATTTAATTTTCGTTTACATAAATTCATCTTCATCGCAAAATATCCGGCAATTTATCAGAAATGGCAACAAATCTTATGAAGTCGAAAATTACGAAGCCGCCGAATATTATTATTCAAAAGCAATACAATTAGGCGAAACTTCACCTTTAGCATGGAAACTTGCCGAAGCTGCAAGAATGAATCGTGATTATAACATTGCACAAAAATGGTATCAGTATGTTGCCGAAACTGATATAATAAAATTTCCTTTAGCTACATTTTGGCTTGCCACTGTTCAAAAAAGTATTGGTTCGTATCAAAAAGCACAATTAAATTACAGAAAATATTTTATGTCTAATATTAAAGCAAAAGATTATTTTACCGAAAAATCACGGCACGAAATAACATCATGCGAAAACGCTTTGTTTTTAACATTTAACCCTGTTGAAACACCTTTTAAAAGAATGGACACAACATTTAACAGTAAATACAGCGAATTTCAAATAGCCGATTTTGGCGATTCATTAAAATATATTAGTTCACTCCGACCTTTAAATATAACTGATAGCATAACTTTTTTCTCTAAACTTTTGTTATTTAAAAAATCTGATGCAACAAATTACAGTAAAGAATTGTTAGACACAAACATTAATATTCCAAATAAAAATATATCGAGTTACACTTTTGTAACAAATAACAAAATTATTTTTTCTGCATGTGATAGAAGAAAAGGAAAATTTTATTGCCAATTATATCAATCGGAAAAAGCTCATGAAAGTTGGAATTTGCCAATTTTACTACCTAAAATTATTAACTCTATTAGTGGCACCACTACAAACCCATGTTTTGTAAAAACACCAAAAGAAAACTATCTATTGTTTGCATCAGATAGAGATGGAGGTTATGGCAAACTTGATTTATGGTATAGTAAAATTGACAGCATTGGAAATTATACTGAACCAAAAAACTTTGGAAAAAATATAAACAGCATTGATGATGAATGTAGTCCATTTTACGATTCAAAAACCCAAACTCTTTACTTTTCGAGCGAATGGTTCGACAATTTGGGCAATACCGATATTTTTTCAGTTCAAGGAGATATTGAAAGTATGAAATATCCACAAAACCTTGGGTTTCCGTTAAACTCATGTAATTACGATGTTTACTATAATATTTCATCAAACAGAGACTATGCTTATTTTTCGTCAAACAGAACATTAGACAAAACAGCGTCAACGGCAGGTTGTTGTAACGATATTTTTCAGATTTCACTTCCGAAAGAAAAAAAAGACAGTGTAAGTGAAAAGAAAATAGAAACTAAACTTAAACAAAAATCTGTTGAGCTTATTCCTATTTCGTTATATTTTCACAACGATGAACCAAATCCAAAAACTTGGGACACAACAACTAATTTAAATTATGCCACAACAGCCGAACTGTATATAAATATGCGAGATGAATATCAGAATATTTGGTCACAAAATTTAAAAGATGAGAAAAAAAATATAGCATTATCCGAAATAGAAAATTTTTTTATTGACAGTGTTGAAAAAAACTTTGATAAACTAATTAAATTCACACAGTTAATGGAACAATTACTCAAAAAAGGGCAAAATGTCGAAATTACAATCAAGGGATATGCAAGTCCATTAAACAGTAATGCCTATAACGTAAATCTCTCGAAACGAAGAATTCAAAGTTTAGTAAACTTTTTTAACGAATATAAAGATGGTGTTTTTATCCCTTATATTAATGGTAACAGCTCAAATGGCTCAAAATTAATTATTACAAGGGAAGCTTTTGGCGAAGAAATGGTTGTAAAAGGAGTAAGCGATAATTTATATGATGTTCGCAATTCGGTTTACAGTCCTGCTGCCGCATGCGAAAGGAAAATTGCTGTTATAGCAGTGTCATTTTCAAAATAATTATTTTTAATAAATATTTTTATTATTTTTGCGTAACCGTTATTACGGTAATATGTATTACAATAAATATTATTATGAAATTTTACAACCGAGAATCTGAATTAAGTTTATTAAAGAAGATTAAGGAAGCTTCGAATAAATCTTCAAAAATGACAATTATTGTTGGCAGAAGAAGAATTGGTAAAACACGGCTGATTACAGAATTTTGTTCTACAAATAATTACATTTATTTATTTGTTACCAAAAAAAATGAACCTTTACTTTGTAAAGAGTTTATTGATGAAATTAAATCAAAAATTAATATTAATATATTTGGTAACATTACAAAATTTAAAGATGTTTTTGAAATTTTATCGGATTACACTAAAAAAAATCCACTAACATTAATAATAGATGAGTTTCAGGAATTTGAAAAAATTAACCCAAGCATATATAGCGATATGCAAAATATTTGGGATAAAAACAGGAATTCTGGTAAAATGAATTTGATTGTTTGTGGTTCGATATATACTTTAATGAAAAAGATATTTGAGAACTCTAAAGAGCCATTATTTGGCAGAGCCGATGAAAAAATTCACCTTAAACCATTTAACGTAAAAGTTTTAAAAAACATATTAAAAGATAACTATAACAAATACTCTAACAACGATTTACTTTCGTTTTATATTATTACAGGCGGAGTTGCAAAATATGTAGAATTACTATGCGAAAAAAAGGCATTTACGTTTAACAAAATTATTAATGAAATTTTTAAAGAAAATTCTTTATTTATTGAAGAAGGTAAAAATATTCTTGTTGAAAAATTTGGCAAAGATTATTCAACTTATTTTTCAATACTTTCATTAATAGCCGATTCAAAAACCTCAAGAGTTGAAATTGAATCTATTTTAGAAAAAAATGTTGGAGGTTATATTGATAATCTTGAAAAAGAATATAATATCATTAAAAAGATTAAACCGATTTTTGCAAAACCCGAAAGCAGAAGTCAAAAGTATTTTATTGAAGATAATTTTTTAAACTTCTGGTTTCGTTTTATTTACAAATTCAGAAGTACAATTGAAATAGGGAACTACGACTATATAAAAAATATTGTAAAAAGAGATTTTGCACAATATAGCGGCAAATTTTTAGAAAAATTTTTAATTGAAAAATTATCATTAACAAAAAAATATTCAATAATAGGAAATTACTGGGATAAGAAATCAGAAAACGAAATAGATATTATTGCTATAAATGAATCTGAAAGAAAAGCTTTATTTGTTGATGTAAAATTAAACAGAGATAAAATTAATATTGCTAAATTAAAAGCAAAAGCAAATAATTTACCATTTAATCTTTCAAATTATAAAATAAAATTTGAAGGACTTTCAATTGATGATTTATAAAATTATTTTTGCAATAAATTATAAGAATATGAACAACGACTTCGAGAATTTAAGAAAAGAAATTTTGGTTTGTCAAAAATGTCAGTTATCAAAACAAAGAACAAATGTTGTTTTTGGTGAAGGAAAATTCGATGCAAAAATAATGTGCATTGGCGAAGGTCCTGGACGCGATGAAGATATTCAGGGACGTCCGTTTGTTGGTCGTTCCGGGCAATTGCTCGATAAAATATTAGGTGTTTGCGGGTTTTCGAGAGCCGAAAATGTTTTTATTGGGAACATTGTTAAATGTCGCCCTCCCGAAAACCGTGCACCACTTCCCCAAGAAAGAGAAACATGTATTCCTTATTTGTTAAAACAAATTGAAATAATTGAACCTAAAATAATTGTTTTATTAGGTGCAACTGCTTTAAATGGATTAATTGACCCTAACTTAAAAATAACAAAAGTCCGTGGTAATTGGATAGAATGGAATGGACGATTGGCAATGCCAACATTTCACCCGGCTGCTTTGTTGCGAAATCCAAATTTAAAGAAAGATTCGTGGGAAGATTTCAAAAAAATTGTACAAAAATATCGTGAGTTAGTTGACGCAAACCATAAATCGGATTATTGTTAGTGATTTTCGGGAAATGTAATTGGTCCATTAAAACGACTCATAGTATCCTGAATTCCAGCCAATCCAAAATTAAGAATAGCTGATTTCATTTGCTCAATACAAGTTGATAATTGTTTTTTTTCTTCAGTGGTAAAATTGCTTAACACATAGTCGGCTTGCCTGCCTTTAGAAAAATCATTTCCAACACCAAAACGCATTCGTGCATAATTATTATTGCCAAGCATTTCGTCAATACTTTTTAAACCATTATGACCGCCGTTGCTACCATTTGGCTTAATTCTTACAGTTCCAAAAGGTAAAGCAATATCGTCTAAAACTACTAAAAGTTTTTCCTGAGATATTTTTTCTTTTTCGAGCCAGTATTTAATTGCTTTGCCACTTAGGTTCATGTAAGTTGTTGGCTTAATTAGAATAATTGTGCGTCCTTTATGTTTAATTTTTACATTAAAACATAATCGGTTTGTCTCAAAAACAGCATTAGATGTTTTTGCTAAAGCATCTAACACCATAAAGCCAATATTATGTCTTGTATCAGAATATTCTGAACCAATATTACCCAAACCTGCAATTAAATATTTCAAGAGGGCTAATTGAATTAATTTACTTTTTCTTATCAGTTACAGGTTTTTTTGCTGTTTTTGCGGTATCAGCAGTAGCACCCCCAGCTGTAGCACCTGCAACAGCAGCACCTTCGGCAGCAGCACCTTCGGCAGTAGCTTCTGGTGTACCTTCGGCAGTTTCTTCGGTAGCAACTTCAGCTTCTTTAACAACTCTTGTAATTCTAACAGATGCAATAGTTTTACTTGGAAATTCTTTAGCGACTAATTTATCGAGTTTTAAATCGCTGACTTTTATTGATTTACCAATTGTTAATTCTGTTACATCAATAACGACTTCTTCAACAAAATCTTTTAATAAACCTTTAAGATTAATACGATGCATATCCTGATCTAATTTTCCACCGTCCTGAACACCTATTGCAAAGCCGGTAGTTCTAACAGGCACTGATAATGTGATAGGTTTTTCATCAGAAATGTTTAGAAAATCAACATGTAAAATTTTATCACTAACAGGGTGGAACTGGATATCTTTTAAAATAGCTTTATGTTCGGTGCCATCTATATTCAATTTTGCAAAATACACATCGGGAGTGTAAACAAGTTTACGAAACTGACTTTCTTCTGCCGAAAAGTGAACGTTCTTTTCGGTACCATAAAGTACGCAAGGAATTAAACCAGATTTACGTAAAGCATTTGATGCTTTTTTCCCAACATTCTCACGCAATTGTGCGTTAATTTCGATTGATTTCATTTTTGATTTTTTTTGTGTTACTCAATTATTGTCTTTAATTTACCCTAAGACTTAAATCCCATACACTGAAAAATAAAGGTCTAAAAAAGGGAGTGCAAATATACGAAAAATAATTATACAATCACTACTATCCGATGAATTTTTATTGTTTTTTATATTGCAGCTATGCTGTTTTAATTTAAAGATATAAATCACTAATTACAAAGATATTGCAGCAACGCTACTTTTTTCATTTATACTGAAAACGGGATAAATTTATACATTTTGTTGTTCATTATTATTATTTTGGGCTAAAGCCCTGAATTACCTTGTTTTATTTTATCCACGACCTGAAGGTCGTGGCTATTCATATTGTACAATTTTATCCCTTTCGCAGTATAGCAACAGAGTTACAACATCTTTGTAGAAATACAGAAATTAGAAAAATTAAGCCACTTCGTGGCGATACCTTCAGAATAGCTTATTTTTAAAACAGTCTGCAATTAATTTAATTTTTTTACCGAACAAAAGTGATATACAATATATTTTTATACAATAAAATTAGAACTTATTGATTGATAATTATATACTTTATTAATAATGTCGGCAAATAAATCGGCAATTGTAATAACTTTAATTTTGGGTGATTGTTGTTTAAGTGGAATTGAATCGCTTACAATAACTTCGGTAATTACAGAATTATTTATTCTTTCATAAGCTTTACCTGAGAAAACAGGGTGCGTTGCCACAACTCTAACACTTTTTGCACCTTTATTGAGCATCATTTCTGAAGCCAGACAAATGGTGCCGGCTGTATCAATCATATCATCAACAATAATCACATTTTTATTTTCAATTTCACCAATTACAGTAATATGTTCAATAACATTGGCTTGTTTGCGAAGTTTGTAACATATTGCCATTTCGGTTCCCAAAAATCTGGAATATGCGTTTGCTCTTTTAGTTCCGCCCATATCGGGAGCAGCAACAACCATGTCAGATAAATTTAAACTTTTAACATAAGGCACAAAAATAGTTGAAGCATAAATATGGTCAACGTGCATATTAAAAAAGCCCTGAATTTGGTCGGCATGTAAATCCATTGTCATTATGCGGTCAATGCCTGAAACATTAAGCATATCGGCAACTAATTTAGCGCCAATTGAAACGCGTGGCTTATCTTTTCTATCCTGACGAGCCCAACCAAAATATGGCACAACTGCAATTACTTCGTGTGCCGATGCTCTTTTTGCAGCATCTGCCATTAGCAACAATTCCATTAAATTTTCGACGGGGGGAAAAGTAGATTGAATAATAAACACTTTACAACCTCTAACTGTCTCTTCGAATGATGGTTGAAACTCGCCATCACTAAAAACAGTTACTGTTGATTTTCCTAATTCGCTACCAAATTTTTGTGCTATTTTTTCGGCAATATATTTTGATTCGCGACCAGCGAAAAATTTTACAGGTGATTTTCCAATACTCATGATTATTTTTTTTGAGGTTCGACAAAATTAACAAAAATATTAAAAAACATTTTTTTTAAATGAAAGATTTATTATAGTCCCATTCTTTTATTGTTTTATCAATAATATCAAGTATTGCATCTCTCCCTTCTTTTGTTTTTGATGATGAAATAATAATTTCTGGAATAATTTCCCACGTTTTTTTTAACTCATCTATTAATAATTTAAAATTGTTTTGCACTTTTAATTTAGAAACTTTATCTGATTTAGTTGATATAATTACGAATGGGATTTGTAATTCACCCAAATTATTAATAAATTGTATATCAATTTTTTGTGGCTCTAATCTTGAATCTACAAGTACAAATAAACAAGAAAGATTTTCTCTTTTCAGTAAAAAATCGCTTATAAAATTATTCCAATTTTTAATTTCAGTTTTAGAAGCAGAAGCATATCCGTATCCTGGCAAATCGACCAAATACCAGTTGTTATTTATTAAAAAATGATTTATTAGTCGTGTCTTACCTGGTTTTGCTGCTGTTTTTGCAAGCGATGTTCTGTTTACCAGCATATTAATTAACGACGATTTTCCAACATTTGAACGACCAATAAATGCAAATTCTGGAAAATTTGTATTTGGGCATAATTCGAGCGAAGGACTACTTTTTGTAAATTCGGCTGATTTTATAATCATAACTCACCTTACGCAAAAATAATTAATTTTGTTAAATTGTTAAATTATCATTCATAGTCATTCAATAGTCATTCAATAGTCATTCAATAGTCATTCAATAGTCATTCAATAGTCATTCAATAGTCATTCAATAGTCATTCAATAGTCATTCAATAGTCATTCAATAGTCATTCAATAGT
>Ga0210051_1007388_pt1 | contig 10243 bp, 8 predicted proteins | sample CryGey092014_all_FD_185464 | JGI IMG/M metagenome (GOLD analysis project Ga0210051, IMG submission 185464) | Groundwater microbial communities from aquifer - Crystal Geyser CG23_combo_of_CG06-09_8/20/14_all (SPAdes) (version 2) | ecosystem: Environmental > Aquatic > Deep subsurface > Groundwater ...
TCGCAAAAGGATAAAAATACTCTGCTTTACCTTGCTATTCATCGGGCTTTGATAAAATCTGATCAACCTATTCTAACCCATCATTTGTGGAATTTTGAGTTTGGAGAATGGAAAAATGCCACCCCGGAAACAATCCAGAGAGCAGGAAGAGAAATTGAATCCTTCCGAAAAGAGGCCAATCGTTATCTCAATCATCGGCTCAATGAGTATCTTTTTCAAAAGATAAAAAGAACTTCTATTCTGTTCCAAATTTTAAGAGACGTCATAGAAGAAGATCACCAAGAGGCACCTGGCATTTTAGCCGATCAAGAAACTTTTGATACTAAAATCAGAAACGCTGCTGCTCAAAGATACAAAAAAGCCCGTTTGAAACTGGAAAGAAGCGTCAAGAGAAGCTTAATTTATTTGCTTTTTACTAAAACTGTTCTTGCCCTATTGGTCGAATTGCCTTATGATCGCTACTTTGTCCACGAGGTGAATTATACCCCGCTGGGAGTAAACATTCTATTTCATCCCGTTTTTCTTTTTTTTCTGGCAGCAATAATCAAAACTCCTGGGAATAAGAATACCGAGAGAATAATCCAGGGCATTCACGGCATTCTTTCCTCTAATCCTGAGAATAGGCCAAAATGGAGAATAAGACCGCGTAAAAGAAAAAGAGTGATCATGGCTATTTTTCAAATAATATATGGGGCGGCATTCATTCTTACTTTTGGCGGACTGATTTCTTTTCTGACTTTGATGAATTTTAATGCGGTCAGTGTCTTATTCTTTCTTTTCTTTTTAACAATCGTCAGCTTTTTGGGAATAAAGCTGCGCCAAGATAATAAAGAACTGCAAATGCAGATTCATAAAGAGGGTTTCACCGCTATTCTAATCGACTTTTTCACTTTCCCAATTGTAAGAGTGGGGCGCTGGCTTTCCCTAAAAGCTCCTAAGATAAACGTTTTCGTGTTTATTTTGGATGTCATTATTGAAGCGCCATTTAAATCCTTTATTAATGTAATAGAGGAGTGGGTGGATTACGTCAAAGAAAAAAAGGACGAAATTTATTAACCGAAGGTGCGATTCGCCCCGCCTGCTATCGCCTGAAGCGTAGCTGAAGGCGGGCAGGGAATCGCACCTTCTTTATTGAAAATTGAAACCGTTTTCTCCATTAAGTTGTTTTTTTTGCCTCTTTGTTATGCTTTAAGTAGTTAAGAATTAATAAGAAAAAAATATGAAAAAAATCATCGTTATTTCCGCAGTAGCGGTTTTTTTATTTGTTCTTTCGGCCCATTCCAGCGCCGCCTCAACTTGGAAGTCGCCGTACGCCCCTTTTACTGATGACCTGAAAGCGGGCAACTGCACTTTGGTAAACACAGTGGCAGAAAAGGATTCAACTCACGTCTATACTCTGAATCCAGATAATACCTATAATCTAAACTGGGCTTATTGGGAGCGTTGGAGAAGAAACGCACGGTGCGATGAACTACAGTTTCATGTTGACCACAGCACGCCCATTAGTCGGTTAAACAGCTGGCTGGATGAAGTAGCTTATGGCTGGTACGCGGACATAGGGAACACTCATTTCAAAGGGCAAACCGTAAGCACATCCAGGCATGAATGGTTTTTTGTTGACCAAAACGGTATTCACCGAATACCTGACTGGATAACTGGTTTATCCTGGGGACTTTTAATTGGTGACCGCCTCTCAATACCTACAGCACATGAAGGCGCTTTTTACCAAAAAGTTACCATAGGCGCTCCGCTCAACTTTAGTGAGGGGCAATACGCTGATAAGATTCATGATATTTGGCTGGAAGGTGATGATAATTTCTCAACTCTACCTGCTTCAATGGGAGAAGAATTAAATATGGTAATTGAGGAGGCGGACGTCTTTAATGAATGTAGTTTTTCATGGACAAGTGCTTTTCCCGGGAATCCTTGGCGTAATCTTCTCGATTGGTCCTGGATGCTTCGAAACCCCGGCTGTCCGCTGGCAGATTAAGTATTAAATTAGAGGAAGGCGAAACGCTCGCCTCGCTTGTGCTTCGGCGAAGCGGGTCGACGTTTCGCCTTCTGTAGCATCTGTTGCGAGGTGGGGTTTTTTTGTTATCATCAATTTGACACGCCTCTGTCCTGCGGTCGCGGGACTACGGCGTGCGAGACGAGCTGTATTCACATTTAGATAATTAACCAAGCTCCAATGCTTAGCATCGGAGTGTACCCATTTTCTTGACAGAAAAAATTAACTCTGTTAAAGTACCTTTTCTGAATAATTTTAGTTTGGTTCTTCGAAATTTCTTTGTTCCACTTAATAAAGGAGAATTGTCATGAAGTTAGGTCGTTGTGCTTTAGCCCGTTTGCGCTGGAGTCTTTGCACTGCTTTGCTAACTTTTCTTTGTTTGCTGTCTTACCGGATTTTTGTCGGTCCGGTACCAACCCTCTTAGATCTGCCTGCTTGGACTAAGTTTGCCTGGAAAGGGGGAGTTATAATCGCTTACTCCCGTTGGTGGGATATCGCCATAGTGGGAGTAATGACTTATTTAGTTGTGGTTATTGTCCAGAGACTCGAGTTTACGTTCAACCGTCGGGAGGACTGGTGTGGATTTATTAGTTTGGTATTAGTACTATTCACGGGATTAATAACGGGATGGATATATGCCATAATTGAGGCTTTGGCATCGGCCTTAATTGCTATCCCTACACTTGCTATGCTGATAATACTGTTTATTGCCGTTTTCCTTATACTATCTTTGGTGAGTTATCTACTAAAATCAATATTCCAGGCCATTAAAGCGGCTATTAATTGGCTCTGTGCCAAAAAACCAGCACTGTCTGTACCAAAGAACCAACTTTAGATTACCAAGATTGATCATTTTTCAACGCCTTCCGCCCCTCTCAGGCCACACTGAGAGGTTTTTTTTACCAAGGATTTGTTGCGGAATAACGAATTTATTATTTGATAATTTATATAAACTGGTGAAATTTACTGGTTGATTAAATATAATCTAAAATTGTAGCGGTGAGACAAGGATTACTACTACATTTTTTTACTAAATCTGCTATAATCAATCCAAGCTAACCGTTAACCAACAAAAATGAACGTCAAAACCGCTTTAAAAACAGTTCTGGTGATAGCTATTACCGGCATGCTATTCTCGGGATACCTCTCCTATATGGAACTTTTTCATCCCAACGGCTGCAGCGACGCCATTGTTCATTGTTCCGTCGGTGAAAAGCCCGCCGTTAATTTAGGTACTCTGCCGGCCTGCGTTTACGGCTTTATTATGTATGCCGTTGTCTTGGTGGTAGCCGCCCTGGGCCTTTCTGGGAAAAAGGGAAAGGCGGATAAAAATGAAGTGCCAAAAGAAGAGAATCTGATTTCTTAATCCCCGCCAGACAAGAAATAAGCGCGGTCTTCCTAAAAAGACTCGCGCTTTTGGTTTGGGTTATTCTCCCATTACGGTAACTACCACTTCTCTCTGGCGGGGATCAGAGAGTTCAATCAGCAAAATGCTTTGCCACTTACCTAGCAGCAGTTTTCCCTCCTGCACGGGGATAGTTTCGCTGGTATTGCCGGTAATCATTTGCAGAAGATGAGAATGCCCGTTGAGGCATTCATCAACGCTGCACATAGTAGCAGGGTCTCGTACAGTCAGGTCGTTGTGCTGATATTCTCCCTTTTCGGGAACCAGCTGTTCTAGTAGTTTCTTTAAATCTTTCAGGAATCCTTCTTCCCATTCGTTGATTCTTATCGCGGCCGTGGTGTGTTTTACGTATACCGTTACCACACCATTCTGGATTCCGCTTTGCGCAACAACCCCTTGCACCGGCTCGGTGATATTGTGAATATCAACCGCCTTTCCGGTTTCAATCACCAGCGTGGTGTGGACTACTTTCATAGTGCCCTCCTTGGTTTAAAACAAAGAGCGGAAATTTCTAAATTAAAATTACCATTCCCTCATCAGTTCCACTAATAACTGAACTCCGTAACCAGTAGCCCCCTTTCCTAAATAAGTTTTTTCCTCCAAATTCCAAGCTGTGCCGGCAATATCAAGATGTGCCCAGGGATAATTATTTACAAATCGAATTAAGAAAGCGGCGCCGGTAATAACACCCGCTTCTTTGCCGCCACTGTTTTTTAAATCAGCCACATCACTTTTAAGCAGTTCGTTATATTCTGGCCAAAGGGGCAGCTCCCAAACCCGTTCACCAGAAATTTCACTGGCTTCTTTTACTTTCTTAATCAATTTTGCATTGTTACCAAAAAGTCCTGAGGCTTGCGTTCCTAAAGCAATAATGCAGAATCCAGTTAGTGTCGCTAAATCAATAATTGCTTTGGGTTTGTATCTTGAAGCATAATGCAGAGCATCGGCTAAAACAATTCTTCCTTCAGCATCGGTAGTAATTACTTCAATTGTCTTTCCCGAAGCGGAAACTAAAACGTCTCCTGGTTTATAAGCCTCTCCGGAAGGAAGATTTTCTAATGCCGGAACTAATCCCACTACATTTAAAGGAAGTCTTAGTTTGGCAATTGCTTCTACCGCCCCAATTACCGCTCCCCCACCAGACATATCAAATTTCATATCTTCCATTTTCTCACTGGGTTTGATTGAGATTCCCCCGCTGTCAAAGGTGATTCCTTTACCCACCAGAACGATCCATTCTTTTTTACTGGGCCTTCCGCTATATTCCAAAATTATAAATTTAGGGGGATGCTTTGCTCCCTGTGCCACTCCTAAAACACCGCCCATTTTTAATTTTTCCATAGCTTCCTTTTCCAAAACGCGACAACGAACCCGTGGGATTTCCGCCAATTTTTGAGCCATTTTTACCAAATGATTAGGATTAGCTTTATTAGAAGGCTGATTACCGTAATCACGAGCATGATTTATTGCTTCTGCAATAATTTTTCCTTCCAAAATTCCTTTTTCTATTTTCTTATCTTTTTTTGAAGAGATTAGAACTAACTCTTGGATATTGTTGGGCAATTCTTGTCTTTCTGTTTTAAATTCAGTGTATTGATAATCGGCTAAAACTGCGCTACGGGTCATCGCTTCCGTTACTTTTTGCAAAGGATACCTCTTGGCCGGCAAGTTAGGGATAACCACCGCCATTTTTGTTACCTTTTTTTTCTGTACAAATCTTACGGCCGATCCGATCGCTTTTTGGAGATCTAACAACGAAAAATCGGAGCGCCTTCCCAAACCTACCAGCGATACTCGACTAAAATTAAACCCTTTGCCGATATTTACTAAAAGAAGCTCTTGGTATTTTGCCTGGAATTTTTCATCCCTAGACGCTATACTAACCAGATTATTTAATTTATGGTCAATAGCAATAACCTCTGAGGGGATCGGTTTTTCCTCAAAAGAAAATAGTACTAAAACTTGAGATTTGACCAACAAATATGGCTGATAGCTGGCTGTAATCTTCATAAGTAATCCTTAGTATATCTTTTAAGCAAGCAAAGTGTCAATTATTTAAGAGATACTAAAAGGATGTTTGAAAAACATCCCTTTTTCTGTTCATTTAGTTTTTAGTAATTTACTCTAAAAAGGATTTTATCTTATCGATAATCTCGTTTAAGTGGTACCTACTTTTCGGTAGATAATCCTTGGCGCCTAAAGAAATCCCCCGATCGATATTGTCTTTTTCCGCCAAATTGGAAACTATCACGCATGGTGTTTCCTTGGTTTTAGGATTCTCTTTTATTTGCTTTAAGATCTGAAATCCATCAGTATCCGGTAAAATAATATCCAGAACAAGCAGATCAAATTTCTTCTCCTGGATCAACTTTAAACCATCTTTTCCGGTTGATACGGCCTCTACCTCAAATCCCTCTAGGCTCAATCGGGATTGCAGAGCATAGAGTAAGGCTACTTCGTCTTCGATAATTAGTACTCGTTTTTTATTCATATTTTGCCCTTTCATTATATTATATCAGAGATATTACAATATTTCAAAACTGATTAGATTATGATTTTACGCCGTGGGAATACTAAAGTAGAAAGAGCTTCCTTGATTTTCTTGCGAGAAAACACCAATAATTCCTCGATGGGCTTGGATAATTGCTTTAGCAATCGAAAGACCTAAGCCAGTGCCTAAAGGAATACCTGTTTTTACCGTCCCTTGAGCGGTGATTACCTGAGAAAAAGTAAGAAACAATTTGTCTAATTTATCTTTGGGTATTCCTATGCCATTATCAGTAACCGCCACTAGTACTGAGTTGGAAATAGAAGCGATTGAGGGAGAAGAAGAATTAATAAACCATTTTATTCCGTAGTGTTTAGCAATCTTTTCAACTTCCTTGCCTTTTGGAACGTAAACCGCTTGAACAATAATTTCACCTTTAGCGGGCGTAAATTTAATGGCGTTGACTATTAAATTTGCCAGTGCCCGATCCAAGGCATATTCATCAAATAGAAGCGAAGGCAAATTGTCTGCTAGTTGGGAAGAAAGTTTAACTCCCTTGCTCAGGGCTAGGATTTTAAAATTTTCAATTTGGAGCGTAATGATCTTTTGAATATCATCAATACGCTTATGGAGTAAAAATCTCCCTCTTTCAAATTTAGTAATGTCCAATAGGTTGGTAATCAAATTCAATATGTTTGCTACGCTATGATTAATTGACATCAGAGAATCATGCAAGTCTTTAGAAGAAAGGGACACCTTTTTTTCCTGAAGTAATTCAATAATCAAGCGAACCGCTTCTAAAGGAGATCTTAAATCATGTACGAGCATGGTAGTAAAATTCTCACGCATCTTTTTTTCTTTTCTTATTTCCGTCAGAGCGATGGATAACGCTTCATTACTTTTTCTCAGTTCCTTTTTGGATTGAGTTATGCGAACGATGCCCTGATTAACAAGATAGGAAATTACTACCATCACAAAAGAAACGAGACCGATTAGGACAATAACTATTTCCGGAGGAAAATAATAACTAGCCAGAAGATAAGCGGTACCCATACTGACAACGGAAATTACTCCAGTAAAAAGAAACAAAAAATTAGGGCATTCCCACAAAGGAAGCCCTTCTTCTCGGCATTGCTTAATAATGTTAAATTGATTCTTCTTCGGTTGTAAGATATCTTCCATGTTTTAATACTACTTTTTATTCTTTATTTCATCTTACCCTTTTTTATTCTTTACTGTCAAAAGAGTATTTTCTAAAAAAGGTCTTATTTTTTTATTGACAAAATCTATCATCTATGCTAAAATTAAAAAAGGAAGTACAAAAAATAACAAAAACTAAAAAATGATTCGAAATACAATCTTAACTAACGAAAAAATTCTTATTCGGGGCTCCATTGAGATTGAAAAATGGACTCCGAAAAAGACCCCTTGGTACGAAAACGTTTGGAATATCATTTCTTCTCTCCGAGCGTTTTTTTATTAGTATAAATCCCATGCAATTAGACGATCTATTTAGGATTGCGGTGGAGAAAAAGGCATCTGACCTCCACCTGGCGGTTGGTAAACCGCCTATTTTACGTATTGACGGCATCCTTGCCCCAATTGAAAATTGCGAGATACTTAGTGACAAAGAGATAAAAGAACTGACTCTTACCATCCTTTCTAATCCTTTAAAGGAACGATTTTTTAAGGAACGGGAACTTGATGTATCATACGAAATCCCGGGAGTTTCTCGTTTTAGAGTAAATTTTCATTGGGAAAAAAACAGTATCGGATTAGTTGCTAGAGTCATTACTTCCCTTACTCCCACTATGGAAGATGTTATGATGCCTAAGGTAGTGTACCATCTGCTTGATGAAAAACAAGGACTTATTTTGGTCACCGGCCCGACCGGCTGCGGAAAGTCGACTTCGCTGGCCGCAATGATCAACTATATTAACAGCACCCGTTCGGTAAACATTATAACTTTAGAAGACCCGGTTGAATTTCTTTACAAACCCAAGAGAAGCATCATCAAGCAAAGGCAGTTAGGATCAGACATGATTTCCTTTGCTCAAGCCTTAAAGCATGTTTTAAGGCAAGATCCCAATGTTATTTTGGTTGGAGAAATGCGTGATCTAGAAACGATTGCGGCAACCATTACTTTAGCTGAAACCGGCCATCTAGTACTGGCTACCCTACATACTTTCAGCGCCGCTCAAACTGTAGATCGGATTATTGATGTTTTTCCACCCTATCAACAAACGCAGGTTAGGCTTCAGCTTTCTCTCTTTCTGAAAGGAGTAATTTCACAACAACTTGTTTCTAAAATCAGGGGAGGACGAATTGCCTCAAGGGAAATTCTAATTAATACGCCAGCCGTCTCTAATCTTATTAGAGAAAACAAAATATCTCAGATTAAAACTGTAATCCAAACCAGCCTGGCCGAAGGAATGATTACCATGGATCAAGATCTTAAACGCTTATACAACGAAGGAATAATTGCCAAAGAAACCGCTAAAGCCTATATGTTCAATCCGGAAAGTTTAAAATAATTGTTTAAAATCTAAAAAGTCTTTTTGGGCTTTTTTTATTTCTTGATAAAAGAAAGTAATTATGATAATCTCATCTTGTTTATGCGCCTGTATCCTTCGGCTCCGTTCCTTTATGTGGAACTCCGCTCAGGACAAGGTTCAACTAGATAGAGCGTGGTGCCCCGGGTTTGCTTGTCCTGAATTCATCTCGGGATCCCGGGACGGACCCTATAATAATAAATTGGATAGCCCCGCACCGATGATGCCCTCTTAGCTCAGCGGATTAGAGCGACTGGCTTCGGACCAGTAGGTCGAAGGTTCGAGTCCTTCAGAGGGCACCACTGGTGCGGGGTCGGACCACAAGGTTGCAGGTTCGAGTCCTGCAGGGCGCACCAGTATCAAACTTTCAGGAATTTTGCCGATTGATTCAGCCGCGCGAAGCGCGGCAGAGAACGGAAACACTGGCTCGCCGCGCACGGCGCGGCTCGCCAAGCGCAGGTTCGAGCCAAAGATTTCTTTGGCAATGACCTTTTTCTGTAAAAGGTCATTATCCCTTGCGATTTTGACGAGGTTTGAAGCGACTTTTATCCATTCTTTCATCGGTTCGAGCCAGCCAGTCCGCTTTTGTTCAATCCGCGCCATTTTTTCGTCCAGCGACTTCTTTTCTGATAATAAGATAGCTTTCTGTTCTCGGTAGATTTCGCGTTCAATATCCTGCTCTAAATAGCCGTCCAAAAGTCGCTGGAGTTTTACTTGTATGGCGCGGATTTTGTTTTGGCTTTCTTGAACAAAAGCAGAAACGGATTGGGCGGATTTTTCTTTGTCTGTTTCCGCCATTTCTAAAAGTTTTTCCGCCCAATCCGAACGCAAAGAAAATTTTTGAAGCAGAGAGGAAATTTGTTTGTCCAATTCCTCTTGGCGAATACAGGGCTCAAGACATTTCACTGATTTATTTTTCTTGGTGCAGTGGTAATAAATATAATCGTGGACATTTCCATTTTTCTGCTTTTTAACCCTGTATTCGCCAGTTATAGACATCCCGCAAGTACCACATTTTAGAAGTCCGCAAAAATCTTGCGGTTCATTTTTCGTTTTGTGGTGTGGTCGTCCTCTCTGCTTCAAAACTTCTTGGACTTTATCAAAAAGTTTCTTTGCGATGATTGGCTCATGCTTTCCTTCGTGCAATTCTTTGGAGTAGCGAAATAACCCAGTGTAAAACGGATTTGAAAGGATAAAAGTCGCCCTCGTCTTGTGGATTTTCTTTCCGCCGCGGGAAAATATCCCGCGTTGCGCCAAAAAGTTCGAAACATCTTCCAGTCGAGCGTTGCCGGTGGCGTAATACTCAAAAGCGGCTTTGATAACTTTTGCTTTCTTTCTATCAACAACAATGCTTTTATTTCTCACATCGTTTATATAACCAATGGGCGCAATGCTCGGGTATTCGCCTCGTCTCACTTTTTGGCGCAAACCACGTTTTGTGTTTTCGGAAAGAGAATCCACATAGTATTTGCTTTGCCCAAAGGCAATGTTCAACATAAATTTTCCTTGCGGCGTTGGTTCAAACCAGAATTGAGGGAATTTTAACGCCGTAATACGCCCGCAATCAATGAGATAGATTATCTGTCCTCCGTCAACAGAATTGCGTGCCAACCTATCGGGATGCCAAGCCAAAATTCCGTCCGCCTCGCCTTTTTCAATATGCTTTATCATTTCACCAAATATCGGACGGCCGGGAATTTTGGCACTTTGCTTTTCCACTAACTCCTCAATAATGTTGAGATTATTTTGTTTGGCAAAGGCGCGCAATTCTGTGATCTGGGCTTCAATGC
>Ga0210051_1007391_pt1 | contig 10242 bp, 7 predicted proteins | sample CryGey092014_all_FD_185464 | JGI IMG/M metagenome (GOLD analysis project Ga0210051, IMG submission 185464) | Groundwater microbial communities from aquifer - Crystal Geyser CG23_combo_of_CG06-09_8/20/14_all (SPAdes) (version 2) | ecosystem: Environmental > Aquatic > Deep subsurface > Groundwater ...
GCATAGACTCATTAACCTCAAGATGTGTGGTCTCTATCACAACACCATCCACCATAATTTGTTTGCCAGCGGTCAACTCGATGATATCATCAACAACAATATTGCTAGCGGGAATTGTTTGGGGTTTCCCATCGCGCACAACCGTTGCCCGTGGTGTTAATACAAGCGCGAGTTTATCAAGCGTCCATTTTGCTCGCAACTCCTGAACGATTCCTATAATAGTATTTAACACAATAATTAAACCGAACAAAGAATCTTGCAGAGTACCGACAAATAAAATAATCACGTACATGACGCTTAACAGCGCATTAAAACGCGTAAAAATATTGGAATAAAAAATATGCCGATAGCTTCTACTGGTACGTATGTGTGTCGCATTATGTTGCCCCGCAGCAAAACGTTCAGACACCTCTTTTTTTGTTAAACCAACAGCTGATGTGGGCGCATAGCTTGACATGTCTGGCAGTACGACTTCTTGCTGATATGTTACGGCGCCATCGTGTCGGTCCAGGGCAGCGTCTGTTTTCTGCGAACGACTTGAGTCCCACCATACAATAATTTTCTTTTTTAGTTCCTCATGAGAGGTAATCCATTGGACAATAACACCTATGCAAATAATGACGATTGCGATAACAAGGAGCGTATAATTTGAAGCGTCAGCTTCACGGTTTGTATGTTGTATGTCATACAGCCACGTGCTTGCTTTTGAGATATAGCTTGTTATTGAGTGAGAAAGATTAATCAGAAACATAGGAGAGAGGTATAGGGTTAACCTGTTATTGGACAATATATGTAGTATAGCGTATTGGCTAGATTCTATAGCAAAAAACAATCCCACAAGAGATGTTGTACGATCACGTTGGGTTATTTACGTGTGAATTACCCCTATTGGACATCATCAGGGGTGTGCGCGTTACCGTTTTCTTACTAAAAAATATATGTCAAGCGGGACAAGTACAATAATCCCTAACGCACAAAGGAAGCCGATTAAACCAAGATCCCAGTTTAGTAGTTCCATTGTCGAGCTTGATTCATTTGAGCCCCCTGCAATAAAAGCAATAAGGGACCACAGAGACAACGCAACTCCTAAAACAACAAATGGAGCGACTATGAATTTTATTCCTAGTTTTCTATCTTCCCGAGAAGCCTGTGCCCGCGGTGCTGTGGCAGTGACTTCTTGTGGGGTGGGGGCTCTTCGTAATAAATATTTTTCTATTTGTTCTGGCGGCCAACCATTTTGAGTAAGCTGGTTGGTAATTTTATCATCAGAAATCCCCGCTTGCCTTGCTTGTTTGATCCATGCTTCTATTGAGTCGCTCATATAATAAACGTTATGCAGTGTTGTTAATATATCACCTTTTTATTGTTTAATCCATTACGTACGTTCGCATCGGTGAAAATCCATTAAAGTTTACAGAGCAGTATGATACTGTATAAGCACCTGTTGAGAGGATATAAAGACGAGTACCCTCTTTTATATCAGTGGGAAGTTTATATTTAAATTCCTCATACAGAGTGTCCATCGAATCACAAGATGGCCCCGCAAGTATAAATTGTTTGCTGGTTTTTGCTTGGCTCCCATCAAAAAAGATTGGGTATTTTATTGATTCGTTTATTGTCTCGATAAGCCCATTAAATTTACCAGTGTCCAAATAGACCCAAGGAGTATCGGACATCTTGGATTTTTTTGAAATCATAACTATTTCAGTAACAATAATCCCCGCGTCTGCTGTGATACTTCTGCCGGGTTCGATAAAAATTTCAGGCATTCGTGTACCAAAATCTTGCTCAAGAAATCGAGTAATTTCTTCGGCATAGGTTTGCAATGGCTGTGTTGGCTCAAGATAGCTTGCCGGAAGACCACCACCAAGATTAATCATGCGAAGGTTCACACCTTTTTTCATTAATGATTCGAAAAGATATTTTGTTTGTGAAATAGCATTATCCCATTGCCCAATATCGCGCTGCTGTGATCCCACATGGAACGAAACCCCATAGGGAGTTAACCCCAATTTTTTCATGCGCAAAGCAATTCGATAGATGAGATCTGGGTGTGCGCCAAATTTTTTTGATAGTGGCCAATCAGCATGACCACCCTCTGATAAAATTCGCATAAAAACTCGGCTACCTGGTGCTTGCCGTGCAATTTTTTCTACATCAGACGGAGCATCTGTTGCAAAGAGTCGTATGCCTTTGTGGTATGCATATGCAATATCCTTTTCTTTTTTGATCGTGTTACCAAAACTAATTTTTTCTGGAGACACGCCAAGTCGAAGCACGTGATCAATCTCATTCGTTGAGGCTACGTCAAAGCACGCCCCCTTTTTATTAACTAACGTGATTACTTCGTCAATGGGGCAAGCCTTTACCGCAAAGAAAACATTTGCATAGGGTAGATATTTTTTAAGCTCGTCGTATTTTTGCCCAATTTTTGAAAGACTAATAATAAGAAAAGGAGTTTGTTTGCTTTCTCCAAATTTTTTGAACTTATCAAACTCTTCTCGTGTCATGAACTCTTCGATCCCTCGGGTGGTGCCGTTAGCCATGTTTGTTTTTAATAAATTATATGAATTTTATTATACACATTATACGAATATTTAATAGATGTAAGACCTAGATTTTCAAAATTATCGCATGAGTTGAGCGTAACAAACCAAACCAAACCAGCTATGCGGTGGTCGGGGTGGGGGAGCCTAATGGAATGTCAGTGTGGGTTGGTTTTACCCTGGATTAGTCACTTGGCAAGCCCTTAAAAGCAATTAATAGGGGGTGTGCGACTCTTGTTTCTTTGGTTTTTTTCTTGATTGAAACATGTTGGCTATCTTAGTTTGCGATCGCAACAATGATTTACCACAATGCTTGCAAGTTCGTACTCCGTTTCTATTCATTTTACGGCAGTGTATACAATACATATTAATGTTTTTTAAAGTATCTTATCTCTTTAATCATGCTTGCTAATAGCAGAAATAGCAAATCGGGATTTATTATAAGTAATTTCCAAAGACCCCACCCACAAGGGTTGAGGCGCTTTAAAATAGCCCACTCCGGTCTTGGAACTGGACTATAAAAGTATTGTAAGGCTTCTTTGGGTTATTTCCTAGAGCTCGATTGATGCCTCTCGGTCGGGTCTAAAAAAAGTAAACAGAGATTATTGACGGTCGACCCTTTACCCTCCTCACTCTCAACCCATACCTTTTCTTTATTCCCTTTAATAACCTCTTTGACGATAAAGGGTCCGAGACCCGAGCCATCCGTGTACACAGCCGTGGCAAGTATCTCTCCATATAAAGTAGAGCATACCATGACAAATTGTATAAAAAATCAACAGTCTTCTATACACTATTAATTTTTATGTTTTTATAACTTTTATTGTATCGGTTCGAGTTCAATATCACTTTTTGATTCAATATATTCAGTTAAATTAACATATTGATTGATATACGTTTGTTGTTCTTCAGTGTTTGTGAGGTCGCTAAAGACAAGAGTTCCGGGTGTGCTACATAATGGTTCTGGGCCACCTTTAAATAAATAATTCACAAGCCAAACAAGATCAGCAACATTGAGAGCGCCCTCTTGGTCTCCATCAATATTTGCAGTTCGCAAATCGGGCGGTTGTGGCCCTCCCTTCCAGATGAAATTTATAAACCATGTAAGATCAGCAATATTTACCGCCCCCATTGCATCGTTGTCTATATTTCCGCAGACATAAGAAGACTGATCCACATTATTTGTATTTTGGTTGTCATGATACCATTTGGGCCAGCTTGAGAGCGGGGGAACGCCAATATGGTTAAGGTTGTACAGATTACCCCCTGCAGTAGAAATGACATTCGCCCAACCATCTGACTCCACATCCTCGTATAACGGTGTTATGCCATAGGGATGCCCGGTCGTTTTTGGATAACTGGGGACCAAGTTTCCGGTCGCATCAAATGCATAAATGTAAGTTGAGGGGTATGAATCACGTACAATTATTTCTTGTTTGCCATCACCCGTTATATCTCCAACAATAGCCCCATCTATTGCGCCATATGGGCCAACAAAGTTGGAGCCCGAAACATAAAATTTCAATGTCGGATTCAGTGCGTCGGCAAGCGACCAGACATATATGCCACCTTGGGTGTAAATCATTTCCTTGCTGCCATCACCCTCAAGATCCGTTATAATCGGTTGGGCCATTGTTAAACTATTTGCGGAACCTAATGGGAATGCGTCGCTTAATCCTTCGGCAGTATTGGACAAGCTATACACCTCTCCTGCAAACCCAAAAAATAATTCTGAATGGTCATCTTCTTCGTTGACACCATCCCACAGCGATATTGAGGACATATGTGGAAAAGAAAAATATGGCCAATCACCTTGCGTTGGAAATCCATTATTATTTTGGTTGTTCAGTCCGATGACATGCACTTCATTGTACAAATCAAGATAACTCGAACTGGTATAGGCAATTTCTTTATTTGCATCGCCATAAATATTTCCCACAGCAGGAGTGCCATCTAAAATTGAATTATTATGTGATGATACTGGTGCAAGATAATTACTGCCATCGCTGTTTAGTATAAACCTCATCTGCGCCCCTTGTTGCTTCCCTAAGATAATTATTTCAACATCACCGTCATTATCGAGATCGCTGATTACCGGTGAAGCTATATTTTCAACACCGCCACTTCCTCCGAGCGCAATAATGCCTTCTCGCACAAAGAAAACAGAACCGTCATGGTTAAATGCATACAGATTGCCATTCTGTGAAGCAACAATTATTTCAAGATCTCCGTTTCCATCTAGGTCAGCCACTGCGGGACTGCCATAATATCCCCCTACGCTTTTGAATGGGAATGAACCAATATCATTTCCTTCTTGATTAAACACATAAAGACCAGCTGCGGCAAAGGCGGTTAAATTTCCTGATCCCACAATATAATCTTTATTTCCATCATTATCAATATCCACAACGAGCGGGGTAGTGGTAAAATATTCATTTGAATCAGCGAGTGAATATATTAATTCTCCAATATCTGAACTGATATTTGTAAATATTTTACGAACATTAACCATATCAACAGTGTGTGCGCCATGTGAGTTTTCGGCTACTAATTTTATAGTATAGAAATATCCATCTTCTAAATCAGTTGTATCTAATGTTCCAAGAACGCCATTCGTTACTTGTGTGGTGATCTGTTCCGCGATTGGCGTCCATGATGTCGGATATGCTCCTTGTCCATAGTAGAGGGAATAATGAGCAAATTCCGTTCCTGAAACTGTTCCGGTAATATCTTGTTCAAAATTTTGGTTAAATACTTTATCATCAAGTGATGAAGATAGCTTGGTTGTTACGACAGACGTAATGAGTAAATCGTCGTATGCATTTACCCTTCCTGTGCCAGCATAAGTTGCACTTGCAAGCGCATTTATTCCAGTATGCAGGATGGTGCTGATATCATCTGATGAAAATGCCGGATTGTTTGACAATAATAATCCCACCAGCCCACTGACATGCGGTGTAGCCATACTCGTACCCGACATTGCGGCATAGGCATGATGAGGGACGGTGCTCAGTATATTGACTCCCGGAGCGGCAACATCAACCCACGAACCGTAATTTGAAAAATTTGCTTTTTGATCGTTGTGATCGGTTGCGGATACTGCGATAACGTTTTCGTATCCGGCGGGATAGCTTTTATATTGTGTGTTGTTGTTGCCTGCTGCTGCTACAAGTATAACTCCTTGGTTATGTGCATACTGTATTGCTTGTTGAATGAGTGATGACTCAGATCCACCAATACTCATATTAATGATATCGGCGTCATTATCGACGGCATAACGTATAGCCTGATCAACGTCGGTATTAAAGAGTGCGCCACCACCACTTGTTGTTTTCCATCCGGCTCGCACAGGCATAATAGAGCAATGTGGACAGACGCCTGCTATGCCAACGCTATTGTTGGATTCGGCTGCAATAATGCCTGAGACGTGCGTTCCATGTCCGTGGCTATCCATCGGGTCATTATCTTCCGCTAAGCAATCATCGTCGGCACAAGAACTGAGTTCTGACATGCCGGTAAGATCAACAAAGTCATACCCAGGCAACATATTATTTGCCAAATCGTCATGATTATAATCAACGCCTGTATCAACGACTGCGATGGTAATATTTGAATTGCCTTCTTGTATATCCCACGCCTCTGGCGCATCTATGTCGTCGTCATGTGTTCCGCCAGTTTGACCGGTGTTATTGAGTGCCCATTGATTGGAAAAATTAGCGTCGTTTGGCGTGATAGTAATGTAGTTAAGATAATTTGGTTCAGCAAATTCAATTTTTGAATCTAGTCCTATTTTTTTGGCTATATCAATCAAGTCGATTTCTGTATCAGGGGATTGCAACACATACGTTCTATTCAGTCCAAGGGTATCATTTTTGATCGCAGTACTTGCAATACGAACCGCAGACGTTGGTTGATAGGTTGTTTTACTTTGAAGATAAGCGAGCGCTTTTTGTTCTGAATCAATTTGAGAATCAGCTGTAAATTTCACTATAAGCTCGCCCCGGGCGTATGCCGATACCGTTTCATTTTCTTGAGGGTACATCTTTCCATCAGCATCGCGTGTATATTTCACTTGTGTAAGCGAGCCGTCCGTTAATCCTTTTAATTGGTCTGCTGAAAAATTCCTATGGACCATATATTGAGCATCGATTGAATTATTTTTGCTCGTTGTCGTTGGGAGAGGATTTATTTTTTTAATCTGACTTAGTGCAGTTATAAATGCCATACCAACGGCAAACGCACCAATTAGACCCGTGACAAGGATTACCTTGACAGTAGCTGTAGTTTTGAGTTCTATTTTTTGCTGCATATGTGTGTTATATTATCTAGTCATAACGTGATTATAGCACATCTTATTTATGTATCACTGGATTTAAACTTGTTTAATTACAGTTTATCCTGCTTTGTTAAAGCTCCAAAATGCCAGCAAAAAAATAACAATTCCAACGCAATCTGTAATTTTGAATATTAATTTTCTGGCAAGTGAATATAGTATGAGTTTTGGTGGTCGAATTGATAGTTTTGGAATAGATAAAAATGGCTCACCAGTAATCGTCGAATATAAACGCAACCAAAACGATAATGTTATCAATCAAGGTTTATCGTACTTAAGATGACTACTTGATCATAAAGCCGATTTTGAAATGCTGTGTCGGAATAAAAACAGAAAAATTGATATTGACCGGACTTCTCTCAGAGTTATTTGTGTTGCAGAAAGTTATAATAAATTTCGGAAGATCGCCTTAGGTAAAAGCAAGGAAAAAAAAGCCGAGGAAGCCTTTGATATGAAAGCATACGCCGTCTACCTACTGACCGAAGGATCGATGGCAGAGAAGCAAGAACTGCTGGCGAATCTGAAAAGCAGGCTGACGATGAAGAATAAAGTACTTGCCCTTGAGGGCGCGGCGTAAGTAGCTGAAATAGTCACGGGACTAAAACAATACAGCGAAGTGATTCGCTGCTTTGTTTTCATTCTTCAAGATGGGTAACGGTCTCACTGGGATCCGGGCTCTCTCGGTCCCTCGATAAAAAGTGTTGATGGTAGCCCACTCCGGTCTTGGAACCGGACTATAGGGTATTGTAAGGCTTTTTTGCACTACTTTCCACAGATAGATTTAAGCCTCCCGGTCGGGGAGTTTTTTTGAGAATGAGACAAATCGAACAGTGCTAAGGATTTTAGTCACCAGATTAAATGTATTCATAATTTTGATTCTATGACGGGAACGCCAGTTGATAAAACACGCACAAATACATTTCGAAATTATGAGAATACACAAGGATAAAAAAGGGGGAGACGAGAATTAAGAGCAGTGGCGCCATTTAAACTTTATTTTCCAATTTTATAATTGCCCAAACGTCTTCGACAGTTTGATCTGGTTTTTTTGCTAAAATTGTTTTCATTCCTAATTTTTCAGCTGGCAAAAGATTATTTTCATTGTCATCGATAAAAATGCACTCACCCGGAAGCACGACAAGATCTTTGACAGCCAACTCATAAAATTCTTTTTGCGGTTTTACAAAACCAACTTCGCAGGACAAATAAACTTTATCGAAATGATCATAGCCATTACGCTCACGAGTAATATCGGCCATATAAGGGAAAGTGTCCGACAAAACTGCTGTAACATACCCATTGGTTCTTAAACTTTTAAGCATATTTACAACCTCTTCGTAAAGTTCAAAATGTTCATTAAATAATTTATGAGCTAACTCCTTCACATTTATCGGCATTGATTTATGTATACGTTGCGAAAATTTCAACCAGAAACTATCTTCATCTAATAAACCCTTATCAAGTTGTTCAAAAAGATCACGGGTCATTTTTTTTGCATATTCTTTTTCTTCAGCAGATAGACCAAAAATTGACTCAACATCATCAAAAAAATATTTATTAATTACTTTAACCACTCCATTATAATCAAATATAATTGCCTTTATCATGATTTTATATTTATTCTTTTATATTTTTAAAGCAACTAATTATTTTATTATTTTGTTCTGGTTTTCCAATTGTTAATCTCAGGGAATTTTCCTCTTCATAATATCGAGGGAATATTCGATTTTTCTCTAAATAAGCCTTCATTTTCGAAAGACTTCCATTTATTTTTATAAATAAAAAATTTGTTTCAGATGGATAAACGGTAAGTGATGGAAGTTTATTAAGGGAATTATAAATTCTTTCCCGTTCACTTATAATTTTTTCATTTTTTTTCTTGATAGAATGAAAATCATTTAATGCCGCGATGCCTCCAATCTCAGCTGCTAGATTAACATTAAAAGGAGGTTTTATCTTCATAATTTCATTAATAAAAATAGGAGACATTATTACATAACCCAATCGCAAACCAGCTAATCCCGCCCATTTGCTAAAGGTCCTCAAAACTATAAGATTATTGTATTCCTTACACAGCGGAATAAATGTTTTATTGCTAAATTCAAAATATGCTTCGTCTACAAGAATCAATTTCCCAGTATTTAGTAGCTTTCTAATCTCGGGTTCTGTTACGGTGCTTCCTGTTGGATTGTTCGGAGAACAAATAAGTATAGCTTTAGTTTTGTTACTTATTTTTTTTAATATTTCATGAACTCTCAATGTGTAATCGGCATTCCTTTGTATGCAAACATTTTTTCCTTTATTCAAACCAATAAGCATTGGGTACATTCCATAAGTAGGCGGACAGCTTATAATTTCGTCTCCTTTATCAATCACCATTCTCAAAACCAAATCCAACGACTCATCTGAGCCTGATCCAACCATAATATGTTCTGTGCCCATACCTACATACCTAGATATAGTCTGTCTTAATTTTTTGTATTCAGGATCAGGGTAGCGATTAAAAATATTTTTTGCTCGAATAAGAGCTACTCTAACTGCGCTTGGTGAACCGTAGGGATTTTCTCCTTGATCCACCTTTACTATATCATCTTCAGTACATTTATATTTTTCTTTAAGATCAAGCAAATAAGGAGCTGGACTGTAAGTCGCCATTTCTAATATATCTTTTCTAATAAATTTTGCTAAATACTCATTATTTATTTATATAAAAAATTAGTGATTTTCTTCAGGCAAGCGGTTTTACAAATGGAAGAATAAAGGGTTTATTCTTATCAGCGGATTCTATTAGCAAATTAGTTGCCTCCAATAATCTCTGTCCGATAGTCACAACGCCATGATCCTTTAGAAAAATGGCATTCGTTTTTTTCAATAGAGGTATCATGTCAAGGCCCAGTTCAATTGTTCCGTATGGTATTTTTTCTAAGGTAGAAGGGATATTTTTATCTTCTTTTGGACCCACATTAACATGGGCTATTGCTTTTACGTCGGGCATTTCTTCATATATTGTCCAATGATTAATGGACTCAGAAGATGGGCCCTTCGAACCAAAAAAATAAACATTTTCACGGTTCGCTTCTGCTACAAAAATAATTTCATCATCATGCAAGTTATCCAAAGCTGATCCCGTAGATGTGACCAGCATTCCTCCAGGAACTTTGATGCTCAAATTACCGCTACTTCCAACCGATAATCCATTTTTACCTATTAGTATGCTGCAATCTATAAAATCTTTGGTATATTTGTCTATTAAAGTTTGTATATTTATTGAATCTGGTCTCGTTGCCCCGTCTTCGTATTTCATATTGTTTGGACCATAAAAACAGTTAATCCATTTTTAGAGCCAATTAATTTATATATTTT
>Ga0210051_1007392_pt1 | contig 10241 bp, 11 predicted proteins | sample CryGey092014_all_FD_185464 | JGI IMG/M metagenome (GOLD analysis project Ga0210051, IMG submission 185464) | Groundwater microbial communities from aquifer - Crystal Geyser CG23_combo_of_CG06-09_8/20/14_all (SPAdes) (version 2) | ecosystem: Environmental > Aquatic > Deep subsurface > Groundwater...
CGATAATTGATAAAGAAACAGATAAAATATTTATAGATTCAGACGGACATTATGATATATATAATAGTAAAATAATTGCCAGAAAAGTAAAAATGGAAGAGTTTAGTATGCCTTTTTGTTACAAAATTGTAGAATTGGAAATTAAAAGAATTGGGGAGTCGGAGTAGGTATGGGAGTTAAATGCCTGCCCTCTCCCATTTACTATGAAAAATAAAAACGGCAAACATGGAGACAATAACTCGGAAGTCATTATTGTATGTTGTTTGCCGTTCAATTGATTCAAAAATAAAAATTGACTTCCCCTTACTATCATTATAGATTCCCTGTTTTGTCAAGTCTTTTTAGGAATTTTTACCATCTTTTGTGACGAGAATTTATTTTATCTGAAAATTTTAATTTTGTTTTTTCATACCCCTCTCGTTACAATATTTCATAATTCTACCGTCAGTAAAGTATGTCAAGAAGTAATAATTGACCTCAACTTGACCCCTACTTGACCTCAACTTGAGGTCAGGCAAGGGGTTAAAGACAAAGACCTGGAGAAGGACTAGATTATATTAACTAAACTACATAACTCATAACTCAACTCTCAACTCTAATATTATATTACTATAATACTAACTGCTAAAGATACATATAACTATTATAACGTAACTAACTACTAACACTTCGTATCTCTTCTTCGTCAGTAATTTCAATCTCTAAATAATATATTTTGTAAAAACACTTGACAAATCATATAATTTATGCTATGTATCTATTAGAGATGTGCTATGAAAAAGAAACTCAGAAAACTAACTATGAAACAAAGAAGATTTGTTAAAGAGTATATTAAGTCTGGTAATCAAACTCTTGCTGCTAAGAGAAGTTATAATTGTAATGATGATACTGCAAGGAGCCTTGGTAGTAGTAACATAACAAAGCATAATATTAAGAGTGCAGTAATTAAAGCACAAGAAAAAATTGGAATTACAGATAGTTTTTTGGCAAAGACATTGAAAGAAGGATTAAAAGCAAAGGAGACAAAGTTTTTTGCTGACGGTGGTAAAGTAAGAGACAAGAGAAACTGTGTTGATTATCCGACGAGAGCAAAGTATCTTGAAATAGGACATAAACTAAGAGGTGATTTTATTGATAGAGCAGAAGTGAATGCAACAGTGTCAGTAAGAGACACACTTCAGAATTTAGTCCGGGAACGAATAAAACAGATGCGTGTAAACAAAACAAATGAATAAAGAAAACAGAAACAAAAACGAATTGCAAACAAAAATAAATAACCTTTCCGACAATAGATTACCTAATGTAAACAAACAAGCTTCTCGGAGTTCCGATAAGCAGGATAATGTTAACTTAAAAAATGCAGAAAAGTTTAGCGATAAGGATTACATTGAGACTTGCTTCAGCATCGTAGATAAAAATTCTAATCGTGTGCCGTTCCTGTATAACAATATCCAAAAACTGATAGAACAAAATATGGGACAGAGAACTATAATTGTAAAATCACGAAAGTTAGGTTGTTCATCTTTAATACTTGCAAAGTTTACTGTAGCGAGTTTGATACGGGACAACACAAAAGCAGTAGTCATATCACATGAAAGAAAAGCAACACAGAGATTATTGGACCGTGTCTATTACTATCTTGACAATTTATTAGCAGTGAAACCGAAGTTGGATCGGGCATCAGCAGAAGAGATAAAGTTTGTAGAGACTAATTCAAGTTACTGGATAGGAACAGCCGGGAGCAAAGCATTTGGACGAGGTGATGATATTACACATCTTCATATTTGCTTATCGGGGAATGAATTGGTTGTATTGAAAGATGGATATTTGAAAAAAGTAAAAGATATTAAAAAAAATGACATTGTTATAACAGGAACTGGGCAATATGCTATAGTAGAGTATTTATCCGAGATAGAAAATAATGAAAGTTACAAAATTAAAATTGGAGGTTATACTGATTTTCCTATCATAGCCACACCTAATCATAAATTTTTGATAGGAGATGGTTATAAAAAGGGACATTCAAGGACTGGATTGATTTTTAAGAAAACGAAAGATATAACTTGTAAAGATTGGATGGTAATCCCGAGAAAAAGTTATAAGAGCAAGAAAAAATATATTCTTATGGATAAATCATTACATAGATTTCAGAACGGCGGTAAAATATCAAAATATATTAACAGGTTAGAACTCAATAAAGAATTGGGGTTTTTCTTTGGTATATATTTAGCAGAAGGTTCAATAAAGAAAAACGAGGGATGTCCGTCAGGTATAGATTTAGCGTTACATAAAAAAGAAACATATATTATAAATAGGATAGAAAAATATTTACAGAGTTTAGGATTGATTGTATCCGTAAAAAAATACCCACGTAAGAATAGTCAGTCAGTTGTATATTCCATCTTTAATTCTAATTTAGCAAGGACAGTTGTAAGAGAACTTGGAGAATTGGACAATAAACATATTCCTGACATATATTTTAGGTGTTATCGGGATTTTCTTGATGGATTGGTAGAAGGATATATTACTGGTGATGGATACATAGACAAAAAGAACGATACAATTGTCGTTACTTCTGTAAGACCCCAGTTACTAATTCAGTTAAGGAATTTACTTGTATCTTTATATTTTGGCTGGAGTAGTATGAAGGTCAAAAAAGCAGGAAATTATTACGGTAGGAATTGTAAGGAATGCTTTTATTTATACGTAAATGGAAACACGGCGTATAAACTAAAGCAATACTTTGGTTGGGAATTAAAGAAAGACAGGGTGAGAAAAGCAGGTAAACATTGGAAATACGACAGAAAACATATCTATGTCAAAATAGATAGCATAGCAAAAAACGAGAACAAATTAGATAGATATTACGATATTGTCTTATCACACAAAGACCATTCCTTCCAGTTAATAAACTGTGTTTCTCATAATTCAGAACTTGACTGGTGGGAGAACCCGGAGATGCTTACAGGATTGATTGAAGCAGTAGTGCCGACAGGAATCATAGTTATAGAGACAACTGGCAATGGGTATGGGAGCAAGACGCATACCATGTGGCAGAAAGCAAACCGAGATGAAAGCAATTACAAGACTGTATTTATTCCCTGGTTTAGAGCAAGTGAATATCAAATGTGTGTGCCGAAAGGATTTGAACTTACCAAAGAAGAGAAAGAACTCAAGGTCAGATACAATCTGAGCAATGAACAACTCATGTGGCGTAGAGACAAGATACGCAGTATGGACATACCTGAACTATTTGCACAAGAGTATCCCTCTAATATTCAGGAAGCATTCTTCTCGTTGCAGGAGTCAGTATTCATACCGATAGAAGATGTAATTCGCAACATCAATAACGACCAGCATGACAAAACCTCAATCAAAAAAATTACTGTATGCGATGTAGCAGATGAAGGTGCTGACGAAAGTGTCATCTATGATTTAGAGAACACGAGAATTGTTAACAAAGAAATCTACAGACATAAGGACCTGATGGATACAACAGGCAGAGTATTAGCACACGCAATCAAGAACGGCAGTAATATGGCGGGGATAGATATTGTAGGAGAAGGCAAAGGAATATTTGACAGACTGAACGAGATACATCCACCAGGTATAGACATCTATCCGTTTGACAGCAGGGAACAGGCGGAGGACCCACTGACATACTTCAACAAGAAAGCAGAGGCGTGGCATAGGGGAGCAAAGAAATTCCTTAACAGAAGATGCGATATACCGAATGACAACATACTCATAGAGCAATTATCGGGAGTAACTTATATAATGAAATCAAATGGCAAGATAGCAGTATCACCGAGAAAAGATTTAATGAAACAGTTAGGGCATTCACCGGACAGAGCGACAGCATACATAATGGGCTTGTATATGTTGGACCATGCAAAACCAGTCAAGAAAGTTGATGTATATGCGGAGGACAGGACAAGCGATTATCCGTTTACTCCGGCGACGGTATAAGGGGGAAGGAATATGGTAAAGAAAAAAAAGTTATTGGTTGGTAAGATACTTGACAAGATGATACCGAAGGACGAAGAGAAAAAGATGCCGATGACGGATGTTACGGTATCACAGGCAGACAAAGACAAAGCGTGTGAACAGTGTGTTTACAGCAAAACGAAAGTAGTATCAGGATGTGATAAATACATTGACAAAAGCAAGTGTGCATTACTGAATAAGATAGGCAAGACAGTAAGAATCAAATAATGTATGAGTGCAAGAATAAAAGAGTTATATCGCAAAGCAAAATTAAAAATAAAAGGTAAAGGCATACACACATATGCATTTCACAAGATGGCGGTAGGTATAAAAAGAGCAAACCCGTCATACAGTATGCAAAGGGCTTATGCGATAGCGATGGGAAGATTGGGTAGAAACAAAGCAGTAAAGAAATCTCATTGGGCAGAAAGAAAAGGCAAATGAAAAAAGCAGAAGACATTCTTAACGATTTCAAAGATGCAAGGACAAAAAACAATGGTTGGATAGAGGATGCGGAGAAATGCTTTGAATTTCTATTAGGTCAGCAGTGGGAAGATGCTGATGTAACCACACTCAAAAACGCTGGTGTCAAAGCATTAACGATAAACAAAATTCTACCATTCTTTAATCTTCTATCGGGGATACAGCGACAGAACAGGACAGATTTTATAGGATACCCGGTTGGTGAAGAAGATACGATAACATCGGACATAGTAACAAGGTTACTAAAAAACATAATGATAAATTGTGAAGGTGAATTCAAATTATCAGAGCAATGGGAAGACGGAGTAATTTGTGGTAAAGGGTGGATAGAGCCGTATATAGATTACACTTATAATCTTCTTACTGGCGAAATGAAACTCAAAAAACTTGATGGAATCAGTCAAATATTCTACGACCCTGACAGCAAAGAGTATGACTTATCAGATGCGAAGTATGTAATAAAACTCACCACAGAATTAACAAAAGACCAGATATACCAATTATTCCCGAAAGAAAAAAGCAAAATAGATAAAATAACAGATACGACAATTGAAATACCTGGTATAACGACAAAAGAAACAGGTGGTGATTACCAGAAGGGCAAAGAGATAACACAACTGATGAATGTTCAAGAGACAAGATACGATTTGCTTGAATACTACTACAAAAACTACACAGACAAATGGTATGTAGCGGACAAGATAACAAAGAACATAAAAGAATGTGCGACGGAAGAAGAGGCGGAAAGATACATAAATTTCACTATAGAGAGAGACAAAAAAAGGGCAGAATTAGAAAACCGTCAGTTCACAGCAGAAGACGTTACGGCGACGATACTACATCAATTTGTTCCTGAAATATGGTGTGCTTCAATAATAGGTAGTTCAACAACAATAGCAGATGGGGTTGCTTGGTCATATCCGAACTGGAGAGGATACCCGTTTGTGCCATTTTTTGCACATCGCATAACGACAACAATAAAAAAACGCAATTTAATGAATCAAGGTATGGTAAGACCGTTACTGGACCCGCAAGAAGAACACAATAAAAGAAGGACACAAGAATTGAGACATCTAAACCAGACAGCGAATAGCGGTTGGATTTCCGAAGAAGGTGCGTGGGTAGATAAAGAGCAGGTAAAAAAACTTGCTGCATCACCGGGTGTAATGTTAGAATACAAAAAAGGTTATATGAAACCTGACAAAATAGAACCATCGCAATTATCAATGGGGCATAAGGTATTAGCAGAAGAAGCGGCACAGGATATGAAATACATAAGCGGAATAAACCCGGATATGTTAGCGATAGAGGATAAAACGACAAGTGGCAGAGCGATACTATTAAGACAAAAACAAGGATTAACAATGATACAAAAGGTTCTTGATAATTTTGAGAGGACAAAAAAAATATTAGGTAAATTTCTTTTAAGTCAACTTGGTGAAGTATATACTGTTGAAACAGCAATTCGTGTAATAGGTGAAGGTTATTTAACAAAAACATTCCAGCAACCTGAATTAGATGAAGCAGGAAAACCTGTTTTAGATGAGAACACAGGTGAATTAAAAATGAAAGTAGATAAAGCACAGGTGGGAGAAGTAATAAACAGAATACTTCACGATTCAAGTATTGGTAAATTTGATGTAGCGGTTGGTGAAGGTTCATACAGTGAAACAGTAAAATTTGCAAATTATTCAATGTTAATGGATTTAATTAGTAAAGGAGTTCCTGTTCCTCCTGATGTAATTATAGATGACAGTGATTTATCAGAGGCACAGAAGATAAAAATAAAAGAAGCGATAGCGTCAATGCAGAGACAAGCTGCTGCAGGTGCTGGTGCAGGTGGACCGGCATAAAAAAATTAAAACAAGGAGGAGAATTGTATGGCAGAGGAGAAAAAAGAGGAGACGGTAGAGATACCAGAAGAAAAAGTTGAAAAAGAAAAACCTGTAATTCCTACTGAAGAGGAAATGAAAGATGGGGGAATGACAGAAAAAGAAATAGCGATGGCAAAGAAACACAATCTATTGCCTGATGAGAAAAAGTCAGAGGAGAAAGAAAAGGAAAATGTCGGGGAGAAAAAGAAAAAAGAAACAGAAAAGCCTGATAAAGAGGCACAAGAAAAAGAGCTCATTGAAATAACAGATAAACACAAGCAAGGCAAAGAACTCACACCTGAAGAAGAAACGATTTTAGTGCCGTCTTTAGATAAAAGAGGACAAGCGTTTTACTTTCAGATGAAAAATGATAGACGGAGACGGCAGGAAGCAGAAAATGAGCGTGATTTATTAAAAGTAAAACTAAAAGCAGCTCGTAAAAAAGAAGAAGTGAAATCTAAGAAAAAAAGCGATGGAGAAGAGGACATTGAAAGCGACGAAGAAATTGATGACCTTTTTGGAGAAGAGGAAGAGGACGAAAAGAAAAAAGGTGGAAAATCATTTAAGGATAAAGAAAAAACCGAGCCTGTAACAAAAGGCGATTTAGAAGATATAGAGAAGGAGAAAGAGGAGAAGAGAAAACAAGTAGAAGAAAATGCGACAAAGATAAGCGACAATTTGAAAGATATAGAAACACAAGGTAGAGCAAATGACCCTGACAATTTTGATTACATAATGTCTCTTGCGGGTGAAATGTTTAATGACCCGGATTTTGGTGATAGTTATGCAAGTAAATTTGTAGAAGCTGCGGGTAATCTTGATGCACCAGAAGGAAAAACGGCTCTTGATGTAGCATATGCGATAGCAAAAAAACATCCTGACTATAAAGAGAACGGAGGAGTAGAGTGGAAAGAGCAACAGCAAAATAAAGGGGAGAAAAAAAAGCCAGAGGAGAAAGAGGAGTTTAGAAGAATGGTAAAAAATGCGGGAAGGACATCCAGTGCAGCTCTTGGTGGTGGTGGAAAAAAAGTTGTAGCTTTAAATGATTTGAAATTAGAGCAAACATCTAATATGACCCAAGAGCAGTGGAATAAACTTCCGCATGAAGTAAGACAAAGGTTACTAAAAGAATAGCTGGAGGTAAAATATTATGTCTAATACGGTAAGTATAGATGCACTACGGCGTGAAGCGTGGCAAAAAGAGCTTTACAAAGACGCTATAGACAATCTCTACTTTATGAGGAATGGTTTAATGGGTAAAGAGGACAACAACATCGTTCAACTCAAAGATGATTTAGCAAAAGAGAAAGGCGATACGATAACTCTTTCATTAACAACCAAACTGACGGGTAGTGGTGTTAGTGGCGATGCTGAATTAGAAGGTAACGAAGAAGCAATTTCTTCTTATTCAGAACAGATAGCAATTGACCAGAAACGATTTGCAGTTCGTCTTACAGGACAGTTAGATGAACAGAAAAACATTTATGATATGAGAGCAGATGCAAAAGATAAACTTGTAGTTCGTTTAGATGAGTTTATTGAAAGACAGGTTTTTCTGAAGTTAGGTGGTGTAACACTAACGACAGTAACAGACATAACGGGAGCAGTAATTTCAGCTGATTCAGTTTGGAGTAATACACCTGATTTATTTCCACAAGCCGATACAGCTGCAGGATATGGTAACAGGTATCTTTGTGCTGATTATGCAGCTGGTGCTGATAGTTTAGCTTCAACAGACCTATTAACACCTGCGTTACTGAGCAGACTAAAAGTAAAAGCTCAGACAGCCGTTCCAAAAATAAAGCCTTTGCGTATTGGTGGCAAAGAATACTATGTAGTGTTCGTACATCCCTGGCAGAACTATGATTTAAGGGAAAACACAGTATGGGCACAAGCACAGAGAGAAGCAAACATTCGTGGTAAAGAAAATCCTATATTCAGCGGTGCAGATGCTATATGGGATGGGCTGATAATTCATAGCCACGAGTATGTGCCGTTCCTTGATATAAGTGCAGTAGGTTACAATTTCAATGCAGCAGCTTCCGGGACATCGTATGGTGCTGATGCTTTCAGAGCAATACTCTGCGGTCAACAAGCAGTTGCATTTGCAAAATGCAAAAACACTAAAGGTTGGGTTGAAAAAACTTTTGACTATGAAAACAAAACTGGGTTTGCTACTGGAATAATCGGTGGAATTCAGAAAATAATGTTCAATAGTAAAGAGTATGCAGTAGTTGTTTTAGATACAGCAGCTACAGCGTTGGTGTAGTTTTGCATTGATGAACAGAGGAGCATTTTTCTTTTTCAGCGATATAAAGAGATTTTGAGCAAGGAGGTAACATTATGGGAGCAATAACTCCTACGATAGTAAAGAGAACAGAATTTGCAGGAGACTACAAAATATTGGTATTGACAGCGACTCCGGCAGCTGCTTCAGATACAATAACACTTACTGCAGCTACTCATGGTATAAGCGAAATTGTGTATGCAAACGCACATCTTACAGCTGGATTAGACGCTCTTCTGACAATTTTACAAGTATCATATTCAGGTTTGGTGATTACAATTAAACAACTTGCAGCTGATGGCGCGACAAATGCAAGTGATTGGACAAGTGCAGCTCTTGAGGTGCTTGTAATAGGTAAGTAAAAAATTCAAGGGGAGTGGGGGAAACTCCTCGCCCATTCCCCTTTATTTCTTTTTAAGTGTGAGGTATAAAATATGGCTAACATAGAGGGTAAGAGAATAATTTAATGAATGAAATACTTTTAATTGCAAAGGACTTGGGTCTGGGAGCGATTGCTATTGGGTGTGGAATAGTTGCTATTGTTAATGGTAAAGATAAGGTGGATAAGATAAGTTGTCAGTTACAAATTAGTAAATTTAGTGAAGAATTTACAAACAGTAAAGTTCAATTCGGAAAAATTGATGAACGACTGAAAGATTTACCTGAGATGAAAGAAGATATTAAAAAAATCTTAATTAAACTGGGGGGTGAGTAAAGATGATACAAATTATTCCAGATGTAAATTTAGGTATTCTTATTATTGCAATACTGGAATTTGCGAAAATATACATTGAAGACTTTATTGAGCCGAAAGTTCTTCCAGTGTTAGCAGTAATTCTTGGTGGAATTTTGGGATATTTTATGTTAGGTGGTAATGTTTTAGCGGGGATTGTTACAGGATTGTCGGCATCAGGACTTTACAAGGTTGCGACAAAGCTATCTGATAAGATAGGCGGAAGTCCTCCGATACCATAAATGAAGAAGAACATAATTGTTTATGTTGCTTTATATTTCATTTTAGTAGTTGTTTGTTTGTTAATTTACAGGAATCAAAAAATTCGGATTGTAGATTTGCAAACACAGTTAGAGAAACAGAAACTTGTATCTGAAAATCCGAGAGTAGTGCAGAAACCAGTTATTAAATACATTGAAAGAAGAGTTAATATTGAAAAGATTCCTGATAATATCAGACAGATAATAGCGGAAAATGATGAATTAAAAGTATTGTTGGAAAGTTTTAGAGAGAAAGAAATTGTAATTGAAGGCGAGAAAATAACAGAACCTTTATATTCACCAGCAATAACAGTTCAGCAGAGAGACAATAAATTTTCTGTTCTTGCTCTTTCGCCACCGGATTTTAATTGGGATTTAGGATGGTATATCGGGGTTGGGTATAAGATTATCAGGTATCCCGATATATCAGCAGGAATTGGGTGGGAATTTAGTAAGATAGAAAAGATGAGAGTATTTGCAGAATTGAGGTTTTAATAAGATGAAATATAGAATAAATTGCGATTTATTTTTTGAAAATAATGCAAAAGGATTGGTAGAATATGATAAAACCTGGACTATGTTGAATACTCTATTAGCAAAAAATATTACTGTAAATG
>Ga0210051_1007393_pt1 | contig 10239 bp, 11 predicted proteins | sample CryGey092014_all_FD_185464 | JGI IMG/M metagenome (GOLD analysis project Ga0210051, IMG submission 185464) | Groundwater microbial communities from aquifer - Crystal Geyser CG23_combo_of_CG06-09_8/20/14_all (SPAdes) (version 2) | ecosystem: Environmental > Aquatic > Deep subsurface > Groundwater...
CAAGTCAAGATCCCAAGTATGAATATGTAAAGGGTTGGTTATGCCCAGAGCGTCAATATGATTCTGAAAATTTAGTCTTTAGCTCTGGTATTTTTTACTATCTTACCTTCCATAAATCAGGAATTATTGAAGAAGGAGAAGCCATCACCCCTAAAATTAAGTACGAAGAAGGTAAGTATTATATCAAGAATAAAGTCAGTATCAACTTCTATGCCTCGGATGGCTCGGTCGGTTCTGGTCTTACCCGAGCAGAACTCTGACTCGGTCTTCCCGATAATACTCCCGACCTCTTACCCGGAAAGAGAATCTATGAAGATGATAGCAATCACGATGTAGACCATCTCTATACCGCTTCCTTCGACACCACCACCGTAGACAATGGAGAATACAATCTCTATGCTAAAGCCTTTGACCAGGCCGGTAATTACAAAATTGCCTCAGTGCCAGTTGTTATTGAGAATGTGGCAGCTATTGAGAAGACCTTCTCCTGGCAGGGATATGACCTGAAGCTAACCTTTGAGAGGGATACCCAGGGACCTGTCTATACCATCTACTACAAAGAGAAAGCAGAAGATACTACCTGGACTAAATGGGGAGAGTATGATACTAAGGATTCCGGGCTCTATGCCGGGGATATTATATTAAATCTTGCTCTCAATATACCAGAGTATGAAAGCGAAGCAGATGATGCCGGCCGGCTTACTCACCAATGTAAACTAACCGCTATCGGAAAGGATGTGTTTGTTTGATTTTAATCTTTTATTCTGTTAAAATAAATTGATTCGAAGTTAAAGAAAAAGGAGAATTTAATTATGCATCAGTTCAAAATTGTTGTGGAAAAACATCCCGAGGGCTATGTCGCCTATCCCCTGGGACTCAAAGGAATTATAGTTGGAGAGGGAAATACCTATGAGGAAGCTCTCTCTGATGTAAAGTCAGCGATTCGCTTTCACCTTAAGACCTTTGGAAAAGAGGTTTTAGAATCGGAAACTTCAGTACTTGAAGCCTTTGTAGCGGAAGCAAGAATCAACGTGTAATGACAAAATTTCCGGTTGATGCACCCAAAGGTAAAATTATCAAAACATTAGAAATTTTGGGGTTTCGGCTTGTTCGAGAAAAACAACACATTTCTATGGTGCGGAGGAATTCTGATGGAAACAAAACTCCTTTGACTATGCCAAACCATCCAAGAATAAAAGGTTCAACCTTAAGAACAATTTGCACTCAAGCAGATATCTCCCGGGATGAATTTTTAGAGGCTTACCGAAAAGCATAATTATTAAAGATCTAAGGATCTAAAATGTTGAGAAGGATATTACCTTTTTTATTTATCATTCTCTTTTTTTCTTCTGCCTTTGCCCAAAACACTAAATTCGAACCGGTAGATATCTACTCTTCTGCCTATATTTATTTACTTTGCTCTAATAAGATCACCATCTCCGGTAACGCTAATCTTTCTGGTAACCTCTTCTCCAATTCCGATATTGACCTTTCTGGTAATTCTACCATCACCGGAAATCTCTTTACTGTTGGCTCCATCTTTGGTAAGGGCAATAGCACAATTACCGGCACCTCTAACCAAGGGGTAAACGCTCTTACTCTTCCTGTCCTACCGGATAAGAGTTATTACCAGTCTCTTGCCGATGAGACTATCTCTCCTAAAGGCACCTATAAACTCTCCGGAGAGATTAATAAGATTATCTTTATTGATGGGGATGTAATGCTCAAAGGGGATGTCTCAGGAATAGGAACAATTATTGCTACCGGAGATATTAAGGTAACCTCAGCAAGAAATAGCGAAAAGATTTCCCTTATTAGTTATCAAGATATTAGCCTTGATGGAGATATTAGTTTTACCGCTCTCTGTTATGCGGCCGGCTCCATCAAGGTAGATGCTACAGGAAACTTCTCCGGCTCCCTTATTGCCAATAGCATCAAGATAGCCGGGAATACCACTCTTTTCTATAAACCTCTTTTAGTAGAGGGACTACTTGCTAAGATGGAGGAGGCTTTCAAAACCGATGATGAAGAGACAATCTTTAAGGTAGCGGAACTTATTGGAGAAAACTATAAATCCTATGCTACTTCCTATCTTGAAGCACCTTTGAAAGATAAAGAGAAAGACTTAGAATACCGCGCCCTTCTTGCTGAACTTCTCGGCAATATTGCTGATTCTCAAGCAGTCTCCATTTTAATTGAGAGACTAAAAAATGATGAGAGCGAAACAATAAGAAATGGCTGTGCTATTGCCCTCGGCACTACCGCAGATAAATCAGCAGTAACTCCCTTAACCAACTCCTTACTTACTGATTCTTCAGAAAAGGTAAGAGCCTCTTCTGCCCTTGCCTTAGGTTCCCTTCAGGATAAGGAAGCCGTCTCTACCCTTACTCAATCCCTCGCTGATTCAGACAGTATGGTTAGAACAAATTCCATCAGAGCCTTGAAGGACCTGGAGGCAACCGAAACCATTTCTTTGATAGCAGAAAGATTGAACGACTCTGATGAATATACCCGTTATACAGCTTCTCGCATCTTAGGAGAACTAAAAGCCATCCAGACCATTAACCAACTCTTAGGAAAACTGAAGGATGAGGATATCTGGGTAAGGAGGGCAGCAGCAGAATCCTTATCTAACATAGTCTCTCCTGATAATCAATCCGCTATTCCTTCTCTCATAGAATCTTTGCAGGATAAAGAAGATGATGGGGTAAGAAGATATGCTGCTGAGGCTTTAGTAAAGATTGGTTCCTCAGCCATTTCTTCCCTTATAGAAACCTATAAAGCTGGAGAGACCTATACGCGAGCTGAGATTATGTATATCTTTGGTGAAATCAAGGACACCAGCGCCATTCCTGTCTTAACGGAGACATTTGAAGAAGAAGATAAATTAGAGGCATTCCAGGCATCTGTTCCCCTCTATAAACTCGGTCTTACCGAGGAAACATTTAACTTTGCTCTCGCTGGCCTTTCCGCTGCCGAGGAATGGACAAGAGAGGATGCCGCGATGGCCTTAGGGGATATGGGAGATGGAAGGGCTATTCCTGCCTTAGAGCAAGCCCTTAATGATTCTGCCCTCTTCGTCAGGGATGCAGCCAGTGTTGCCTTAAAGAAGATTACGGGAAAGGACTATGAATATCAGCATTAAATTGAAAAGATGTTTGTTCAGAATTCCTATTCCGATAGGTGCCTTTTTATCTACATTGCCAATTGGAATAATAATTGAATCCCATGGTGGAGAAATAAGCTTTATTACATTACCTTTGATAGGTGCTCTTATTGGTCTTGGATATTTAGGGGGATTGGAATTTTCAGAAATATTCAAGAAGACAAAAAATTCCTCTCTAAATTTTTTAATGGAGATTATTATAAAATTTTTAGTTGTTGTTATTCCTTTATTATTATTTTACCTTATCACAGATGAAATAAAATTTTGCCTTTTCATACTTAGTCCTATTTTCATTTCAATAATAACAGGACTTATTCTTATAGAAACCTTATTAAAAAAGTCAAATATGATGGTGAGAATTCTGGGAGTTACAGGCAGTGGTATCGTATTTGGCGGTTTAGGCAATTGGATACTAAGTATTATTACAATTCATCCTCCCGGAGATATAGCAGAGAAACTTTTTGGTTGTTTCTTAGGGGGCTCCATTGCTTTTGGCATTAGCATCGGTATTGCTCTGTCTGAATTGATGATAATAAAGGAAAAAGAGCAAAATTATGCTACGTAACTATAAAAAAATATCCTTATTAGTTATAGCAATAATTTTAATCTGCTGCAATTCTGTATTTGCTGAGACAGAGCATTTTGAAAAAGGAGATCTGTTATTTAGAGGAAAAATTGCAGGAGTAGGGTATCATACAGGCATTTATCATCTATGGAATTGGAATATGGATCCAGATGAAAGAGAAAGCCATTACATTATTGAAGCCCCTGGCGCAGGTAAAACAGTTTGGTTCCAAACCTACGATTATTTCTTTAATACTGCTGAATTTAAACGTGGTGGCAGTTTATATCCCACGGCAGCACAAAGGCAACAAATTATAGAAAGCGCTCATAGTAGAATAGGATATGATTATAATTTCACTAAAGGATACAAGGACAGAATGCTATACGATGAGGATATTGACCAATATAGAATCTACAGAACATACCGCTGTGATGGTCTTGCTGAACATATTTATGAAATAACCCTTGGAGGTGATGGTATTGTAAATGACACAGATTGGAAAACTCTCAGTCCTTATAAACAGATGGGGTGGATGCCTCTTCCAAGACCTATCCCCCCCACCATCTCTTCCATCGTGATTACCCCCAGTACCAAGGATGACCAGGGTAAATACCATATCAAGAAAACAGTTACTATCAAATGTCCAAAGGTATCTGATGGATCACGAGGCTCAGGAATAAGAAGAGTAGAGTTCTGGCTTGATGGGAGAAAGATTGGGACAGATGACCATCCTGTATTAGTCAAGGGTACTTATAAAATTACCTACGACACCACCACTGTAGACAATGGGGAATACAACCTTTATGCCAAGGCCTTTGACCAGGCCGGTAATTACAAAATTGCCTCAGTGCCTGCTGTTATTGAGAATGTGGCAGCTATTGAGAAACTCTTCTCCTGGCAGGGATATGACTTAAGATTAACCTTTAGTAGAGACCCTAAAGGACCTATCTATACCATCTATTACAAAGAGAAAGCAGAAGATTCCTGGACTAAATGGGGAGAGTATGATACCAAGGATTCCGGTCTCTATGCCGGGGATATTATATTAAATCTTGCTCTCAATATACCAGAGTATGAAAGCGAAGCAGATGATGCCGGTCGGTTTACTCATCAATGTAAACTAACCGCTATCGGAAAGGATGTGTTTAAGGATGCCTATGGCTACCAGACCAAGCGTCTCATTGTTGATACCACAGCAGATTGGAATGCAGGAGAGAAAAACGGTATTACTGTTGTTGATGAAATACATCCAACTGGTCAGCAGAAGAAGGGATATATTGAACCTCATTTTGGAACTTTGCAAAGTATAAGCAGTTTTTATAGTCAACAAAGCTATATTGGGATGGAGTGGGCCCCAGCAGGGTACTTTAATGGGAATAGGGAGCATGATAAACCTATTTTTGATAAGATTATTGCAAGAGCATTAACTCCTGATGGACCTCGCTCTTGTCCGTATCTTTCCTGTCCTGCTGTCGGGGCTGTTTCTAATACAGGACCTTACGGATCTGGTAGTTGGGGAGCTTCAAGAGGAACAATGACAATATCAGTGCCAAAAGTTATAGACGGAAAAGATGTGAATATAAAAAGAATAGGATATGTGCCAAGAGGAGCCGATTCTTATGGAAGTTTTATTCATTATATGAGATCCACACCAGGAGGGGGGACTTTTGATAGTCATACAGGACAAGATCCAAACTATTATGATGATATTGGAAGTTTGCCTGCCGGAACTCCAGGAGTTTGGACTTATGTGATAGGTTCAGGAGCTATGGAGTTTGCTCATGAAGAAGGAGATTATTACAAATTCCACTTTGCAATTCGACGGGAGCATAATGAAAATCCTTCTTATTATTGGGACAAAATGTATTGGGGCGGCTATCCTGGCTATTGTTGGATGATTGCAGGTATTTGTCGCGTTGACACTTCTTGTAATTTTTATAACAGGAAAGTTGACTATCTTATTGAAGACAATGGTATCTGGAACAAGACCTTTTCTAATATCACTGAAGATAAATATAATACACCTACCTCAAGTAGTCACCAAGGGTCCGGAGGTAGTTTATCAGGGAATTGGGTTGACGGAAACTGGAAGGTTGCAATAGATTTTCCTTATGAGGAAGGAGAACCCACAACCTGGTTTGATAGATTCAGGTATGATTTTAAAGAGAAGAAAACAGAAGAGAATCCGGCTTAGGAACAAAACCGAGTAAACTCGGCAACTACACTGTGTTAATCTATGGTTAAAAAAAAGAATTAACTATGTATACTCTGCTGATCATTCTGCATATTGTTTTTGCTCTATTTTTGATTGTGGTGGTCCTTTTGCAAAGCGGAAAAGGAGCAGCAACCGCCAATATCTTTGGAGGAGGCGGAGCAGAAAATGTTTTTGGCGCTCAGACCTCGGTGGTTTTGAATAAGATAACTACAATTTTAGCCGCCGGTTTTATCATTACCTCTCTCCTTTTAGCTATGCTTTCCTCAAAATCTTCCTCCTCCATCATTGAGAAGGAATTGAAAAAAAGCAAAGCCCCAATCAGCCAGGAGAAGAAATAATAACCACGAATTTTCCGAATTTCACAAATTGTTAAAGAGTAATAATAAAAGGTCATTGCGAGCGAAAGCGAAGTCCCGAAGGGATCCCTTTGGGACAATCTCGCTCGGGATAAACTCCGCAATCTCATAAGATTGCCACGGGACTTCGTCCCTCGCAATGACACTTCGTATCAGTTCTTAATTTGATTAATTTGTGTAATTCGTGGTTACAGGATATTGTTTTTAATGAAAAAATATTCTTTTTTATTTTTTTGCCTTATTTTTTTTCTCGCCGCCGGATGCCATTCTAAAAAACCCTCTTCTAATCTCCCTGAAAAATTGAAAGGTAAATACGGAGGAACGCTTCTTTTAAGCACTACCTCTGACCCAAAATCCCTTAATCCGATTATGGCTAAGGAAACAAGTACTACTGCCATAACCGGTTTTCTTTTTGAAGGTTTAACCCAGACCGATGGAGTGACCACCAAGGTAAAGCCGGCTTTAGCCCGCAGTTGGAAGAAAAGCGAAGATGGACTTATCTGGATATTTAATTTGCGCGATGACGTTTTCTGGTTTGATGGAGAAAATTTTACCGCTGATGATGTTATCTTCACTTATAATAAACTTATCTATAATCCTGAAATTCCTACCAGTTCCCGCGATATTCTTGCCATCAAGGGCAAACCTTTTTTAGTAGAGAAGGTTGGTAAATATCAGGTGCGCTTTAAGCTATCTTCTCCCTTTGCCCCTTTTCTGAGAGTGCTGAGCCAGGAGATTTTACCCGGGCATATTCTGGAGAAAACGGTAGAGGAAAAGAAATTTAACTCTACCTGGGGAATTAATACTCCGGTCTCTCAAATCGTGGGAACCGGTCCTTTTAAATTAAAGGATTATTTCCCGGGGCAAAAAATTGTTTTGGAAAGAAACCCCGATTACTGGAAGAAAAAAAATGGGGAAAGGTTGCCTTATCTAAGCAAAATTATTTTCTTAATCGTTCCTGACCAGAATGCTCAATTATTGAAATTTCAGGCCGGAGAGATTGACGCTCTTGCAATAAGAGGCCAGGATTATTCCTTTTTGAAAGACCAGAAGGAGAAAGAGAAAAATTTTTCCATTTATAATACCGGTCCGTCTCTGGGAACAAACTTCTTAGTTTTCAACCAGAATCCGGACTCTCCAACTTCCCCGGTTAAACTAAACTGGTTTGCTAACCGCAAATTCAGAGAGGCAGTCGCTTATAGTCTTGACAAAGAAAGCATTATTGGAAATGTTTTTGCCGGGTTTGGCTACCCGGAAGATGGCCCAATGAATAAAAGTTGCGGTTTTTTCTATAACCCTGAGGTGAAAAAGCATTCCTATGATTTAAGGAAAGCAAAAAAACTCCTGGAGGAGATCGGATTTGAAATTAAGGATGAAATGCTTTATGATGACCGGGGGAATAGAATAGAATTTTCGATACTCACTAACAACGATAACTCAGAAAGGATTAATGTTGGCAATATTATCCGGGATGAACTCACCAAATTGGGAATGAAGATTCATTTTGTCCCTTTGGATTTTAATACCCTGGTGAATAAACTGGATTCTTCTTTTAATTGGGAAGCGGCTTTAATCGGGCTTACCGGAGGTATAGAGCCGCATAGCGGAAGAAATGTTTGGGCTTCTTCGGGGCAACTTCATATCTGGTATCCGAGACAAAAAAATCCAGCTACTCTCTGGGAGAAAAAGATTGATAAAATCTTCGAAGAAGGAGTAAAAGAACTTAACCCGGAAAGAAGAAAGAGGCTTTATGACCAATGGCAGAAAATTATAAGCGAAGAGTTACCTTTAATTTACACGGTCAATTCTGCCAGTCTTTATGCGGTAAGAAATAAATTTGAAAATTTACACCCTACCAGTTATGGCGGTCTCTTCCATAATATTGAGGAAATTTATCTAAAGGAGTAAGGTGATGTATTCTCATTATCAGGAAAAAGAAGGTTGCACCTCTCTCTCTAAAGAGCTAAAATCTTTAAAACTGATTGAATTGGGGCTCGTTTGTTTGAAGAAGAATTGGTACCTTTGCAGAAAAAATAAAGGGCCAAGAAACCGTCCTGGTAATCCTGGGAGGACAATGCAGGATAAAAACAGGAAATTATTCCTTTCCTCTTTTAGGAAAGAGGAAGGACCCTTTTGCCGGGAAGGCCACCGCTCTTTACCTTCCACCCTATACCAGTTATGATATTATCGGAGAATCTGACTGTGAAATTGCGGTTTGTAAAGTGAGAGCAAGAAGAAAAGGTAAACCTATTCTGATAAGTCCGGATAAGGTGAGGCTGAGAAAAGCGGGAAAAGATAATTTCAAAAGAGACGTTTATGATATTGTTGACGAGAGAATAAAAGCTGAGCATATTGTTGTTGGGGAAACCATTAACGAGAAAGGCAATTGGAGCAGTTATCCTCCCCATAAGCATGACCGGGACAATCTTCCTCTTGAGTCAAAGCAGGAGGAACTCTATTTCTTTAAATTGGAACCTCCCGATGGTTTTGGAGTGATACGACTCTATAATAAAAAAAGCGATAAGATTTTTACGATTAAAAATAATGATGTCATAGCCATTCCCCGGGGCTATCATCCTGTCGGGGTGATTCCGGGATACCGCATTTATTATCTCTGGATTTTAGCCGGGAAAAAAAGAATTTTAAAACCGAGCGATGACCCGAAATATAGTTGGGTAAAAGAGGAGGGGTAAGAGATGGCTGAAGTTTCTTCGCTCAGGCTTTCTTATTCCTCCCCTCAGTCATCTCTTAGTAGCGGTGCGATTTATCGCACGAAAGATACAGAGGAACATGAGTTGCCTTGTCTATAAGAACTGAGGAGAGAAAAAATGGAGAAGGTTTTAGATTTGTTTAGTTTAAAGGGCAAGAAGGCGGTAATTACCGGTGGGGCAGGTATTCTGGGTTCAGCGATTGGCAAAGGATTGGGAAGAGCGGGGGCTAAAATTGCGGTTTGCGATATTGCCAATACGGATAAAATTATTGAGGGCCTTAAAAAAGAAAAAATAAAAACGAAGGGTTATTATATGGATGTGATGAATTTCGAAAAAATAAAGACTTGCTGTGATAAAGTGATTAGAGATTTTGGCCGGATTGATATTTTGGTCAATTGCGCCGGGGGTAATCTCAAAGAGGCTACTACTTCAAAAGAAATTTCTTTTTTTAACTTGCCTTTATCCTCGTTGGAGAAAGTAATCGGGCTTAATCTTTTCGGAGGAGCAATTCTCCCTTCCCAGGTCTTTGGAAGAAATATGGTAGAGAATAAAAAAGGAGGTTCCATTATCAATATATCTTCAATGAATGCTTTTCGCCCTTTAACCAGAATACCGGCATACTCAGCGGCTAAAGCGGCTGTAAGCAACTTTACTCAGTGGTTAGCGGTCCATTTTGCTTGCGAGTATAATAAGAATTTAAGGGTTAACGCGATTGCCCCCGGATTTTTTCTTACCGGTCAAAACAAGTATCTTCTTCTCGATCAAGAAAATAAACTAACCCCCCGGGGAAAAACAATCATCAAACATACGCCCCTGGGGAGATTTGGAGGCCCCGAAGAATTGATTGGCGTTTGTATCTGGCTGGCTTCCGAGGCCTCAAGATTTGTAACCGGAGCAGTAGTTCCTATTGACGGAGGGTTTAACGCCTTTTCAGGAGTTTAAGGAGGTTCGGAAGTTTCCTTCAGCGGCACGTTGGTTTGCCCCAGCGAGGCAAACTGCACTCTGTAAATCTGCTCGCTCGTCCCTTTGGAACACCGTGCCCGCGAGCATCTTTAAAGGCACGCTTAAAGTAAACCTCCTCACCTCAGTGTATTAAGATTAGGGCTTCACGAAATTAGTTATTTAAAGAATTTCCCTCTCCCCTTTGGGGAGAGGGTTGAAGGGTGAGGGGGGCTTAAAGGATTATAAAGTGAAAAGAAAGAATATTGAAAGAAGCAGAATCCTTA
>Ga0210051_1007394_pt1 | contig 10238 bp, 7 predicted proteins | sample CryGey092014_all_FD_185464 | JGI IMG/M metagenome (GOLD analysis project Ga0210051, IMG submission 185464) | Groundwater microbial communities from aquifer - Crystal Geyser CG23_combo_of_CG06-09_8/20/14_all (SPAdes) (version 2) | ecosystem: Environmental > Aquatic > Deep subsurface > Groundwater ...
AGACGACGCGCGTCTCGGTGGCCTCCGACGGCACGCAGGGGAACACAATACCATATTATCCACCCAATGATGATCCATCCATCTCCGCCGACGGGCGCTACGTGGCGTTTGCTTCCAATGCCAGCAACCTGGTGAGCGGCGATACCAATGGCGTGGTGGATGTTTTTGTGCATGAGAATGACGTCCCAATCGCACCGTTTCTCGATTTGCCATTTCAATATACCAATTTTTCAGTAGCGGCCAACGGATATTATGGTGGTACAAGTCCAGCGCGAGTTAAGTCATGGTTTGATCATAATGCAACGGGACAGACAGTAACAACCTGGACGGGTAATATCTATACTGGAGCCGCTGCTACCAGCCCTTATACCTGTAACCGAGTAAGTTGCTATGACGGGCACAATGGCATTGACTTCCGAAACACACAAAGTAATGAATATGCCTACGCTGCCGCCACTGGAACGGTCTTTGGTGTGGTCAATAATTGTCAAAATAGCGGTGGGGGTTGTACGGGATATGGAAATCGGGTTTGGATTGACCATCATAACGGCTATGCAACACTTTACGGTCATCTATATACGGTATCGGTTACAAATGGCACGGTTATTACAAACCGCCTCGTCCAAACCTTGGGAGTAATGGGAAGTACTGGCAACTCTACAGGCACCCATCTGCACTTTGGTCTTTATTACGACCAAAACGGAGATAGCCAATGGTCAGAAAACGAAGCGGTTGATCCTTATGGAATACAGGGAGTCAGTTATCTTTGGATTCACCCACTTTCCGCTCAACAACAGATTGATAGTTCAGGTGGAAGCGCATCCGCTCCATCTGGAAATTCAGCCGTGACTGTTCCGGCCGGTGCAGTCAGTGATCCTATAACACTGGAATTGTGGGATACCCCGCCCGTTGCAGGCGCATCCGCTACATTGCGTTCAACAGGCAATTCTTTCTGGATGCGCGTATTGGAGTGGCTGACCGGGGGTAGCAGCGCTTCACTAATGGCAAGTGCTTCGACGAATAGCTTTGATGTGCCTGTGACGGTCACCGTTCATTACGACCCATCCTGGATGCCGCATCTTGATACCAATCAGTTGACAATCAACCAATGGGATGATGTAGGTCAAGCATGGGTAGCTTTATCAACGACTCTCGATACAGTGAATCAACAAGCCACGGCGGAGACAAGCCAACCGGGTTACTTCGACTTGCAAGCGCCGTTGGTTTGCCCGGCAGACACCCTCGAGCCCAACGATAATTACGATGGAGCCAGCGTTGCACAAACCGATGGAACGTTGGTGAGCAACCTGTTCGACATTGCCCAGGATGAAGATTGGTTTAAGTTTGACGCTCTAGCAGGGACCGAATATGCCATCCAAACAACGAACCTGGCTGCTGGCGTAGACACTGCTGTGGAAATCTACGATACGGATGGCGTGACATTACTTGCGTCAGATGATAATGGTGGAGGTGGAAATGCATCTTCTCTGACCTGGCAGGCAACACAAGACGGTGTGTATTTCGCTCGAATCGTACAGGCTTCAGGCAGTTCCTTTGGTTGTGGGGCGACCTATAACTTCGCCGCGTTAGCCACCTACCGGATTTACCTGCCACTGGTGCTCCGGTAACTGATTAGCCTCGCTTCACTCCATCTCCTTGGCGTGTTGTTATACACGGATGCTGAAAGGCGCTTGAATTTCCACCTGGAAGCGCGATAATGCGAAACATCGAGGAAAATCTTCGTTAACACCCGGTCCACCAGATTGCGTTCGCGGAGGGAGATATGTACACCAAATTTCTTGCCCAGCTCCGTAAAGCCCTGTATGGGATCATGTTGCTGGGGGTATTCCTTTCTGCTTTTGGCGCAAGTAATCTGCCCGCCGCCCGCGCCCAGGAGGCAGCCACCTATCGCACCAGAACGCTGAATGTAGGCACACACAGCATCACTACCGGGTATGTTGGCGATAGCAATTTTGTATTAGACTGATTCGAGGAGGAAACATGAAAATAAACCGAACTCTATTTGTTGTATTATTGGCTGGTTTTCTCTTCGGACTAGCCACGTCTCAAGTTAAGGGTCGGGCTCAAGACATCACACCAACACTTCCGCCCCCAACGTTCAAGTGGGATTTAGAAATTGAGCTGACCGAGGAGGCTGTACTAGTGATCCAGGCTGATACTAGCATCATGGAGAAGCAACTGGATGACCAAAATACCCACATGGAGATCAGCGGGAACATGCTCCATCTCTCCGGCGAGGAGAGCCTGGAGCAGGTTCGGCAAGTCGCCTTTGAAGCATTGGCCCCTTTCATTGATTTCCTGGGCGGTCCGACGCTGATCACTCTCAATCTTCCCGCCGATAACAGCAAAACCCTCACCATCAGTCTGGAAGCGCGCATCGCCACCGGTTATTCCTGGGAAGTGGTTTCCTCGGATGGTCTCCGTTTCAATCCCGTCGGCGAGCCTACTTTCACCCCACGTTACCCGGGTTACGGTGCCCCACAACTGCAAACCCTGGTTGTGCAACCTGATGTTTCTGGCGAGGGCGTACTGCAATTGGTCTACCATCGCCCCTTTGAGCCGGACGCGCCTATTCGCACCCGTTTGACCATTTGGGTGTCCGAGGCGCTGGAGGCTGTGGATTTGAGCGACCCCAACCCCGAGATCCTATTCGAAGTTCCGGGTGATGAGAGCGGCGAACCCGCATCTGACGAGCCATCCCCCATCGAGGAAATTCCTTTGAAGGCACTGCCTTCCTCATGGGACTGGCGCACCCAAGGCATCGTACCAGCAATCCGCGACCAGAATCCATGCGGCAGTTGTTGGGCTTTCGGCACGGTGGGCATCATGGAGTCGGCCATAAAGAAATCCGGCGGCCCTCTGACCGACCTCTCGGAGCAGTTCCTGATTTCCTGCAACTATGACGGCTGGAGCTGTTCTGGCGGTCTGACAGCTCATAAGTATCATTACGATACACTGGGAAGGAACCAGACCCAGATTGGCGCCGTCCTGGAGACGGACAAACCCTACACGGCCACAAACGGTACTTGTTCCACTAGTTACAACCACCCCTATCGGCTCTCCAAATGGACATTTGTGACCGGCAGTGAGGGGACCGTAGCGACGGTTGACCAGATCAAGAACGCCATTTACACCTACGGGCCAATTACTGCTGGCATGTGTGCAGGACCTGCTTTCCAGGCATATAGCAGTGGTATCTTCGCCACCAATGAGACGGTTTGCGAAGGTTCTACCAATCATCAGATCATTCTGGTTGGTTGGGATGACCCTGGGCAGTACTGGATCCTGCGTAACAGTTGGGGTCCATCCTGGGGCGAAACCGGTTACATGCGGATAAAGTGGGGCACCTCACGCGTTGGCGAAGGGACCTCCTGGGTAACCTGGCAACAAATACCCAGTGATACAACACCACCGTCTGGTTCATGGACCAATCCCAGCAGTGGCCAAACAATATCATCCCGCTCGGTCACGTTAAGCGTCAATGCCAGTGATAATTCCGGCGGCAGCGGCGTAAAAGAAGTGCGCTTCAGCGCCAAGTGGGACGGCACATGGCGCGGAGTTGGCACGGCCAGCAATTCGCCGTACTCCGTGAGTTGGGATATGTGTTCATCCGGTGTCCCTGATGGCGACATTGAACTGGGCTTTGAAGTCTGGGATAATGCCAACAACAAGTGGGTCTATAGTGAACATTACACTAATATCCACATCAATAAAAGTTACAACTGTACCCAGAGCACAGATACAACGCCGCCCACCGGCTCCTGGACCAGTCCCGGCAACGGGCAGACGATCTCTTCACAAAGCGTGACTTTAAGCGTCAATGCCAGTGACAATTCCGGTGGCAGCGGTGTGCGCGAAGTGCGCTGGAGCGCAAAGTGGAATAACCAGTGGTCTGGCATCGGCACAGATAGCACGTCACCCTATTCCATCAATTGGGATATGTGTGCATATGGCGTGCCTAACGGTGATATTGAGTTGGGATTTGAAGTTTGGGATAATGCTAATAACAAATGGGTCTACAGCGAGCATTATACAAACTATCACATAAACAAGAATTATACGTGTAATAGCAGTCCTGGAGGCTGGGAAACGTGGGGTTGGCAAAATAAATATCTTGCCGGCTATGATAATTGGCACGGCACAGTCACCTGGAGCAATGACTACCCTTATATCTGGTGGGATTTTGGTTCGGGGGGGCCGTTCGGTTGGGGCGGGGATGAGTTTTCGCTAAGAATGCAAAAAGACGTATATTTCCCCGGCGGCGATTATTCATTCCACACCGAACACGACGACGGCGTCAAAGTTTATATTGATGGGAATTTAATCATTGATGCCTGGTGGGATGGAAACGGAGGTCATGACGCCGGCAGGAATGTTTCTCAAGGGAATCACCAGGTAAAGGTCGAATTTTACGAAAATCAAGGTGATGCAAAACTGCATGTATTTTGGTATGGCCCGGGTTATCCGCAACCCGATAATAACCCGCCCGATGGCCGCATCACCTCTCCGGCAAATCATTCTGTCACTGCGTCATCGCCGCTAACGATTACAGCGGATGCTTGGGACGATGTCAGCGGCGTAGACCGCGTAGAATTCTATGTCTGGTATTGCTCTGGCTCGTGTGATTGGCACCTGATTGACACAGATTATTCTTCTCCTTATTCTGCCACCTGGGATTGGTCCGCCCTTTCTGACCAGCATGTTTACCTGACAACCCACATCATTGACAAGACAGGAAAAGTCCGCGACGACCCGGGAGGCTATGTAGAAGTTGATCTGGATCGGACCAAACCAAGTGCCGACATCACAAGTCCAGTTGAAGGTACGGTACTGAGCGGTACAGTTCCAATTCTGGTATCCGCTAACGATAGCTTAAGTGGTGTATGGAAAGTACAATTCATTGTGGGATACAACGATACCGTTGGGGCTAGTCTGCAAGATATTCCTGAACCACCCCCACCTGCAACGTTTGACGAAAATGGGGTAATCCTTGCACAAGACTTTAATACACAGGATTACTGGAGGGAGATTGGCTGGGACGAAAACGGAAGTGATGGATGGAGTTTCAATTGGGATACATCAAGTGTGCCAGAGCAATCCGGGATAGCGGTCTTCGTCTATGTCTACGACAAGGCTTGGAACTATCAAGGGGCAGTACAATGGAACATGTCTCTATATAGGCCTCCAGTAAACGATGACATTAGTACGCCCATCCAGATCAATTCAAATTCCTATACCAACCAGCAAAACACCTATAATGCTACCAGCGCGGTAGATGATCCGGCACTGACGGATTGCAACCGTGCTCCAGGCGATGCAACAGTTTGGTATCAGTTCATACCTCCCAGCGGTGGATACTATTATATAAACACGATTGGGAGCGATTATGACACTATGCTGGCTATTTGGACCGGTACACGTGGCAATCTGAATTTGATTGCCTGTAATGATGACCGTCCCTCCGATCTTCAGTCTGAATTGATTATTAATGTCAGCAGTGGGGTCGCCTATTACATTGAGATTGCCAAATACGCCGGGTCCCTTGCTGCCAGCCTGAGCACTCAATCTGAAGATAAGCAGAATATCGCTGGTGATGTTAATGCGCTATCAGGTGGCATGCTCAATTTCAATATTGTTTTTATGCCTTACCAGATTTACCTCCCGCTGGTGTTCCGGTAACTGCTCAGCCTCACCACGGCAATTCCCGGAGAGCCTATCAATTTCGTCCTGTAGTTGATACATCTCTTACCGCTCCTCAGCCTCTTGGGGAGCGGTGTTTTTTACAGGGTACTGCGTAAATATTTGAACCCAAATCCTTTTTCAACGCCCGATCCATCGAATTGCATTCGCAGAGGTGAAGCCATTTACGCGAAATTCAACAATCCCATTCGCAAAATCCTATCCGGGATCATGCTTTTAGGAATGGTATTCTCTACTTTTGGAGCAGGCAGCCTGCCCGCCGCTGGTGCTACGGACGCTGCGCGAAGCCAATTGTTAAATCTCCCTTTATCTTTTGTTGTATAATATAGTCACCATAAGGGGGAACTCCCCGCAGACGCAAAGCAGCCCCCACAATCCACTTTTTTCTACAGGAGGAAAATATGACCGTCAAGTTCAACGTTGTGGAACGGGGCAATCCCGGCAACCCCCAGGCCCCCAAGAAGTTCTACCCGTCCGTCCAGTCCAGCGGCAGGATGACCCTGCGCGAGCTGACCAGGCAAATCAGCGCCATCTCCACCGTCAGCAGCGCCGACACAATGGCCGTGCTCGAAGCCCTGCTCAATATCATCCCGCAGGAATTGAGCAAAGGGAACATCGTGGAACTGGGCGACTTCGGCAACTTCTGGCTGCGAAGCGCTTCGGAAGGAGCCGACAAAGCCGATGCCGTGCGCGGCGACATGATCGCTGGCGTCCTGCCGCGTTTCAACCCCGGCAGAGAGTTCAAGAAGGTCCTTGACGCCATCGAATTCGAGAAGGCGTAAAGTGGATGACTTCCGAAATCTTGCACCGTCCAGGAACCGGAGAGGCAAGGCTTCGGAAGTCTCCCCTACGGGGCTGGCAAGACTTCGAAATGTTTTCCGAAAAACATTTCGATGTGTTGGCAAAAACATTTCGATGTCTTACTGCTTCTTGCATAAATATCTGAATTTGCTTTTATGACTGCACTGCAAAAAGGTCGTTTTACCACAGAGCGCACAGAGTACACAGAGAAATTATAAAGAAGAACTCTGTGCTCTCTGTGATCTCTGTGGTGAGTTTTTGCAGTGGACTCTTTTATCGAATTACTCACAAATGACGGGATTTTGGTTCAGATATTTACCCAGTACTCTGTAAAAGTACTCTTCCATCAAAACAAGCTTACCATGTTTGGGGCCCATTGCTCTGTTAATCCGTCAATCAGTTAGCGGAAAGTAAAGTTAGGCGTATAATAAATTATCTCGACCATCGCAGATCCGTTGCAGCCAATTTTTTCTCAGGAGGGCAGTATGAACAGTCGGCGGTATTCCAAATTCTTTGCAGGCCTCGTCACCAGCCTGGTTATATTTTCCCTGTTTATCAACCCGGCGCTGGCCGCCGCGGGCGACACCACGCGCGTCTCCGTGGCTTCCGACGGGGCGCAGGGGAACAACGATTCCGATCTTTCATCCATCTCCGCCGACGGGCGCTATGTGGCGTTTGTATCCTCTGCCAGCAACCTGGTGGGCGGGGATACGAATGGCCGGGATGCCATGTAAAGCCTGCAAAAGGGGAGGATATGTCCACGAAACACTGTCTATGGGCTATATGCGCTTTCCTTGAGTCGATATTTTGCTTGGAGGTGTACCGTGAATAAATCAACTCGTCAGTTTCTTCTTTCGTTTCTAACCATTTTAAGTATGCTCATGAGTGTATTAGGCTCGGTGGTCCCAACGCTAGCTCAGGAGGGGGAGCCAACCCCCACACCGACTCCAAAACTCATTGATCCTGTACCAAGGGTTTCACAATAAGCTCAACAGGCGATTTCGAAGCCTCAATTCGGGGTAGAGATTGCATCGGACGGGGCAGCAACCTTGCCGACAGTAGCTACAGGAACTATCGTGGGGTGGCCAGAAAGTGGATACGTTTTTCTATTTGACGATTATGTTACTGTTGTTAGTAATATCGAAGCATGGTGGTCGATTAATAGACTAAACCCAGATAGAGGTTGGTTCTATGGGTACAATTTATCGACGCAGGTGGCACATGTAACGGGAGTAGCTGACATCTGTGAAATAGCAGATGCCTCAATTTACTCATATTCAGATTGGAGCGTTGGTCCTGTAGATGAAGGAGATTTCGTTTTATTTCGCAATTTGAATACCGGTTTCTATGCTGCTTTGCGAGTAGATGATATTTACGGACCCTCCCCGTTATCCGCTACTTTAGATGCTACCTGGTATTTACAGGAGAATGGAAGTGCAAGTTTTGGCCCCTGTTCTTCCGGCAAACCAGTCGTCGTGCTGGTGCATGGGTGGCAGGGGCTGGGTACACAAGTCTCTTGTAGCAAAGGGATCACCCTCTATCCCGACAACCAAAACTTCGATGGGGAGAATGGCGACACAATCGGCGATCTGCCGGATTGGTTGACTAGCCAGGGCTTCGAAGTCTGGTCGGCGCACCTGACCACCGGCCCGGACCAAACCGATTCGCTCAGAAGCAATGCTCTCTGCCTCCGCGATCAGATTGCCCAAGTGCGAAGCCGTGCCCCCGATGGGAAAGTGATCCTGATTGCGCACAGCATGGGCGGGCTGGTGTCCCGGGCTTACATCGAAGATGACGGGTTGTACCAGGATGACGTGAAGACTCTGATCACGCTCGGTTCGCCTCACCAGGGCGTGCCGGTGCCGTGGTGGGATACGGTCAAGCGTTTGGTTGGTCTTCTCAAGGGTTGGACCTGTGAGAATCAAGTGGCGGTGTGCGAGTTCACCCATGGGATTGCTAACTTCGACCAGCATCACAGTGTACGGCGCACCGGCGTGGATTATTACACCGTGAGCGGCGACCTGAGCTTCTTTGACGCGAGGGGGTGGGGTCTCATTCTGAGAGCAGTGATACCAGGAGCGGATGACAGCGCTGTCCCACAGACGAGCGGTAACGGCCTGAGTGGAAGTCATCAGACGTTGGCGACGAACGAAGCGCACAGCAAAGGTTTCGGCCTGTTCTCGTACTTTGGCCCGCCGCCGGGCGATCTCTACAGTTTTGCCTATGCGGATTGCATCCAGCCGGTGTTGGCCGGCAACCCGGATGGCTGCCATGCTACTGCCGCTCAAGCGTCTGCCGCGGCTGCCACACCTTCGTTCAGCGCCCTGTCGCCGATTGTGGAGGGGAGCCTGTCATCGGGTCAGCAAGTCACCCATACGCTTGGCGTGGACGCAAACGGGAGCGCGCTGTTCGCTGCCAGTTGGACGGGCGGCGCTGTCACCTTCACGCTGGAGAGTCCTTCGGGTCAGGTCATTGACCCGGCTTATGCTTCGGCGCACCCGGACGAGGTGAGCTATCTGCAATCCACTGCCGACCAAACCCCGCAGGGCGCCACTTATGCCATCACCACTGCCGAGACGGGCGTGTGGACAATGCGCCTTCAGGCTGGAAGTGTGCCAGAAGGGAGCGCTTACGCCCTATTGGCTGACATGGAGAGCCCAATCATCTTGACCGGCCAGACAGATCGAGAGTGGTACACGCCCGGCGCAACCGCAACCCTCACGGCCACGCTTGGCGGCTCGCCTTCCAGCGCAACGGTCACCGCCGCCATCCTGCGAGCGGATGGCATCACCGATACGCTCACGCTCTCGTTCGGCGGCGGGCAGTATCAGGCTTCTTACACCGTGCCAGCCGCGCCCGGTTACGCCGAAGTGCGCCTGGTTGCCACTGGCACGACCGCTGGCAGTCTGTCCTTCGAGCGGGGTACGAGTCTGGCCTTCCAGATTTCGCCAGGCACTTTCACCCTCACCAACAACTACAGCGATTCCCTCGCGGCCCCAGACCTGAACGTCACGGTGGGCGTCAATGCAACGGTCAGCGGCACGGTGGGGTTGTCGGCGGATTTGGTGGATGGGAGCGGCAACTTCGTGGCGCACGCGCTGACGATCCAGGATGTGACTGCCGGCGCAACCACCCTGTCGCTGCGGTTTGACGGGGCCGACATCTTTGCCTCGCAACGCAACGGGCCCTACACCCTGACCAACGTCCTGCTCACCGACGAGAGCGGCGCCACCCTGGTCACGCAACAAGCGCAGGCGGTTTATATCACCGCGCCGTACCTGTACACGGACTTCGCCCCGAACCGGATTTACCTGCCGCTGATCCTGCGGTAGTGCCCCCCCCTTTTTTCATCCCCCCATTTCGAAGTTCGGAAATGGGGGGATAGAGGGGAACATCCGCTTGCAACATGAGGTGATAGGCCACACACGCCCGGCCAGCCATTTTACAAAACAACCCTTTCATATCAGAAACGGAGGAAAAATCATGCAACGCAAATTGTTCGTTTTGTTCGCCGGGCTGGTTCTGCTCAGCCTGATGATCGCGCCCGTCGGCGTGGCTGGCGCTCAGGGACTGGCACTGTTGGCCTACCTGCCGTCCCTATATGTAGCGACCCGCTTGGCTGTGTGACGATTGGTACCGGCGCTTCGATCCACATCGCCTATGCCTTAGTCACGGAAGGACCAAATTCGTCCCTGGGCATTGACTCACGCAATGGT
>Ga0210051_1007398_pt1 | contig 10235 bp, 9 predicted proteins | sample CryGey092014_all_FD_185464 | JGI IMG/M metagenome (GOLD analysis project Ga0210051, IMG submission 185464) | Groundwater microbial communities from aquifer - Crystal Geyser CG23_combo_of_CG06-09_8/20/14_all (SPAdes) (version 2) | ecosystem: Environmental > Aquatic > Deep subsurface > Groundwater ...
TAGCCTCTTTCCTGTTCAGTAACCCCGGGTATTTTATTATTCTCAAGGTTGTAGACCATTGCTTTTATTTTTTTATACAAAGATGGGATGATGTCTTTCCCAAAATCATGATTTGAATTTTTTACCTCAGAATCTTTTATAATTGATTCTTTCAGGACTCCAGTTTTAAATATATATATGCCAGTAGAACAGTAAGCTTTTGATGGATCATTAGGCATTGATTCTGGATTTTTGGGTTTTTCCTGAAAATCTATCATTCTTGAACTATTATCAGCAGTGATAACGCCGAACGAAGAAGCTAAGCTGACAGGTTGTGGTATTGCTACCATAGTTACATCAGCATTATTTGCTTCGTGAAATTTAAGTGCTTGTCTTACATCCATCCGATAGATATGGTCGCCTCCAAATATGCAGACATTTTGAGCTGCAGTGTTATCTATGTGGTGCAGATTCTGAAAAACAGCGTCAGAACTTCCTTTATACCAAGATTTTCCAGTTCGCATCTGAGCTGGAACTGGATCGATAAACTGGTCAAGCATTGGAGGCAGGTTCCAGCCTTTTTTTAAGTGTTGTAATAAAGAATCAGCCTTAAACTGTGTTAAAACCTTTATTCGCAATAAACCTGAGTTGATTAGATTTGATAGTACAAAGTCTATAATTCGGTAATGACCGCCAAATGGCACAGCTGGTTTGGTTCTTTCATTGGTTAAAGGACGGAGTCTTTCTCCTTGTCCTCCAGCCAAAACTATAGAAAGGCAATCAGGCATAAAACACTCTAACTAGTTGATTTTTTTATGTATAATTAAGTGTAAAAATTCAATGGTTCTTATAAAAGACATAGTAAAAATGGATTGTGAAAGCAATAAAAATATAGTTATACAAAAAGTAATTCAAAAATAAGCATTTTTAGTAAAAAACCACGCAACTTTTTTAGCAGAACGTCGATATATCTAATATAAACTAAGCGTCGATTAGATTTTCAAAAAAGGCGCGCACACTAGGCATCTTTGATATTTCAAATAAGGCGTGCACAAGTGTTTGTAGTCAACAAAATCTTGTTTCAAAACCCAAACAAGCTTCTGTTGAACAAACACTAGGAAAGGAAGTAATTATGGGATATTTTTATATAGCTGGTTTAACTTTAGCTGCAGCTGCTGTGACATGTGTTTTTGCATCATGTGGTGGAGATGGCCCAAGCGGTCCAGATGGAGATGCTGATGTGGACAGTGATTCTGATATTGATGCTGATGGTGATGTTGATGTTGATAATGACAGCGAACCAGATGGAGATGTTGACGCTGATTCAGATGCAGAAGTGTCTACTCCATGTCAGGATTCTCGGGCACTTGATGGTGTAAACTTGAGATATGCAACATTGGTAGGTGGAGGTGTAAGAGCAGATACTGATCTTAGAACAACTGCTGCTGGAACGCAGCTCTTTGGAGTGAGAAGTGCTGAACTGTTTGGCTGTGATATTCGGTCAGAAATATCTACAAGCACCAATTGTTCAAGTTTGGCAGATTTGCCAATGCAGATTGTTTCCGGAAGTGATACGTTAGAGATTATACCGACTCAAGTTTATCAATTAACAGATAACATAGTAATGGTCCCATTTAGAACCGAGGGCGATGTTGGTGGTTTTATGGTGGTTGATGTTTCCACAAATCCCGGTCGTGTAATTCAAACCATAGGTTTGACTACGATTTCTTTTGGAAGCGGAAGCGATCCAATAGAAATAAGTTTAAGCTACCCGCATTCAGTAATGCTTTCTCCCCAAAGAGATCGAATTTATATGTCTATAAATAATGAGCATCAGGGTGTAATACTCGCTATGCCATATGATAGTGAAAATAATCAGGTTGATATTGCTGGTTTGAATGAAGACCCAAGGTTGACTTTAACATGCGGAAGACGTTTGCAGAGTATTGCTTTATTAGAAAACGAAGACGAAAATGATAATCTGGTTGTTCTTAATGGATCAGCTCCGATGAGTGGAGAGGAAAGGTCTTTAAGAGGAATCAATGATGCACGCATTGAGTTTATAGAATTTCGTGTGGAAAATGGTATTGCTTATGAATCAAATCGTTTTCAGCAGCCAATTATTGTTACTCCTCAGCAGAAGTTTGAGTGCGAAGTAGAAGGTCCAAGCATACAGGTTTTTGATATGCCTATTAATGATGAGACTGGTGTAACGGAAAATTTGCAATCTGTCAGAACTGTTCCTGTTGGTGAAGAAGGAGAAGAAATATATATTGAAGGTTTTCCGGAACTGGTTATTTCAGCAGACAATGAACATGCTATTGTAGCAGGCGGTCGTGATGTATATAGAGTTGCGTTTGTGCCAGTAGCTGTGGATCCTGTTCAGCATCAGGCTCTTGGAGAAGGTGAAATTATTTCATCAGCTGTTATTGCTAATTTAAGAGGAAATGAATTGATTCTAATTGCTTCAAGAAGTGGGTATGTATATGCATTAAACGGTGAAACCCTGGATAGAGTTGGCGGTCGTGTTTATCTTGGCTCTGGATTGGGCAATGCAGTTACTTCAGCAGATGGAAACAGTTACTATGTAGAAGTAAATGAGATGTGTGAAGATAATCGTAATGGTTATGCAGCAGCTACAGTTGCTCCTGCACATTGGCCAGCTGAATAGAAAAATATTGCATATTGATATAAAAATTTATACCAGCCTTTTAGTGTCCGTGATAATTTCTTGTAGTTCATGATATTTAAAGTCGTGGGTCCATTTAGAACAGGTAATGATATTTTCGCTACGGCAATTTTCTTCAAGTGCCAAAAAATTGCCTGCGCTTCGTCGTCGCAAGAATATAGGCTTCGAGTGCGACGACTTCTGACGCCGCTCAAATATCATTGCCTGTTCTTATAGCATTTTAACTTTCTATTTGTATGATATTAGCCATTAAGTTTATCAAAGATCTAACGAGGTGTTAAGGTGTTAATATGTTGAAGATTCAGGCTCCGGCAAAGGTCAATCTTGTATTAAAAGTTTTAGGCAGGAGAGCAGATGGATTTCATGACCTTTTTATGGTTATGGAACGTCTATCTCTTTATGATGATATTGCGCTGGAACAAATTGCCTCTGGTATTGAATTGCGGGTGAATGCTGATTTTTCAGATGATGGAATGTTAATGGAGAAAAATCTTGCTTGGCGGGCAGCTAAAAAATTCATTGAAACAACTGGGGAAGATAAAGGTGTTAGAATTCATTTGGATAAAAAAATACCTATTGCAGCTGGACTTGGCGGAGGAAGCAGCGATGCTGCAGCTGTATTAAAAGGCTTAAACATAATGTGGAATAAAGGGCTGAATTCAGATGAGTTGGCTCATATGGGGGCTGCTTTAGGGGCTGATGTGCCATTTTTTTGTTATAATGGGACATGTATAGCTGAAGGTATAGGGGATAGAATCAGTGCAGTTTCAAAGCTTCCAAAGTTGTATTTTTTATTAATAAATCCCGGTTTTTCAGTTTCAACTCCATGGGTATATAAAGAATTTGATAAAATTTCAGAATACCCGGTAAATAATAGGGGTTTGGGATTGACACAACAAAACAAAGGTGTTAGCTTCCGCCCGCTTTTTGAGTGTTTTGAAGACGTTGTTAGCTCTTTAGAAAATGATCTGGAGAAAGTGACTGCAGGGGCTTATCAGGAGGTTTTTGAAATTAAAAAATTTCTTGATAATTATGGTGCAAATGGATCGTTAATGTCAGGAAGCGGTCCTACTGTCTTTGGAGTTTTTAAAGACGCTCCAACAAGAGATGAAGCTATAAAATCGATTCCAAAGAATAATTGGAAAGCTTTTGCAGCTGAAAATATATAACTTGATGGTAGAAAATTTAAGTTATTATTAATGGGGCGTCGACAAGCGGTAAGTCACTGGATTTTGATTCCAGTATCCGGAGGTTCGAATCCTCCCGCCCCAGCAAAAAATAAATTCTGTGGGGTCCTGTCTATATTGACAGGTGCTGATTATAAATCAGTAACCATAACCACTCTAAATTAACATTGTTTAATTAGGATAAGGATAATGGTACCCGCGTATAAGCGGGTTTTTTATTATAATTTATAGGGGATACATCATGTATGGAAATAATTTAAAACTTTTTAGCGGAAATGCGAATAAAGAATTAGCATCAGCTATAGCAAAAAATCTTGGTGTTGAACTTGCTAATGGATTGGTTACAAAATTTTCAGATGGAGAAACATTGGTTGAGATAAAAGATAATGTAAGAGGTGCAGATGTTTTTATAGTTCAGCCTACTTCATGTCCGGCAAATGATTATTTAATGGAATTATTAATAATGATCGATGCGGTGAAGAGAGCTTCAGCAGATAGAATTACAGCAGTTATTCCATATTATGGATACGCAAGGCAGGATCGTAAGGTTTCTCCGAGAACACCAATCAGTTCAAAGTTGGTGGCAGATGTTATAACATCTGCAGGTGCTTCAAGAATCTTAACCATGGATCTACATGCTGGTCAGATTCAGGGATTTTTTAATATCCCAGTGGATCATCTTTATGCAAAGCCTGTGTTGATTGAATATTTAAATACTTCGCTTAATGATAATATAGTTATTGTGTCTCCTGATGCAGGTGGTGCTGAAAGAGCAAGATCATTTGCCAAACTTTTGCATTCGCCTATGGCTATGATCGACAAAAGAAGACCTAAGCCAAATGAAACTGAAATTATGCATATCATAGGTGAAGTAAAAGGGAAGAAAGCTATTATTATAGATGATATAATTGATACTGGCGGGACTCTTGTAAAAGCTGCGGAATCTTTAAAAAAGGCTGGCGCAACATCTGTGTTTGGATGTTGTACTCATCCGGTTCTTTCTGGGAAAGCAGTTGAGAATATTTGTTCCTCAGATTCTTTAGAGGAGTTAATTGTTACAGATACTATTGTGTTAACAGAAAAAGCAGCGGCTTGTAAAAAAATAAAGGTTTTGTCTGTTGCAAAGCTTTTGGCAGAAGCTATTAGCCGCATTCATTCAGCTGACTCTGTTTCTTCATTATTTATTTGATAATACAGCATATTGGATAGCGTCGATGGTTTTTAAACCATACACTAACGACCAACGACTAAATACTATCGACTAAAAAAGGAGGAGATGTGAAGAGGTTTACATTAAATGTAAAAAAGAGAGATGTTTTAACAAATGGCGAATTAAGGCAGAATCGCCTAGCTGGAAACATTCCAGGAGTTCTTTATGGAAAGAAGCAAAAACCGGTTTCTTTGTTTGTTAATGGAAAGGAACTTGAGAAAGTAACTTCTAGCCAAGCTGGTTTTAATGCCTTGCTTGATCTTAATTTTGAACAGGGTGAACAGGTAATATCTATTATCAGAGATTATCAGGTGCATCCGCTTAAGAGAGCGTTTTCTCATGTTGATTTTCAAGCTATTGATCCAACTGAAAAAATGCATCTTGAAGTGCCTATTAAACTAATAGGCGAACCTATTGGTGTTAAAGAGGGTGGAGTTTTAGAGCAGTTGTTGCGCAAAGTAGAAGTAAAATGCTTACCAACAAATGTTCCAGAATCTTTTATTATTGACGTTGCTAGTTTGCAGGTGGGTGGAAGCGTGCATGTAAAGAATATTGAGCTTCCTGAAGGCGTAGAGTTCTTGAAAGAGTTGGATTATGCTGTGGCTACTGTTGTTCCTCCTGCTAAGGAAGAGGAAGTCCAGCCTGTGGTTGCAGAGGGTGAAGTTCCTGCTGGCGAAGTTCCTTCTGATCAAAAAACAGCAGATCAGGGAGCGACTAAGAAGGAAGATGGAGCAGCTAAGAAAGAAGACGGAGCTGCAAAGAAAGAAGCTTCTGCTCCAAAGAAGGATGCAGGCGCTGCAAAGGAAAAGAAATAGTTTAGGTCTTTGGTAAAATTGTATTTTTATTATAAATTATCATCCTCGAACCCCCTGATCAAGTCGGAGGGCATGTTTATCCGAGGATCCAGAAAAACTAGATTCTCGTGTCAAGCACGAGAATGACAGTCGCAAACTTTGATTTTGTTCTGTTGTGTGTTTTTATGACCATATACATTTCAGAATCAATATTTGTGATTTATGTTTTGAAATTAATTATTGGGCTTGGAAATCCGGGTAGAAGTTACAAAAATCATAGGCATAATATAGGCTTTATGATTATCGAAAGATTAGCTCAAAAGCATGATTTGGATCTGTCAAAAAAAACATTTGGATCCAAGATGGGCAAAGGCAAGATTGACGGCTCTTTGGTTGTTTTAGCAGAACCAGAAACTTATATGAACCGGTCTGGTATAGCTGTTGCTCCTCTTGTAGGATTTTACAAATGTGATCTACAGGATCTGATTGTAGTTCATGATGATATTGATCTGGAATTTGGTAGAATTAAGCTTGTAAAAGGTGCCGGACATGGCGGGCATAATGGAGTTAAATCTATTTCAGAGGAATTGGGCACAGATGATTATGTAAGAGTAAGAGTAGGGGTTGATAGACCAGTTGGAAATATGGATCCAGCTGATTATGTGTTGCAGAATTTTTCTGAAGAACAAAAGAGGATTTTGGATGAAGTGATAGACAAATCATCTGAATCCATCTTGTGTATAATGAAAGAAGGTTTGGTAGTAGCACAACAAAGATATCATTAGGTATCGATTGTATTTCTAAAAAAGGCGCGCACAAGTGTTTGTAATCAACAGAATCTTGTTTCAAAACCCAAACAAGCTTCTGTTGAACAAACACTAGGCGTCGTTAATATTTCAAAAAAGGCGCGCACAAGTGTTTGTAATCAACAGAATCTTGTTTCAAAACCCAAACAAGCTTCTGTTGAACAAACACTAGGAGGCAAAGATGAGAGAGTATGAGTTGGTTTATATTGGGCAGCCGCAGTTAAGTAATGCGGAAATTGAGAATATAAATTCTCGAATTCAAAAAACAATTGAAAAGTATAATGGCAATCTTTTTTATGCAAAAAGTATGGGAAAGAAAAACCTTGCTTATATAATAAAAAAGCAAACCAAGGGTCATTACTTTTTAGTGTGCTATGCTGCAGAAGGCAATTGTACTGGTGAAATCGAGCGGTTTTTGAATATCGATGAAAATATATTGCGTTTTCTTACTGTAGTAAAGTCCAAGAAGGTTGATGTGGCTGCCAGACTTGCTGAAATAGAGGCTCGTGGAGAGGCTTTGTCAGTTGATGCTGAAACAACAATAGAGAACGATGCTGTTAAAACAGCAGCTAAAATAGTCGAAGGTGCTGGTAAAGACAATTTAGAAGATGATCTGAATATTGACAATAAAAATATAAAAGAAGGTGAAAAGACAGATGAAACCAGCAAAGATATAGAGAAGGAGGAGAAATAACTATGTTTCCAAAATCCAGAAATAATAGAGATAATAAGAAAGATAACAAAAAAGATGGTCAGGGTAAAAAATTTCAGTTTGTTCTAAGAAAAAAAATATGCCGTTTTTGTGTAGATAAGGAAGTTAAAATAGATTTTAAAGATGGCAAATTTTTACAGGTATTTGTTTCAGAGAGAGGAAGGATTTTGCCTAGAAGATTTACTGGAAATTGTGCCAAGCATCAGAGAGATGTAACAAATGCTATTAAGCGCGCGCGCATTTTAGCTATAATACCGTTTACTTCAGCACAATTACCGCTTGAAATATGAGTATAAAGGAAAGTTTAATAAAAAATTTTATTGGATTGGGCGCTCTCATATCCGCACTACTTTTTTTTAGCGGTTTTCTTGTAATTTTAACGCCCCTTCCTCTTTTGTATGTATCAGCTACATCAGGAAGAAAGGCTGGGTTAATATCTTCGGGTATAGCTTTTGCAATTGTTTTTAGTATTTATTTTTTGGTTTTTAAAGGCGCGCATGTTTCAACTGGGGGATATGATTTTATTTTGCCGCTCCCAGGTCTTGGTTTTGGAAGTTTTTTTTCAGTATCTGCAGTAAGGTTCTTTGGAATTACATATTTTCTTTTTTTTCTGACAATTGCTTTGGTGCTTGGAGATGCTATCCGCTTAAACTGGGGCTTAGTTAAGGGTAGCACAAGCGCTCTGATCACAGCTTTGATCTTGTTGATAGTGGTCTCTTTTTTGTTTGGGTTTAGTGATATAATTAATGCTATCAGCAATTATCTTGAGTTTGCTGTAAAAGAGGTTGCGAGAATTCAGACAGAAACAGGAAATTCAAATGTGCAGACAATGATGCTTGTTGAGAATGGCCCGATGATAGCAGCGTTTGTTTTAAAAGTTATGCCTGCTTTGATCTTTGTCATGACAGCTATTGCCGTTGCTGTGAATCTTTTATTATCAAGGCGGTTTGTCAGAAAAAATAATCTTTTTGTAGGTAATGAATGGGAAATCTCCGGAATTACACTCCCAGATTCATTAATATGGGTGGTAATAATTGCGGCAAGCTCCTTTTTTATAGGGCATTATCTTTTAGATTGGAGTTTTCTTGAATATCTTGGAATAAATACCGTGATTATTTTTTCAGTACTCTATTTTTTTCAGGGTATTGCAGTAACAACATTTTTCATAGGTAATATTAAGTTGCCGTTAGTTAGAATTCTGTTGTTTGTGATGATAATTTTGTTTTTTCAGTTTTTTGCATTATTAATTATTGGATTAGGGGTTGCAGACATTTGGGCCAAATTTCGTGTTAAACGTACAACATAAATAATTCGTCGAATGTCGACGAAACGGAGGAAATATGCAGGTAATATTACAGGAAGATGTGACTTCTTTGGGGAAAGTAGGTGATGTAGTAGATGTAAAAGATGGGTATGCAAGAAATTATTTAATACCAAATAAAAAAGCGGTTTTTGCTGATTCCAGAAATGTTAAGAAACTGGAACATCAAAAACAGGTTGTTGCGGCAAAAAAGCAAAAAATGAAAAAGGGTGCAGAAGCTTTATTGGAAAAGCTGAAAAAAATGACCATTACTATTGAAAGAGAAAGTAATGAAGAGGAAAAAATATTTGGTTCAGTTACAAATAAAGATGTTGCTGAAATGCTTAGAAAAGAGGGCGTAGTCATAGATCGTCACTTAATTCAAATAGACTCTCCGATCAAAAATATTGGTGTTTATGACATACCGGTTAAAGTGCACTCAGAAGTGACCGGAACAGTGAAAGTATGGGTTGTAAAGAAATAGTGTTCCGTCATACATAGAACATTACGTAAAGGGTGTTTGTCTTACTTCGTCGATTTTACTCAAATGCCGTAAAATAGCCTGCCCTCATAGCCGTAGATTGTATGGCTTAGATGGCGGCGATTCAAAAGCTGTTCGACAACCGCCCTTTACGTAATTTTTCGGCTTTTGATTATAGTGTAATATCTATAGTTAGGCTTTTTGCGATGTACGCCTGACGCAGACCGAATAACGAGTAACCAACTATGTCTGAACAAAATTTCAAATTGCCACCACAGAATCTTGAAGCAGAGCAATCTGTTTTAGGTGGAATGCTGCTTCAAAATGATGCAATAAATAAAGTGGTGGAACTCATTAGTTCAGATGATTTCTACAGAGATGCTCACCGAAAAATCTATCAAGCTGTAATAGAACTTTATCAAAAAAACGAGCCTGCTGATCTTGTAACTGTCACAAACATTCTAAAACAAAATGGTGTCCTTGAAGCTGTTGGTGGCGCAAGTTATTTATCCAATCTTGTTGATCAGGTGCCAAGTACCGCTAATATAGCCAGTTATGCCAAAATTATAAGGGAGAAGGCGGTTGTTAGAAAATTAATTGAAGGTGCAAACGAGATTGCTGCAAAAGGATTTGAAGATCAGAAAAATGTTGATGAATATCTTGATCAGGCTGAAAAGATTATCTTTGAAATAGCGCAGAAGCGTTTGCATCAGGGGTTCTCTCCTTTAAAAGAGATTGTCAGAGATAGTTTTAAGGCAATAGAGCAGTTATATGAAAAAAAGGAACTGCTTACCGGTGTCTCAAGTGGTTATAAAGATTTTGACCGGATGACATCTGGGCTTCAAAGGTCAGATCTCATAATACTTGCAGGCAGACCAAGTATGGGTAAAACAGCGCTGGCTTTGAATATAATTGAAAATGCGGCAATTGATACAGGTATCGTTTGTGCTATTTTTTCCCTTGAAATGTCCAAGCAGCAGCTGGTTCAGAGAATGCTCTGTTCAAGGGCAGAGGTTGATGCTTCAAAATTGCGTGGAGGTTTTCTTTCTGAAAGTGACTGGCCAAGGTTAACAAGAG
>Ga0210051_1007399_pt1 | contig 10235 bp, 14 predicted proteins | sample CryGey092014_all_FD_185464 | JGI IMG/M metagenome (GOLD analysis project Ga0210051, IMG submission 185464) | Groundwater microbial communities from aquifer - Crystal Geyser CG23_combo_of_CG06-09_8/20/14_all (SPAdes) (version 2) | ecosystem: Environmental > Aquatic > Deep subsurface > Groundwater...
ACAATCTCTTTTGGAACAGCCATCTTAATTTCTCTCATTCTTCCCCCCCTGCCTTTAGAAATTACCTTAACATTAATTATTCCAAACATGTCTAATTCCTGGATTATTTCTCCGACTCTTCTTTGAGTCAAGACTTCAAGTTTGTTTTTAATGCAAAGTTGCTGATAAAAATCATATGCTTCTCCTGTAAAAATGGGGTTGTTTCCTCTCTGGTTTTCTAAAAGATATATTATTGCTCCTAAAACAACTTGAAATTGCTTTGGTAATGAAACGACAGTATCCAAGATCTTATCTTTTTCTATTTTTTCATTTGCTTCATCTATATGTTTCAAAAGAATTTTTTTTGAATTGTCTCTTTCTGCAAGCTCTCCTGCTATCCTTAACAAATCTAATGCTCTCCTTGCATCTCCATGCCCTTTTGCTGCAAACGCGGAACATTTTTGAATAACTCCTTCTTGTAAAATTCCCTCCTTAAATGCCAATCCTGCTCTTTGGTTTAAAATATCTTGAATTTGCAAAGCATTGTACGGTGGAAAAAGAATTTCTTCTTCTGAAAGAGAACTTCTTACTCTGGGGTCTATTTCTTCTAAAAAGGTAAGATTATTACTTATTCCAACGAGGCATATCTGAGATTTTGATAATTCTGAATTTAATCTCACTAAATTATACAAAAAATCATTTGAAATCTTTTTAACTGTTTGGTCAATTTCATCAAGAACCAGGACAATAAGGTTCTTTTCTGAATCTATTGTTTCTATAAATTTGCTATAAATTGCTTGGGTAGGCAAACCAGTCATAGGAACCTCCCCTCCCATCTTTTTAACTAATTCGGCTAAAATTCTATATTCAGTATCAGAAACTTTTTTTAATTTGCAATTGAGATATTCTATCTTTAATTTAAAATTTGCATCTTTTTTAACGCGTTTGTATAACTCTTCCTGAACATATTTCATTGCTAATGTCTTCCCGGTTCCGGTTTTTCCGTACAAAAACAGGTTGCTGGTCTTCTCACCCCTTAATACCGGTGCAAGAATTGAAGCTATTTGTTTTATTTGTTCTTCTCTGTGGGGAATCCCGCTTGGGGCGTAGTTTGCTTGCAAAACAGATTTATCCTTAAAAATTCCATTCTCATCAAAGTTATCAAATATCTTTCCTATTTCTAATTTCATTATGCCTCTTACCTCACACGTCTATTTCCTATGGAAATTGCAAAATCGGTTAGGTTATCGATGGAAAAAAAGAAGTCCTTATATAAAAGATTATAACCACTAATAAAGAGAAACACCTATATTTCCTATGGAAATCTCTTTTTAGTTAAAAAATAGAAAAATAAAGATTCAAAAAAACCTTAGTAAAGGATAAATATAAATATCAAAAATAAACATTTTATTTTTAATATAATTTGATGTATATACTATATAATATATAAATTTATAATATAAATAAAAATAAAAAAATTAATAATTTTATTTATAAATGTTTCCATAGGAAATAAGAGGGAGGGGGTATAGTTTAATTAAGAACCCTATATGTATTTAATCTTTCTTTTGCATATCTTCTCTAAAAAATCGATTAATTTCATTTTAAAGCTTGTTTTTACTGAATTTAGGGTTGAAACTGCCATTTAAACCTCTATATATTTTTACAGAAAAGTTTATAAATTATTTACTTTTATTTCTCATATGCAAAGCGAGAAAAATCCTTTCAATGTTCTTGTTGGAAAGATGATTGTAACAAAAGAAGGTAAGAGGTTGGGGTTCGTTAAAGATATAACTTTTGAAACCAGATCAGGAGAATTAATTGGAATTGTTATAAGAGATCCTACTCCTTATACAAGAAATTTGAATTTAGAAAAGACTTCTTCAGGAGAATTTCTAATTCCTTATAGCTCAATAATTGCTATTGGGGATTTTATGATTGTTTCAGAGGAAGACTTAATTTAAATTATACATAAGATTCTTAGAAGTGCTTTATCTGTTTAATTATCTGTAGATTTTTGTTTATCTTTACAAAAAACCTGTCTACACCAAAATATTTAAAAATAAACTCCCAATAACTTTCTTATGCGATTAGTGGGATTTAACTTTAGAAAAATAGACTTAGAGAAGAAGTCAGATAATCTAAAAGATTTAAAAATAACTGCTGGCATTGATATTTCTGATTTAAAAGAAATAAAATCTGATCTCTTTAATTCTTCAGAAGAAATTATTGCAGTAAGCTTCGAATACACTATTAATTATGAGAAAGAGATTGCAATTTTAAAGTTTTACGGAAATCTCCTTGTTTCAGTAGAGCCACAACAAGCAAAAGAAGTCTTAAAACAATGGAAAGATAAAAAGATACCAGAAGAGTTCAGAGTGAGTGTGTTTAATCTTATTTTTAGAAAATCCAGCCTTAAGGCTCTCCAATTTGAAGAGGAGCTCAACCTGCCACCCCACATCCCCCTTCCTTCTTTTAAAACCTCAAAGAAAAAATAAATTTATATTTAAGTTAACTTTAAAAAAATAGATTTCTTTTCTTTTTAATGTATATTTCAAAAGAGAAGAAGGAGAAGATTTCAGAACAAATCTTAGCTCACCTATATCTTACAAACCCCAAACCCCTATTTACCTTCCATATAGCCAGGGAGATAGCCCGAGATGAAGGGTTTGTTAAAAAACTTTTAATTGATTTGAAGAAAAAGGGTTTTGTGACTGAAATAACAAAAAACCCCCAAGGAAAAGATTATACAAAGAGAAGCAGGTGGAGATTAAGTGAAAAAACATATCTTTTTTATAAGCAAAAACAGCCTTTAAACTGATTTGTTCTAAAGATACTCTGATTTAAATATGTTTTTAGCAATCTTAATCTTTTTATAGTTCTTATTATTAAAAATTTTATGGAGCAAGTAAAAGAGGCTTTTTCTAAAGTTAAGCAAGATATAGATTCCTTAAAGAAGGAGGTTTTTCTTTTAAGTAAAGATTTAATAGAAACAAGGAGAAGTTTAGTAGAAATTTGTGACATCCTTAAAGATCTTTCAAAAAGAAAAGAAGAAGAGGAGGTCCCCCCCATAAAAGAGAATATTCCAACACAACCAATTAAAAATCTAACATCACAACTCTTTATCCCAACACAAAACAATATAAATTACCCTCAAAACCCCTTAAAACCCCAAAATCTAACTATTTCCACAGGAAATCAAGGGGTTCCAACAGACAGACAGACAGACCAACAGACAGACCAACAGACACAAAAAGGTTCGTACAATAATACATTTTCACCTAAAGAGGATTCAATAAACAATGCTGTTCAAATGATTGAATCTCTTGATAACTTAAAAAAAGAGATTCGATTAAAATTTAAACGTCTTACAGAACAAGAACTCTTAGTCTTCTCGACGATATATCAAGCTTCTGAAGAGAAGGGTTACACAGATTATAAGAACCTTTCTGAAAAATTAAACCTTACTGAGAGCTCCATAAGAGACTATATTGGGCGCCTTATAAAAAAAGGAATTCCCGTCGAGAAAGTTAAAATAAATAACAAAACAATTCATCTTTTTATCTCTCAAAATCTAAAGAAGGTAGCTTCTCTTTCGACAATTCTGCAGCTTAGGGATCTCTAACTATACTTATCCGGTTGAAGGAATAACTTTCTCTTTTTTTAACTGACCCCAAATAAGCTTCACTTTTGCCCCTTTCCGGCGTTTTTCTTTCTATTTTTTGCCAGTTCTTCTTTTTCACTAACCCCCTTTTTACCCGTTTTCTTCATTTTTTTGCTATTTCTTTGAATTTTTTGATTCGCTAACTCTCACTTTCTGCTTTTTGAGCACTTTTTCCTTGATTTCTTCTGGTATGAACACCCTCTTTTTACCATTCTTCTCAATACTCTCTTCTATCAGCCCCTCACTTTTAGATTTTATAGCATTTATCTGTCCTCTTATTGTGCTCTTCTCTTTTCCAAGTATAGCAGAGAGATCATCATACCCTAGTTTCATATCCGCATTTAATAGAATCCATAATATTGCTCTTTCTGTTACAGAAAATTGGTCTAAATTTGGTGTTTGAACACCTGTTTGAACACCTGTTTGAACAGCATAAACGTCTGTCTGTTTGTTAAACACCTGTTTGTTTGTTTTAAACAGCTGTTTGGGTTTTAAATCATTCATTAAAGAGAGAACATTTTTTAATGCTTCAACCTCTTCTTTTATCGAGGACAAATCGCTTTTTAGGAAATCTATATCTCTTTTTTGCAAGTTTTTTTCAGAATCCAGGTGTTTTATCCATCCTATTACAGAACTTATATCTTTTTTAACAGATTCAAAACCTTTTTTTGTGTCCTCTTTTATCTTTTCATCCTCTTTCTTCCAGGAAAACCATCCAAACATAACATATAGTATAAGGGATAATTTAAAAATGTTTTGTTTTTTCATCGAGAAAAGCAGGGTTTTTTATATGAATTTTATCTCTATTTAAATAGATAAAATCCATGAAGAGAAAAATAAATTGCCTATAGAAAGGCTGTTTGTCAAAAAAAATTAGGTAAAACAGGCTGTTTAAACAGCTTCAAACGACTGTTTATAAAGAAAAACACTTCCTTAAACACCCACAAACATCTGTTTTTCAAGATAATTTTAAATCTTCTTTCTCGTCGGTAAAACAGAACAAACAGGCTGTTTAAACAGTTTTCATTATTGTTCCAGCACATAATTCAACAGATTTATGAAATACAGATAGAATAACAAAGCTAACCTAAGTGCACAAGCACAGTAAAAAATTAAATTAAAGAATTTTTGCAACCAAAGCAAGATATATTTTATTTAACATAAATCCTTAAAAAAAGATGTGATGAGTATTATCTATGAAAGATTTACAATCTAAGTTTAAACCTATTTTAAAGAAAGAAGGAATCTTTTATTCAGACCCGAACATAAAAAATATCCGAAAACAAATTGTCTTAGAAGACATAAATAAAGAAGCAGAATTTGGAGATTTTTTATATAACAAAGGGAAAGTTATAGGATTTAAGGTAAACTCTGCAGAAGCAGGATTACTTTATCCAAGGGTTGTAATTTCTAAGAAAATCGGATATCCAGGAATCCATATTATAATGGATGCCGATGAATCAATGAAAGAGGTAGAACCAATAGGTTATGCAAGGAGTATGTGTTCCGCATTAAATAAGGCTTACAAATATATTTTAGATAGAAGTTTACTAAGATGTGATGATATTTATGCTAGTTTATTGGATAAAACCACAATGGGCTTTAAAAAGTTCAAAGAAATGAGCAGAACAAAGCTAACCTAAGTGCACAAAACAGGTAAAAAATAAAAATGACAAGAGAAAAACCCAAACTGATTCCGTATGAACATACTCTTTATGATCTTTTAATTGATAATATTAAAGGAAAGTACTTTCAGAACCTGACGGCTCCCCATTTATTATTTTAGATTCCTGAAGAGAATCAATTAGGAATTCATTATGTAGAAAATGGGAAGCTTTCTGTATGGTTTCCCCTTTTAGAAAGGCATGGAGATGTGTCTTTAAATGATTTTCATGAATACGTTTTAATTAGTGAAGAACAATTTAAAGAATACCAAAAGAATCCGGGAGACGTGTTTGATTATCTTTTAGTGCATAAAAATTCCAAGATATTTAAAGACAAGAACAAAGCTAACCTAAGTGAAGAAGAATTTCTTAAGAAGGCTATTAATCCAGAGAAAGCGAAAGCAATTTTGGAAAAACTCCTGTCTATTATTCCTACAAACTCTCAATTTTAATGCAAAATTCTCAAAAATAGCCCAAAAACCCCTTAAAACTACGCACAATACACGTTGTAGGTAATTCGTACATTCAGAATGTTAGAACGTTATTATTTTGAAGTTTGTACACATCCTTTTATAGATTTATGGTCCTCTCTTTAAATGTTAAAAATTTGTAAAAATTGTAAACAAGAAAAGGAGCATCACGCAAACGGATTATGCTATTATTGTTATAGAAAACTGAATTGGAAACCAAAAAAATTAATTTGCAAAAGATGTAAAAGAGAAATGCCTATTCATGCAAAGGGGCTATGCGCAGGATGTTATAATTTTGTATTTCATTTAGATAAAGCAAAAGCAGATAATTATAAGAAATGGCATAATCTCAATGTAGAGACATATAGAAAGATAACCAAAAAATGCATTGTTTGTGGTTTTGATAAGGTTGTATATTTGCATCATTTGGATGAAAACAAACAAAACAACTCAGAAGAAAATTTAGTAGGGCTCTGCCCAAATCACCACAAAATGTTGCATGATTTTAGGTATAGAAAAGAAATGAGAAAAATATTAAATGAAAAAGGCATAATCTTGCCTAAGGATGAAAAAATTGACTTTAAATTTAATTAATTGCCTATTTTAAGCCTTAAGAGCATCATTTAAGCACTTTGGGGTATAATCTCATAACCCAATCAAGAATTTCATTTCTTTCGTACTGAAGATCTTTGTAAACAAACTTTTTCTTTTCTCCACTTCTAATGTATTGAGTTACAGATTGACTGAATTCATAACCATTTTTATCCTCAAGGGTAAATACAACAGTAAAATACCTACCTGTTCTTCCTCTGTTTGTTACATAAGCAGAATATTCTTTAACATAATCTCCAAGAAAACTCTTTCTACTTGTTTGTGTTCCATACTGGCTGTAATGTATTATATTGGTAGGTGTTCTTTTATAGGAGCAATGTATTCCGTAACAAGAATAAATTGCTCTGTCATTCCGGCTTGTGGAATGTGAAGTTCTTTTTGGGGTTATTATCACCTCTTCTGTTATTTTTGTGTTTTCATATGTTTTATAGGTTGTTACCTCTGTTATTTTTGTGTTTTCATACGTCCTATAGGTTTGAGTAACTTGATTGGAGTTTGTTTGGTAGACTCTTTCATAATTATTCTCAAAGGCAACTACATATGTTAGAAGAAAAATTATTGTAAATATAAAAACAAGGCAGAGTCCAACCACCTTTCTTTTTTTCTCATGTTTTTATAATAGATTCAAATTTTTTAAGCATTGTTGTCTTAGAAAAGACTATTCTTATAAATGCTCTTTGCCTTTTTGTTTTATGATTAATGTTAAGGTTCTCTTGCTTTCACTTTTGGGTATATTGTTTATAGTTCTTGGTTTTGTTCTAAGCCCCTGGTTTATAGCAGGAGCAGTAATTATTATGTTAATAAACCAAAGAGAATTAACGAAAAAGTTCCCTAAAAATATTTAAAGAAGTTCGTACAATTTTTATAGATTAAAAAAGAGAAAATAATAATGAAAAAAAGTGAAAAAATTAAAGCAGTTGTTTTTGATGTTGGAGGGGTATTGGCACTCAGCACAGTTGTTCTTAAAAAAAGAATAATGGGACACATAAATCTTGGCATTCACGAATATATTGCAAAAGAATTAAACATTTCTTTAGATCAATATTTTGATTCAATTGACATAACTTACTCTCTTGCTATGGAAGGAAAAATATCTAAGAATAAAGCTCTGCAGATTATCTCAAGAAATCTAAAAACGCCCAAAAAAAAATTAGCAAAACTCTATGCAAATTCTTACAAAAAACACTTTTTACCAAATAAACATCTGTTTAAACAAGCTTTTAAACTGAAAAAAAGAGGGTACAAAATAGCTACTTTTTCAGATCAATGGTATTTATCTCAAGAAGCACTTATGCCCAGAGAGGTTTATAATAAATTTGATATTGTTCTGGTTTCATGTGAACAGGGAATGAGAAAGCCAAACCCCCTTTTTTATAAATTACTTATTAAAAAATTAAAAACAAGACCTTCAGAAATATTGTTTATTGATAATCAAACATGGAATATCAAGCCAGCCAAAGAGCTTGGTATAAGGACTATCCTTTTCAAAGACAATAAATCTCTTTTTAAGAATAAAATATGGAAGGGATTATTTTTATGACTCCAGAAGATTTTTTAAAAAAACTTGAAATAGAACTTAAAATATCAAAGAATTCAGATTATACTCTAAGAAATTACATAGATTGTAATAGGAAATTTTTAGATTATACTAAAAAAAATCCAGAAACATTAACAGAAGAAGATATAAAACAGTATCTTTCTGAAAATTTGAATAATGCCTCTTCTTCAACAATTATAATTTTTCTTTCAGCATTAAAATATGCTTTTTCAAATATTTTGAAGAAAGATATAACAATAAATATTAAGCGTCCAAAAAAAGAAAGAAGGATCCCATCGGTTTTAACAAAAGAAGAAGTAAAGAACTTAATAAATTCAATTGTTTCAAAAAAATCAAGACTCATGGTTTCTTTTATGTATGCTTGTGGTTTTAGAGTTTCAGAGCTTGTTAATCTAAAAACTAAAGATTTAAATTTTGAAGAAAAAATAGGAAAAGTCACGCAAGGAAAAGGCAAAAAGGACAGAGTGTTTAATATTCCTGAATTTCTTTTGGAAGATTTAAAAGACCAGGTAGAATCACAAAAGAAAATCAATCAAGAGTATTTATTTACTGGTCCAAAAGGTAAATTATCCTCAAGAAATCTTCAAAAGATAGTACAAAAAGCATCAAAACACGCAGGAATAAATAAGGAGGTTCATTGTCACACTTTAAGGCACAGCTTTGCAACGCATTTGTTAGAGAACGGAACAGATATAAGGAAGATACAGGAACTTTTAGGGCATTCAGACTTGTCCACTACTCAAATTTATACACACATTTCAAGGGAAGAACTAAAGAAAATAAAATCTCCCATAGAGGAAATTATGAAATGATATGCCCAAAGTGTGGACACGAGTTTGAAAGAGAAGAGAAAAGGGAAGAAGATAGAGGAGATGTTCAAAAGGAAGGAATGATAAAGAAATTTTCAGAGGGAAAACACATGTCAAGAGCACCCAGAGGTTATGAATGGAATTTAAAAGATAAAATCCTTGTTCCTGCACAATATTCCAGGGAGATAGAGGAAATATTTGAGGAATTTTTACAGCAGGATATGAATCTTTCCGCTCTTTCAAAGAAGCACAATCTTTCTGTGAATGGATTAAAGAAAGTTTTAAGAAATTTTGCTTACGTTGGCAAGGTTAAATTTGATGGGCAAATTCATGAAGGAAAGCACCCGCCTCTTGTTTCCACAACCTTATTTAATCACGTTCAAGATAAATTAGATAAAATACTAAAAAAGAAGTAATTATTTATTTTTTTCAATTTCCCTTTCCAAATCTCCAAATGGGAAAGGCCGCTTATCAGATAAGAAAGTGACATATTTCATAAAAATATAAAGCTGAATTAAATAAACACTGCACATTCTTAGCAATTCTTTGTTCTTTTTATTTTCAACAAGAAGTAATATAAATTGTACAAGAGCAAAAATTAATATAAAAAATCCCCAGGCCTCTAAAATAAATCCAGATATAATAAAGATGGGAATTCTCATCCACACTTCTTTCTTTTCTAGGCTTAATTTCTTCTTTTTTGCCATAAAATATGTTGTCTTTTATTATTTATAAAACCTTTGAAGAATATAAAATCAAATTATACTTATCATCAACAGCTCAAATATAATTTATACCAAATTTAACATTAATTACATTTCCAATAGAAAACCAATTTATCTGTAAGAAGTCTGTCTTTTTCTTCTGGCTTTTGAATCCCCTGGTTTATAAGCTTCTTTTCTTCTTATGTCTGCAATAAGGAGATTTCTGTCATATTCTAAAAATTCTTTTTCAAGTTCTGTTGATTCTGAAAATTTAATAATTGCTCTAGCAAGTGCAAGTCTCGCTGCTTCTATTTGACTCTTTTCTCCTCCGCCATGAACAGATATAATTGCATCAAAATTTACCTTTCCAAGAACTTTTTCTGCAATCAATAGTGGCTCTCTCATTCTTAAAACATCAAATTTATGAAAATTTTCATAATTAACTTTGTTTAAAGTTACTTTTCCTGAACCTTCTTTTATTTCTGCCCTTGCTATAGCGGTTTTTCTTTTTCCAGATGTAATGATTTTTTTCACTTTGAAATCTCCTTAACCCGAATATATTTTAATTTATCCTCATTATTAAAAGTAATTTTATTGGAATCTTTGAATTCCTGCGGAATCCCTACATAACATCTTATTCTCTTAAAAGCTTCTCTTCCTCTCCCTTCTCTGTGATCAGGAAGCATACCTCTTATAGCTCTTTTAACAATTTTTTCGCTCGCTCTTAAAATTTTTGGTCCTTTTTGTCCACTTCCAATCTTTTCCCTTTTTTCTT
>Ga0210051_1007404_pt1 | contig 10229 bp, 11 predicted proteins | sample CryGey092014_all_FD_185464 | JGI IMG/M metagenome (GOLD analysis project Ga0210051, IMG submission 185464) | Groundwater microbial communities from aquifer - Crystal Geyser CG23_combo_of_CG06-09_8/20/14_all (SPAdes) (version 2) | ecosystem: Environmental > Aquatic > Deep subsurface > Groundwater...
TACTACATCTGCTGCTTGTGATATGAAACTAGCAACAAATGGCTGGACGAAACTACCCGGATGGGAATATACCAATTCTACTGACGATTTAGTCTATGAATGGGATGGAGTTGCCTGGCATTGTAATAATGATTTCCCTCTCTTAACTGGTAGAGCTGGAGATACTCTAACTTTAGCTGATGACGCGGCTACTCCTTCAATTAATATTACTGAAAGATCCTCTCCTCCAACAACTCCTGCTATTCATGATCTTTATATTGATGACGGAACTAATACTGGTTCTGGTCAAAGAGGATGGAGAATTTGCGTCTCAATAAGTCCTTCTGTTTGGGAAGATTTAGGAGCCGTTGCTCACTCTGCACTCTCAAATTTAACTTTTCCTGCTGATGATCATACTCAATATGCCTATTTAACCGGAAGAAGTGGTGGTCAGTCTTTTATTGGAGGAACTGGAAGTGCAGAAAATCTTCAACTTACTTCGACCTCAGATCTGAATAAGGGATTAATATATACCGAAGAATCTATTCGGGCAGCTAGAATCTCTGTTAACAATCAAAGTGGAAGTACCTATACTCTTGTCTTTCAGGATGCCGGCAGAACAATTTTTATGGCAAATGCTGATGGAACTCTCTACATCCCCCTTAATGACTCTGTTGCTTTTGAGGTAGATACAGCCATTGTTGTTGTTTGTGAAGGCGCAGCAACAACAATTACTGCAATTAATGGTGTTACTCTAAATGGAGTTTCAGCAGGAACTCCATCTGCTGCAATTAATAATCAGTATGGAGCAGTTACTCTTATAAAGAGAGAAATAAATACTTGGATAATGTTTGGCGATAACGCGGCGGTAGCATAAATGATTTCTCTACCTATAATGGGATGTACTGATATCTTTAAGGGATTGAAACAGGGATGGCATGGAATTACACCAAAGGCTAAAGTGTATTCTGGCAATGTTGCTGCTACCCCGAATCAGACAGCAATTGATGCTACATTGCTCTCTGATGGGGGGTTATCTGGAATTCCAGCGGCGCATGTGCTGGTTCCCTTTTCATCTTTCACCGAGACAAGTAAGAAAGGATGTGCAATTCGACCATATGGGGACGTCAGTGATTGGCATCACGGGACGGAAAATTTTGGCAACTATGGATGCGATTTTTTTCATTCTGGTAACTATGTATTTCATTTTCTGTCCCCACTTATGGTTGATTCATTAGGGCGGATTGAAGCAACATGTGATGCGCTTACTCCCTGGACTTTTTCAGCTCTCGGATATTTAGATGGTATAACTGATTTTTCTACTCCATTGCATTCTGGAGAATTGCCGACAACTTGGACTACTAAAGATGTATCTGTAGAAACAGGTGGAGGAGACATACTAATATGGATGAAGGATACATGTACAGGGTCAGGTGTTGGATCAATGTTTGCGGTTCGCCCAACAGGGTCGGGAGGATTAGGCCAATGGAATGAGCCCGGGAGTTCATATGCTGGTGGGGCCGCTTCCTGTACTGGAGAATCTATAGCTTACGGTAAAGCTGCTGGGTTTATGACTATTGCTCCGTCTTCTCAGTTTGACTATATTGGGAATAATGCAGATATTCATAAAGTCACGGGGTGTTGGGCTCCTGCTGTATTCTGTAATCAGACTATAATCTCTGGTGCGTTACCAACAGCATGGACAGAGTTAGATCTTAAAGTAGATGAGGCGGCGGTTTCCACAGGGTTAGTCGGGGAAAAACTGGCGTGTTTAGCTATACAATGTACTGATAATACTTCTTCTTATTCTTTTGTTGCAGTCCGAAGAAAGGGTGACCCTGATGACTATTTTGTGGGGTCGAGGAAGGCGACAGCTCAAGCAGCATCTTGGATTGATAAGGGGTGGGTATTTGAATTTATTGTACCTACGAGTTCTGATGGTAAAATAGAGATTAGAATGAATTCTGGTACCTATAGCTATGTTGTTACTTTACTTGGATATTCTCTATAGTTGATAATTAACAGGAGTAATAGGCATGTTTTTTCCTACGATGTCTACTATAATTAAAAGAAACGATCCAGCTTCTTCTGAATGGGGAAGAAGCTGTACTTTTGCTACTTCAACTAATGATTTTGTTCAAGGAGATATTCTTAATGTAAAGAATTCTCTCGGAGGTAAAGCTGGTGGGAAAGCTATTATAACCACTGGAGTTGGAGCCTCTACTACCTTTAGAATTAACTCTATCTCCAAGAAAGTTCCAATGAAGAGAGATACTAACTCCCTCTTAGGAAATTATTCTCCTCGATTAAATAGTGAGCGAAATATTAGTAATCCTCGAGCTCCTTCTTTTACTGTGGGAGAAAGTACTTCTCTTGTGATTGAGAATATTCCTATCTCCAACATTGAGATAGATTCTCTTGTTACAGGTGGAGAAGCTGGAGTATCTTTTACTATATTTTAAATCTTAAAGTGGAATTCAGAGAAACCCTAAGAGACTACACAATGTGGCTAGATCAAGGTGTTTGGAAGCCAGGAAGTCCTCCTCGAAATAAGGTTGCTGATAGAAATCGTAGAGGTTCTCCTAGAATTGTAGATCATCAAGTAGCTGTCTCAATTCCTACCTTTTCTGGGAGTAAATTGGACAGATTACTATCTGGAGAACCTCGACTGGTTTTCTATAGATCAATTGGCGGTTTGGGTGATATTATTATGATGGCTCCAATCGCTAAGGGAGCTAAAAGAAAATATCCTGGTAGTCATGTTACCTATGCTCTTCCTATTGGTTTTGCTAATGGAGATGCTGTAGCTTTCTATGAAAATAATCCCTTTATAGACGAGATTATTGATTTTTCTCTTTGTAGGAGGAGTAATTATGATCTTTTTGTAGATTTAACTGCTTCTGCTATTGGAGAGGAGAGATCCTATACTTCTCCGCGAAATAGGATTGATATTTTTGCGGCTGATGCTGGAATCCCTCTTTATGGGGATTATATCCCTCCCTACTTTATGACGGCAGGAGAGGATCAATGGGGAAAGGATTTTATAGAGAGATCTCTTCCGAAAGATTTCTCTGGGCTGAAGATTGCTCTTCATTTGAAATCTTCAGATTCTAAGAGAAGTTGGGGAGATGACAAGAATCGGCAATTTATTGTTGCTGCAAGAGAATCTGGACATCACATTTTCTTAACTGAATGGGGACTTTCTCCTTCAGAATGGATTTATAGAGGTTCAACTCAGGTTTTTAATTATCCTCTGCGTCAGGTTGCGGCAATTTACAAACATTGTGACATATTGGTTTGTCCTGATTCTTCAATGCTTCATCTCGGAGCTGCTCTCAATATGAGAACAGTAGCTCTCTTAGGCTCTCAACCAGCTAGTTGTAGAGTTAATCGATACCCTCGAGCAGTTGCTGTTGTGAATGATCAGGTTACTTGTCTTGGTTGTATTTGGGGAGAGTGTACTCATAGAACAGCCGCTGGAGGATTTTATTGTATGGCTTCTTTACAACCAATAGAAGTTCTGAGAATTCTTAAAAAAGTTGTAAGAAATGAGACCTTTAGTCAGGACTCTCCTCTCTCTCTCCCGATAATTTCTTCTGAATCTTCTAAAAGAAAGAGATTCTTAAAAACCTTTAGGATATAGAAGTAGATTATGACTCCTCTTATTTGGACTGGTTCTATTCCTGATCTGAGTGGTTATGGTTCTGCTGCAAGAGGATATATCCATTCCATCCTTGAAGTTGGGGGAAATGTCTCTGCTGATTTTGTTTCCTTTGAACCATGGATTTCTCCTTTTCTCTCAGAAAAGATTGTTGGAAGAAAAATCTTTGGAGTTCGAGGAAAAGAGAATAACGCTAGAGTTCATGTAATTCATCTTACTCCTGATCTTTTCTTTAAGTACTCTGCTGGAAGACAATATAAAGTAGGTTATTTTGCTTGGGAAACTTCAAAACTTCCCATGAAATGGGTTCCTGCTATTAATAATTATGTTCAGGAAATTTGGGTTCCTGCGAAATATATAGCTGATGTTTCTAAGAATTCAGGAGTAAAAATTCCTATTAGAGTTCTTCCTCATGCTATTCCTCTTCCTTCAGAGGATTGGGAACCCTCCTATACTCTTCTTGATATTCTTGAGGATACCTTTATTTTCTATAGTATCTCCCAATGGAGTGAAAGAAAAAATTTTCTCTCACTCGTGAGAGCTTTCTACGAGGAATTCTCCGGAGAGAATGTAGCTCTCCTTCTAAAAACCTACCTGGCTTCAAGAAATCCTAATAGTAAGATGGAAATTAGAAAATTAATCTCTAGAATTAAAAAGGAATGTGGAGGAATAGATTGTCCTCCTATTTATCTTATAGAAGATTTTCTTAATCCGAACGAGATTCAATCTCTCAATTATTATGGGAATTGTTATATTTCTATGGCTCGGTCTGAAGGATTTGGAATGGGAGCTTTTGAAGCAGCAGCTTTCGGAAATCCAGTTATAGTTCCGAACTACTCTTCCTTCCCAGAACACTTTAATGAAGACAATTCCTACCTAATTGATGTTTTTCAAGAAGTACCTTGTAGTGGGATGACACACATCTCTCCTCTCTATACTCCAGATATGAAGTGGGGAAATCCTTCAATAGATTCTTGTAAGAGAAGAATGAGAGAAGTTTTCGAAAATCAGGAGAAGGCTCTTGTTAAAGGTCAGAAGGGAAAGGAATATGTGAAGAAATATCTCTCCTATAAAACTATTGGTCAACAAATAATGAGTTATGTGGAAGGAATTTAATGTCTGAAATGATTAATCTTCCTGTTTCTGGAGGAGAATATTTAGATCGTCTCACCATCCTTCAAGTAAAACTTTCAAGAGTCTCTGTAGAGAAAGTTAAGGGAGTAAGTAATCTTCTTTTTCTTTTTGAGGAGAAGGGAAAGGATATAGACTTTACTCTAGTTGAGACGGAGATTTCTCTTCTTCAGACAATACATAGGATCCTTTGGGAAATTGAAGACGGAAAAAGATTATTAGAAAAACTGAAACTTCATAATCTTCTCTTCATATATCTTTCTAGAATTGTAGTTTGGTTAAATGATGAAAGAGCTAGAATTAAAGAAGAAATAGATAGGAAGTTGGGTTATGATATAAAGGAAGAGAAAGAATACGTGGAGTATTAAAATGAAGATACTTTTTCTTTCTTGCCATACAGTTTTAGAGTTTGATGACCTAATTCTTCTCAATGAACTAGGTTATGAAGTATTCTCTCCAGGAACCTACTGGAAACCCGAAAGTGGTGGAGATGGAATACGTCCGCCTCTTCCTCAATTGAAATATAAAGAGGATTGGATTAATTCCTTCAACCAGATCGGAAAAAGATTTCCTGGAGAAGACGGAAAGTTACATCTTACTAAGGATCTTGTAGATCAGTTTGACATTATTATAGTTATGTACCTTCCAAATTTTATTATAAAGAATTGGGAAGTTCTAAAGGGGAAGAAAGTTATTTGGAGAACTATAGGACAGAGTATTTCCTCAATTGAAACTCTCCTAAAACCCTATCGTGATGGTCTGAGGATTCTGAGATACTCTCCTAGAGAACTGACTATTCCTGGATTCATTGGGATGGATGGTCTCATTAGATTCTATAAGGACCCAGAGATTTATAAAAACTGGACAGGTAAAAAATCCTTCGTTATCAACTTTACCCAAAGTATGCAACAGAGAAATACAGCCTGTGGCTGGAAGTATTTCCAAGAAGTTACTAAGCCCTTTCCTCGAAAACTTTTTGGTCCACAGAATAATCAACTTGGTTATGGAATGGGTAAAGTTACTTATCAACAACAGTTAAGAGAGTACCGAGAGAATAGATGCTATTTCTACACTGGTACTCATCCGGCATCCTATACTCTAAATTATATTGAGGCTTGGATGACTGGAATCCCTATAGTAGCTTTAGGTTCTAAGCTAGGAAACTCAACAGACTTTCCGAATCATGATCTCTATGAAGTCTCCGATCTAATTCAGAACGGAGTTAATGGTTTTGTCTCTGATGATATTCAAACTCTCAGGAATTATATTTCAAGACTTTTAAAGGATTCTGATCTGGCTCAGACAATCTCTGAGAAGGGTAGAGCCGAAGCTATTAGACATTTTGATAAAAATATGATCAAGTTGGCATGGAAGGATTTTCTGGAGAAATTATAATGGATATTCGTGAGTTTGTTTTTTCTGATGATCAATATAAGAATTGGTTTTTTGAGAAATATTACTTCTGTGGAAGTAATAGTAGATATTGGACTTTCCAAATGTCTCTAAATCTTCTTCTACAAAGGGAGAAGAAAGATTTTATAATAGTTGAGACTGGCTGTCAGAGAATGGCTGATGATCTTGGAGCAGGGATGAGTACTTCTATCTTTGGAGAGTTTTGTCAAAGATATGGAGGAAAACTTTATACGGTGGATCTTTTTCCTCAACATTTGAAAGTTTGTCAAGAATGTACTCAGCAATGGAAAAACTCAATTGAGTATATAGAGTCAGATTCTATTAAATGGCTGAAAGAATCGAAAGGTATAAAAGCTAGTCTTCTTTATTTAGATAGTCTTGATTATCCTATAGCGGAAGACGGGTCAAGAAGTTTAGATGCAACTGCTGAGAAAGCTGCTCAAGAACATTGTCTAAACGAATTTCTTACTGCTAAAAGAAATGGTTTTTTGACTGATCAAACGATTCTGATGGCTGATGATAATCAACTTCCTGGAGGGGGAAAGCCTAAGCTTTTGAAGACTTTTCTTTTGAAAGAGGGTTGGATTTGTCTCTTTGATCATCAACAAAGTTTGTGGATTAGGGAATGAAGGGAATTGAGCAAAGACTTTTAGGATATAGTTTGGAGTAAATGGTGAGAATTTTAGCTGATTTTCACCATATGGCTCTTTATCATTCTCTTTATCTTCTTTTCGAAAAGAGATTAGGATGGGAGCTGTATCGTCCAATTGGGTTGGATTGGTATAATGAAGGTTATTGGAATGTTTATCCACATATAAATACAGCCCGACAGTTTTTAGGAATAAATGAATCTTCTATTCTTTTACAGGATGTTCATGGAGAACCATTGGCCGAAATGGAAAAAAAAAATCTTCATGCAGTTTTAGGAACTGATGGACTTTATTATGTTACAGATCCTGTCTACAATACTATTTATAGAGCAATTACCTTAGAAAAGTTTAAGGAACTGGAGTTTGATATTATCTTATCTTCAATTCCACAACATATTTCTCCTTTTCTAAAATTAATTAGGGAATTTCAACCTAAAGCCAAACATATTTTTCAAATTGGAAATTGCTGGAGTTCTCAGGCTGGAGTGAAGAATTATCTTTGTTCAACTGAACCATTTCAGCTTCCTAGAGGAGCTAATATCTGTTTTTATCATCAGGAAATTCCTCTCGATATTTTTAATTACGAATCTCCAACTTTTCATAATTCTCTATATTCATATATTCATTACATGAAGAATCCTGAACTAATGGATTCAATCAAACCTTTGCTTCCGGGTTGGCAAATAATTAAGTATGGAGCTGGAATGGATAGTGTTTTACGAGAAGCAAGAACTGTTGCTCAAGCAATGAAGACTTCAAGTTTTACTTGGCATTACAAACCTGAGGGAGATGGATTTGGTCATATAATCTTCTCTTCCTTTGCTTGCGGTAGACCAGCTATCATTTGGAGAAATCATTATCAAGGGAAATTAGCCTCAGAACTCTTTATAGATGGGAAGACTTGTATAGATGCTAGCAAGTATCTTATTTCTGATCTCGCAACAGTTCTAAAAAGAAGTTCTCAGCCGGATAAACATCTCAAAATGTGTCAGGCGGCTCAGAAAAGATTCAGTCAAGTTGTTAATTTTGACTTTGAGTTCGAAAAGAAACTGAAACCTTTCTTAGAGAGACTAAGATAGATACAAGCCGGAATAAATCTCTAAGGGGAGAAGTTCTTATGATATTCTATTGTCATGATGAAGAAATCCTTTTTTAGATATGGAAAGTATCAAATGAGATCTGCTGACTATTATCATATGTTAGCAGATCAGAGAAATCGATGTGCTATTTGTAATAAAGAGCCTGCTGATGGTGAGAGGTTAGTAATTGATCATGATCATTTAGAAGAAAATGAAGATACTTCTGCGGTTCGTGGGCTTCTCTGTATAAATTGTAATCTTTTGTTAGGTCAAGCTAAGGACGATCCAACAATTTTGTTATCTGCTATGGAATACCTTCAGAAAGGAGGACATCCTTCAAGGTTTTATATCGAGGGAGGAAAACTCTTAACTAACTTTAATAGTCAACTATAATTAGGAAAAGAACCTCTAAATGCAAAAAATAGCAATTGTTACTGGTATAACGGGAATGGATGGGGGAATAATCTCTCGCCAACTTTTAGATCTAGATTATAAAATCTTCGGCCTAGTTCGAAGATCTTCTGATTCTCCCAATTTAAAGTGCGCTGAGAGGCTTCAGAAGGAGCCAAACTTTGAGGTAGTAGAAGGTGACCTAACTGATCTTTCGAGTCTCCTCAGGCTTGTCAGACTAGCTAAACCTCATGAAATTTATAACTTTGCAAGTCAAAGTAATGTTGGAACATCTTTCAAAGAACCAATCCATACAGCTCAAGTAACTGGTATTAGTGTTCTTAATATGTTAGAAGCTATAAGACTTTCTGAAATTCATTCTAAATTTTATCAAGCATCGACAAGTGAGTTGATGGGAGGAATTAGTGAGAAGCCTTGTAATGAAGATTTTATCTTTCATCCAAAGAGTCCCTATGCTGTCTCAAAGCTTTTTGGTTATTGGATAACCCGTTGTTACAGAGAAAGTTATCGAATGTTTACAGTAAATGGAGTTCTTTTCAATCATGAACATTTTTCTCGTGGTCCCAACTTTGTGACGAGAAAAATCTCTCTTGGAGTAGCAAATATTAAAGTTGGAAATCAGGATAAACTCTATTTAGGGAATTTAGATTCAAGACGCGATTGGGGCTGGGCTCCTGACTTTGTTAGAGGAGCTAGAATGATGCTTCAATATAAAGAACCTCAAGATTGGGTTTTAGCAACAGGAGAAACTCACTCTATTAGAGAATTTTGTGAATTGGCTTTCAAACATGCGGGACTTGGAGATTATCAAAACTTTGTTCAAATTGATCCCCAATTCTATAGACCAAATGAAGTAAATGTTCTTATTGGAGATTATTCTAAAGCTAAGAGAATTCTTGGATGGGAACCAACTGTTAAGTTTGAAGAGTTGGTTAAAAGAATGGTTGATTATGATATAAAACAAATAGCATTGGAAGTGTAATTACTCCCATTGAACTTTCTCTTCCCATTCCTCTTTCCAATCTTCAATAAACTCACAAGGAACTCCGATTCCTTCAAAGAATCCTCTTGTAGTTTTATTTCCCTTAGAGCAAAGAACCTTCAACTTCTTAAAATCTTCAGGATAATATTTTCTAAATCTCTTGATACGAGATCGATCCTGACTTCTAAGAAATCCCTTAACTTCCCATAAGATGTCATTAGTTAAATCATAGAAGTCTGGAATATATTGGAAAGGTCTCCTAATAACTCCATTGAAAGTGAAGACATTCTTTTCATAAGTCCAATCAAAACCCTGTACTTCGAGACATCGAGCAAAATTACGCTCCCAGAGACTTCTAAAAGAAACTTTCCCTCGTTCTCCCGGAAGCTCTGAAGCAGGACCATTCTTCGTCCGAGCAAAGGAGGATTGAGCAGTTCGAATTGTTAAGTTCTTCTTCCCTAAACAGAGACTACAACATTCAATTTCAAGGATTTGAGAGTCTTGTCCAACAGACTTGCCGCACTTTTGACAAAGAACGTTATTCCGTTTCATTAGCTACAGAGTAACATAGGATTCAAAGAAAGTTATAAGAGAAAGAAGGCGGGAGACAGATTCTTCAATTCCCATCTTTCCGACAGAGAGAACAAGTCGAGGATTCTTTAGAATTTTAGAGGGATCATCAATCCCAGTCATTCCCTTAATCTTATCTTTAGTATCCCTCTTTTCATATTCTTCTGGGAGGGTTGAAAGATAAACTTCTATACAGAAAACATCAGAACAGATCTCTCGAGCTATTTCTCTCATCTCCCTATAAGGTGTAACAGAAGCAACTAGAACTTTTTCCCCGGCCTCAGCAAGTGATCTAGCATAGTACATAATCTGGCGAAAGTTTTCAATTCTATCCTCCTTAGAGAGTCCTGAAT
>Ga0210051_1007412_pt1 | contig 10222 bp, 8 predicted proteins | sample CryGey092014_all_FD_185464 | JGI IMG/M metagenome (GOLD analysis project Ga0210051, IMG submission 185464) | Groundwater microbial communities from aquifer - Crystal Geyser CG23_combo_of_CG06-09_8/20/14_all (SPAdes) (version 2) | ecosystem: Environmental > Aquatic > Deep subsurface > Groundwater ...
CAGCGAGCGGCGGAGCATAACCGGAATTATTTCCGAAGCCGTTATGCCGAAAAGGAGCGAGCGACCCGACCGAGCGGAAGCGAGGGAGGGGGAGCGAGCGATTTCGGCATAACTAGTTTCTGTGCAAATTGTTTTTGGTTATGATATAATATTTTGTATGTTATGTTGAGTATTATATTATAACTTTTTATCGACCTTGTGGTTGAATTATATCATGGAAGAATATTTAAATAAAACAATAAGAGAATTAAAACTACGAAATTATAGTCCAAAAACAATAAAAGCTTATTTATTGTGCATAGAACTTTATTTAAAATATAAGAAAACAGATTTTCATAAATTGAATGAAGAAAATATAAAAAACTTTCTTCTTGATTTGAAAGATAAAAATAAGTCGCCTCAAACAATAAATTTATATTTAAATTCCATTAAGTTTTTTTATAATCAAGTATTAAAAATATATAAAAAAATAGATTTAAAATTTGCAAAAAGAAATAAAAGCTTGCCGATAGTTTTGTCTAGGGAAGAAGTAAAAAATATAATAGAAAATATAAAAAATATAAAGCATAAATTAATGATTACATTGGCTTATAGCTCTGGTTTGCGTGTTAGTGAAGTTGTAAATTTAAAAGTGCAAGATTTGGATTTAGAGGAATTTATTATACACATAAAAGGCGCAAAAGGAATGAAAGATCGGATTACAGTTTTTCCGGAAAAAATTTTAAATGATATTAAAAACTTAACTGCTGGGAAAAAAGGAGATGATTTTGTTTTTGAAAGTGAAAGGGGTGGTAAATTAACAACGGCAACAGCTCAAAAAGTTTTTATAAAAAGCTTGGAAAAATCAAATATAAACAAGCCGGCGACTTTTCATAGTTTAAGGCATAGTTTTGCAACTCATTTACTTGAAAATGGCGTTGATGTGCGTTATGTTCAAGAGCTTCTTGGACATCAAAATATCCGAACTACGCAAATTTATACTCATGTAACGAACCCAGCCATTAAAAATATCAAAAGTCCATTGTGATTAAAGTAATTAAAAATAAGCCCAAAATTATCGTAATACTCGGTCAAACGGCTACGGGCAAGAGTGATTTGGCTGTAAAAATTGCCAAGAAAATCGGCGGAGAAATCATTTCCGCTGACTCTAGGCAGGTTTATAAAGGGCTTGATTTGGGAACTGGCAAAATTACAAAAAAAGAAATGCAGGGTGTTCTACATCATTTACTTGATGTTGCGAATCCTAAAAAAAGATTTTCTGTAGCCCAATATAAAAAGCTGGCAGATAAAAAAATAAAAGAAATAATTAAAAGAGGCAAAGTTCCGATAATTTGCGGAGGAACAGGCTTTTATATCGATGCAGTCGTGAAAAACATAACTTTTCCCGAAGTTCCACCCAATGAAAAATTAAGAAAAGTTTTGAATAAAAAAACAGCACAAGAACTTTTTGAAATGCTAAAAAAATTGGATAAAACTCGTGCTAATAATATTGATAAAAATAATAAAGTCAGATTAATCAGAGCAATTGAAATAGCCCAAAAACTCGACAAAGTCCCAAAACTGCAAGGTGCTACAAACTCTGCCATGGCAGAGTTTGTAGCACCGTATGAATTTATAAAAATTGGACTTTTTTTGCCGACTGATATTTTAAAAAAGAAAATAGAAAAAAGGCTTTTAGCTAGAATAAAAATAGGAATGATAAAAGAAATTGAGAAATTACACAGACAAGGTTTATCGTGGAAACGAATGGAAGAATTAGGACTTGAATATAGATATACGGCTTTATATTTGCAAAAGAAAATTACGAAGCAAGAAATGATTGAAAAGTTGAATTCTGAAATTTATAAATATGCAAAACGCCAGATGACTTATTTTAAAAGAGATAAAGAAATTAAGTGGATTGATGCGTCAAAAAAAGATTTAATTTTGCGGGCGATGAGGGAATCGAACCCCCGACAACGGTTTTGGAGACCGTAGTTATACCACTTAACTAATCGCCCATCCCGACGCAAGGTCGGGACAGAAATGTGAAAAATAAAAATTAACACATTTCTTAGGATATAACCATAAAGGCATATATCCATATAAAAAGAACAAGCAACAAAACATTTTGTTGCTTGTTTAGTATAGCAAAATAAAAGCAAAATTAAAAATTTATTTCTTGATTTCCTTGTGCTTAGTCTGTTTACGGCACCATTTGCAATACTTTTTAAGCTCGATTTTTTTGGTAACGAGTTTTTTGTTTTTGCTTGACCAGTAATTTATACGTTTACAAGTTCCGCAGGCAAGTTTTATAAGTCTTTCTTGTGACATACTTTAATATTAATACAAAAATCTATAAAAAACAAGCCATAACCGACAGTGCTTCCAGCCGGCAAAATTTTTACTTGGTGGAGTAAAAATGATAGAATAAATTTATGGAAGAAAGAATAACAATACAAAAACCGTGGTTTTTTTCTAGCGAGGAGGTTTTAAATAAACTTAATACATCAATTAAAGGCTTATCAGAAGAAGAAGCAAAGGTGCGTTTTGAAAAATTCGGAGCTAATATTTTCAGAAAAAAAAGAGTCTTAAGTATTCCTAAATTGGCGCTCAAACAGATAATGAGTCCTCTTGTTTTTATATTGATAGGAGCTGCAATTTTAACTGGTATTTTACAAGAGTATATGAATACAGTTGTTATTATTGCTGCAATTTTAATAAATACAGGTCTTGGATTATATCGTGAATATCAAGCGGAAAATACGCTTGAAAAATTAGAAACTTATATTAAAGATCGTTCTCGCGTAGTACGAAATAGAAACGAACAAGAGATTGAATCTTCTTTATTAGTGCCTGGAGACATCATCAAGTTGTCTTACGGATCTAGAATTCCAGCGGATGCGCGATTAATTTCAGTTAATAATACTAAGGTGGATGAGGCAATTTTAACAGGAGAATCAGTTCCAGAGGAAAAGAAGTCTGGGGTGATTAAAGAATCTGCAATTATGGCTGATCGTGTGAATATGGTATATGCGGGAACTTTAGTGGTTGAAGGTTTTGCTACTGCAGTAATAGTAGAAACAGGAAATAAAACTGAGATAGGTAAAATAGCTGAGATAGTTTCAAAAACAGAAAGAGTCCCTACTCCTATTCAAAAAGGAGTTAGCCAGCTTTCTTGGTATATATTTATACTTGTAATATTCATCGTATTAGCCATTTTTATTCTTGGAATTTTTCGCGGAGAGCCAGTATTGCAAATGATGATTTTATCTGCAGCTGTTGCAGTTGGCGCGGTTCCTGAAGCATTGCCTATCGCTTTAACTGTTATTCTTTCTATTGGAGCAGAGCGAGTAGCTTCTAAGAAGGGAATTATCCGAAAGTTGGCAGCTGCTGAAACTCTTGGATCAGTTACATTGGTTATGACAGACAAAACGGGGACATTAACAAAAGCAGATATGCAACTCACGGGTATACATACATTTGATATGTTAAAGAAAGAAAGTTATTCCGAATCAAATATTAATCGTCTTTCTGAAAATCAGAAAGAGATACTTGAATTAGCATTACATAATATAAATATTATTATTCAAAATCCAAACGACAGTAAAAAAGATTGGAGATTTATAGGCAATCCTTTTGAGGTAAATATTGCAAAAGCTTCAGTATTACACGATGTTTCTCTAAAAAGAATCGTAATGGGGGAAAGTTTTTTGCATCTTCCTTTTAATTCTTCCAATAAATTTTCTGTTTCTAAAAAAAATGATCATTATATCATCATGGGAGCGCCTGATATTTTATTAAAAAAATCTAACGTTGATAAAACTACTTACTTAAAAATTCTTTCTTGGATACAAGACGCGAGTATTAACGGAGAGAGATTAATTGCTGTCGGAATTTTAGATATAAAAAATATTAAAAATATTAATGCTGAATCTGTTAAAGATATTAAATTTGAGGGTATTTTATCTTTTTTTGACCCAATTCGAGAAGAGATTCCACTTGCAATACAAAACATCGAAACACACGGAGTTAAAGTTATAATTATAACTGGCGATTTGAAAGGTACGGCTATTTCAGTGGCAAAAAGTCTTGGTTGGAGTGTCGCAGATGATGAAGTTTTAGTAGGTGAAGATATACAATTAATGACTGATGAACAATTACTTGAGATTATTCCGAAAATTAAAATATTTGCTAGAATAACACCCAAAGATAAACTTCGTATAGGAAACATATACCGCAGTTTAGGAGAAATTGTAGCTATGACCGGTGATGGAGTAAATGATGCGCCTGCATTAAAATCTATGGATATTGGTATTTCTCTTGGTTCAGGAAGCGATGTAGCGCAAAGCGCGGCAGATTTAGTTTTGCTTGATGATAATTTTCGTACTATTAGTATGGCAATTGACGAAGGAAGAAGAATTCTATCCAATATTAGAAAAACTTTTATCTATTTGATGTCCAATGCTCTTGATGAAGTTTTTGTAATTGGCGGAAGTTTGATTTTGAACATTGCTTTGCCTCTTACCGCGCTTCAAATTATTTGGGTAAATTTATTTACCGGAAGTTTGCCCGCCCTCGCTTTTGCTTATGATGAAAATTTAGATAAAGGAAAGGGGAAAAAAACATCTAAAAAAGAATTATTAACTACTGAAGTAAAGGTATTATCTTTTGGTCTTGGCGCAGTCACTTCTATTTTAATATTTTTACTTTATTATGCATTACTTCACTGGGGAGTTGAAATAAAAATTGCGCGTTCAGTTTTTTTTGTATGTTTTTCTATATATGTCTTAGTTGTTTCTTTTTCTTTTAGAAGTTTATATAAACCAATATTTTCATATAATCCATTTTCAAATAAAAAATTAAACATAGCTATTATTGTTGGTATTGGTTTACTGATAGCCACAATGTCTATACCATTTATGCGTAATCTTTTTGATATAGCTCCTATGCCATTTTCTTGGATGTGGTTAGTTATTGCTTGGGTGATTTTTAATGTTATTTTGGTAGAAATTACTAAATGGATGCTTAGATTTAGATACAGAATAAAAGTTTCCAAAGCCCGCCTTCTTTTATATGATAATCCTCGGCAATAAACTGCTCAATCGAGCAACAATTTCATAATTTATCGTGCCAATATTTTCAGCTATTTCTTCTGTAGTAATCTGTTCCCCTTTTTGTTTTCCAATAAGCACAACTTCATCCTCTGCTTTTACATCAGACAAATGGCTAACATCAACGACAAACATATTCATCGCCACACGCCCCAATATTTTGCATCTAGTTCCTTTGATTAAAACAGCGCCTTTATTAGAAAGACCGCGATCCAGCCCGTCTGCGTAACCTTGCGGAATGACGGCGATTTTAGTTTTCTTTTTTGTTTTATAAGTTAATCCATAACCGATAGTGTTTCCAGCCGGTAAGATTTTTACTTGAGCCACTTTTGTTTTCCACGAAAGAACCGGCTTGAGTTCAATTTTATTTTTATATAAAAGTTCCAAATGTTCTGACGGCCATAAACCATAAAGACCTATTCCAAGACGGACTAATGGATAAATGCCTTTATTCTTTTCATAAGTTAAGAGTCCAGAAGTAGCTGAGATATGAGTGTCTAAATTCTTGAATCCAAATTTTTCCGCTAATTTTATGGCTTCATTGTATTTTTTTATTTGTTTTTCCGCGTGAGTGAAGTTATTCGTATCTTCTATGTTCGCAAAATGCGCGTAAATACCCACAAGTTTTACATATTTTGATTTTTTTATTTCTTCAAAAAGTTCTGGTAATTCACCTTCCAAAAATCCCTCCCTGCCTAAATATGCATCTATTGGAATATTTATTTCTTGTACTTTTTTGAATTTATTAGCTATTTTACTGATCTTTTTGAAATGCTTTAATGAAAAAACTGACAAAACACATTTGAGTTTTAATGCTTTTTCTAAATTACTTTCTTCTGCATATCCCAAAACAAAAGTTTTTTTTCTGCTCACCTTTCGCAAAATTTCAAGTTCAACGACGCTATTTATGCCGAAATAATCCGTAAAGGGCTCAAGAATTTTAGCAATTTCATTCTGCCCATGGCCATAAGCATTTGCTTTGATCACAGCAACAATTTTTGTCCCCTTTTTAGCCAAACTCTTTAATTGCTTGATATTGTGAATCAAGTTCTCTTTTGAAATCTCTAAACAAGACAAAGGTTTTTTGTTGGACATATTATTTTACTGAAGTTTGTAATTTTTGTTCTCTGGCAAATCTTTCCAAGGCAAATTCTATCAACTTGTCAATCAATTTGGAGTAAGCAATACCGCTATGTTTCCAGAGCGCCGGATACATGCTTATATTAGTAAAGCCCGGTATAGTGTTGACTTCATTCACGAATAAATTTCCTTTTTTGTCCAGAAAAAAATCAACTCTGGCCATTCCTTCAAGCTCTAAAGTTTTATAGGTTTTAACAGACAGATTTTGAATTTTATTCTGCAAAGTTTTGGATATTTTCGCAGGAATTTCCAAAACAGCACCGTTCGGATCAAAATATTTCGCTTCGTAAGTATAAAATTTGTGTATTTTGCCAGCAATAACTTCTCCACAAAAAGAAGCTCTCGGATTGCTGTTTCCTAAAACAGCGCACTCTATCTCTCTTCTATCCTTTATAAACTTTTCAATAATTATTTTATTGTCAAATTTAAAGGCATCCTTGATGGCTTTATTGAATTCTTTTTCATTCAAAACTTTGTTTATCCCGACAGATGAGCCGGAATTGGCGGGCTTCACAATCATCGGCAAGTTTAAAAACTTTTTAACAACGGAAAAAGAAATTTTTTCTCCCCTTTTGAATGTCATAAATTTAACATTAGAGATTCCAGCTTCATTCAATAATCTTTTCGTCACATCTTTGTCAAAACCGACGGAAGATCCTAAAATAGAAGGTCCAACAAAAGGCAAATTTAGAATTTTTAACAATCCTTGAATGCTTCCATCTTCTCCATAAGGTCCATGCAATACTGGAAAAACAACATCAGCTTTTTTTAATAAATCTAAATCAAAATTTCCTATTTTGTCTATTTTAATTTTTAAAATTCTATATTTATTTTTGTCCATCGCTTCAGCCACATTTTTTGCGGACATCAAAGAAATTTCATGCTCCACAGATTTTCCTCCATATATCAAAGCTACTTTTATTTTTTTCATCCCAGTACTAAAATTTTATTAATAATGTTTATCTTTATACCCCGTAATCAAAAATTTAGTACGGGACAAGTAATTTTAAAACAATTTAACTATATCGTGATATGTGACGAGAAGCATTAAAATTATTAGAAGAGCGAAACCAACCATATTAGTCATGTTGGCAAATTTTGGATTAATGCGCGAACCTTTTATTTTTTCAATCAATAAGAAAAGCAAGCGTCCCCCATCCAGCGCAGGAAATGGAATCAAATTTATGATTGCAAGATTTACGGATATAAGAGCGGTAAAAGAAAGAAGATAGGCAATACCGAAGTTGTAAGCATCGCCGACAATTCCCACCATTCCTACCGGCCCGGTAATAGAGGAAAAACTCCCTTTTCCTTGTATCCCATCTGCAATAAGCCTATAAAGTCCTACAGCAGTACCTTTTGTAACATTCCAATCAAGCTTTATCCCTTCCCAAAAAGCTTTCAAAACAGGTAATTTTGCAATTCCAATCTTATCCATCGCTATGCCTATGCCGGGTTTTCCATCGGCAATACCGGCAACAGGAATTATTTTTGCAATATTTATTTCTTCAGTTTTTCCGCGCAAATATCCTATCTCAATTTCTTTTTCGGGATGAGAAACTATAAAAGTTTTCAAATTATCCGGAGTAATTTCTGAAATAGAATCTTTATCACTCTGAAGAGAAATTATTTTATCTCCAGATTTGAGCCCAGCCAATTCAGCTGGAGATTTTTCAAGCACCGAAACTACAACCAAATGAACATTTTTTAATTCATAACCCCTTGGTTCGCTACCTACGGAAGTCGGCAATCCCGACATAAAACCAAAAGAAAATAAAAACCAAGCCAATAAAAAGTTTGCAAAAATTCCAGCAAACATAACTAATGCCTGCTGATATTTCGGTTTATTTACCAGGCATCTTTTCGCCAATTCAATTTTTTCGGGAATTTCTTTTTTGTCCAAAAACCTGACTTCTACAAAATTAGTTTCATCCATATCTTCGCCGAAAATTTTAACGAACCCGCCAAAAGGCAAAGCATTGATAGAATATATTGTCTCCCCCTTTTTTATGCCGAATAATCTTGGAGGAAAACCAAAACCGAATTCATCAACCCTGATTTTAAAACTCTTAGCAGTAAAAAAATGTCCAGCCTCATGGACTAAGACTAAAACTATAAGAATGATGAAAAAAATCAAAATATTCATATTATCCCATTATTTCCTTTTCTTTCTTTTCAAAAATTGCTTCTAATTTTTTATTCATTTCGTCTATAATCTTCTGCAAATCTTCTTTAGCGCGGAATTTATCATCTTCTGACATTTTTCCTTCTTTTTCTTTATCTTGTATATCATTCCAAACAATCTCGCGTTCCTGTCGGACAGCGATTCTTGCCTCTTCCAATTTTTCTTTTAAAATTTTCACAAGTTTTTCTCTTGTCTCTGTCGTTAACTGCGGAAAAATTACCCGAATGCCGTTTTCATCCGTCGCCACCGATAAACCCAGATCCGCAGTTAAAATAGCTTTTTCAATCATTTTTACCTGATTCTTGTCCCAAGGAGCTATGCGCAATGTCTTCGGATCCTCAATAGAAACTGAAGCAATATTTTTAATCGACTGATATGCCCCGTAAACTTCAACGGAAACACTATCTAAAACCATAGGCGAAGCGCGGCCGGTACTAAGTTGACTATATTCTTTAGATAAAAACTCTTCCACTTTCTTGAGTTTTACCTTAAAATCTGAAAAATTATATTGCATTGATTTATTATATCAAAAATTAAAAAATTGGCATAGCTAATGCAACTGATTCCATAAGGTTTTTAATTGACGAGCCGGGCTGGCGGAGAAACTCACGCACTTTGAAAAAATGAGCAAAAAAGCTGATGTCAAAGAGGCTCTTTGACACCAGCTTTTTGTGTAAAGCAAATTCTAAAGTATTTAGGAACTTTAAAGCCTTGGAACGGGGAGAATCTTGCTTTATTATTTCTACGTCTTCATCCCCTCCATTAGTGGATTCAGCGAGCAATTCTTTCAAAAAATCAATCCTCTCCCGCAAAGGCATTGCAATGAATTTTTCCGCATATTTCAATTCCTCGTTCTTCGGTTTTACCGAAATAAAATAAAATCTGGAAATAAAAGTTTTTAAAAGACCATTAATATCAGGCATAATTAAAAAGAAATGCGTATTTTGAATCGGCTCCTCTAAAATTTTTAAAAGCACTCCTTGGGCGTCCAAGGAAAAATGATTGGTGGAAATAATAAATATTTTTTTGCCTGAAGAAAAACTTTTCTCATATCCAAAAGATCTCAAATTGAAAGCTTCATCTATTTTAAAATTATCTATGGAAATATGGCAAAAATCTGGATTGCCGGAAGTTTTGATTCCAAAACTTTCCAAAAAAGCCAAAATTTCCAGCATAACTTCATCCTGCCTGCCTTGGATAAGATAAGCATGATGTAAATTATTTTTATATAAATGCTCTGAAATTTTGAAGCTCATTTTTATTTTTTGCTCAAGATCGCTTTTTTATACACATCTAGATGATCAAGAGCTATGCCTGTGCCTTTAACTACGCAAAAAAGCGCGTCTTCAGCCAAGGTGGCTTTGACGCCTATTTTTCGATAAACCAAATCGGTAAAATTTCTTAGCTGGGACGATCCGCCGGTCATAATAATGCCGTAGCTTATAATATCGGATGCAAGTTCCGGCGGAGTATTCTGTAAAACATCTTTGATTGCTTTTATTATTTGCTTCAATTGATTATCTATAGCTTTGACTATCTCGTTGGTTGAAATTTGCGTGGATCTCGGAAGGCCTTGAATAAAATCTCGCCCTTTGATCGTCGCATGAAGCTCTTCTTCAAGATTCACCGCCGCACCGATTTTTATTTTTACTTCTTCGGCTGTTCTGTCGCCTATTGCCAAATTAAAAGTTTTTTTAATATAATCGGCAATGGCCTGGTCAATTTTATTCCCGGCGCATTTAACCGACGTAGAAGTCACGATTCCGCCGAGAGATATGACTGCAACGTCCGTCGTGCCCCCGCC
>Ga0210051_1007413_pt1 | contig 10222 bp, 11 predicted proteins | sample CryGey092014_all_FD_185464 | JGI IMG/M metagenome (GOLD analysis project Ga0210051, IMG submission 185464) | Groundwater microbial communities from aquifer - Crystal Geyser CG23_combo_of_CG06-09_8/20/14_all (SPAdes) (version 2) | ecosystem: Environmental > Aquatic > Deep subsurface > Groundwater...
GACCCGAATTAGAAAAATTGGCTCGAGATTTAAAAATCTTAGATAGCGTTCACTTTTTAGGCAGCATTAGAGATGACAGAGTAAAAGCAAAATATTTATTATCCTCCGCTGTTTTTGTGCTTCCCGGCATGGGGGGGTTGAGCATAAATGAAGCTATGTGTTATGGTCTGCCGATAGTCTGTTGTGAGGCAGATGGTACCGAGAAACAACTTGTCTTTGACAGCTTCAATGGATACATTTTCAGAGAAAACGATATTAATGATTTAGCTGAAAAAATATTAAAAATTATAACTGATAGGGAATTAAGAGAAAAAATGAGTAAAAATTCATTAAAAATAATTCAAGATAAAGTAAATATAAACACAATGATTTTAGGTTTTAAACAGGCAATTGAATATGTTTGCTATAATTAAGAAAATTTTAAAATCTCCCTATTGTCTTAAAAACAAGATTATCTCAATTGAGCCGAATTATAAAATAATTAATAATTTAAACGATAAAAGCATTGTTGTTGATATTGGATTGGGTGATAATGCCGATTTTTCCAAAGCTTTAATTAAAAAGTATAATTTAAGAAGTTTCGGTTTTGACCCAACCAGAAAACATTTTCTGGTGCTAAAAGAAATAGAAAAAAGAAGTAACGATCATTTTAAGTTTTACCTTTTAGCAATTTCGAATAAAAAAGGAATAAAAATGTTTTATGAAAGCTTAGAAAATATTAGTGGATCACTTTTGAAAAAGCATCAAAATGTTAAAAAAGATAAAGTAATTACTTATCCAGTGGAAACAATAACAATCGAAGATATATTCTCGCTGATTGATTCTGATTTTATTGATTTATTAAAAATGGATATTGAAGGGGAAGAATATGCTGTTTTGCCTTCTATTAAGGAATCAATTTTTAAAAAAATAGGCCAGTTAGTTATTGAGTTCCATCATCATTGTATTGAGAATATTTCTTATAATGCTACTTTAAATTGTGTAAAGTTAATGAAAAATTATGGTTTCAGGGAGTATTCAGATGATAAAATTAATTATTTATTCTTTCGCTAGATTATGCCCCAAAAAATTAAAATTATTAATATAGTAGGCGCAAGACCAAATTTCATTAAAATTTATCCCGTCCTGACTGAGCAAAAAAAATACCCAGAATTAATTCAACCAATCTTAGTTCATACTGGACAGCATCATGATTTTGAAATGTCTCGGATTTTCTTTCAAGATTTGAGAATTCCTAAACCAGATTATAATTTAGAAGTGGGTTCAGGTTCTCATGCCTGGCAGACAGCAAAGATAATGGAGAAATTAGAAAAAGTTCTTTTAAAAGAAGATCCAAATTTAGTCATTGTGGTTGGCGATGTTAATTCAACCTTAGCTGGAGCTTTAACCGCGGCTAAACTGAATATTCCCGTAGCTCATATTGAAGCTGGACTTCGCTCTTTCGATATGTCAATGCCGGAAGAAATTAATCGGGTTTTAACCGACCATATTTCCGATTATTTATTTGTTACCGAATTGAGTGGAGTGAAAAATCTTTTAAACGAAGGAATTAAAAGAAAGAAATTTTTTTTTGTTGGAAATGTAATGATAGATACTTTAATAAAATCAAAAATAAAAAGTAAAAAATCAAAAATCTTAAAAAGGTTAAGATTAGAAAGTAAGAATTACGTACTTTTAACCTTGCATCGGTCGGAAAATGTTGATAACTCGAAAGTTTTAAAGCAGCTTTTTGAAGGAATTGGAGAGATTCAAAAAAAAATTAAAATAGTTTTTCCCGTTCATCCACGAACCAGAAAACAACTTCCCAACATAAAGATAGAACAATATTATAATAATATCTTATTTACCGAGCCATTTGGTTATCTCGATTTTTTATCGTTGGAATCTGAGGCAAAGTTTGTACTGACAGATTCGGGGGGCATTCAAGAGGAAACTACTTTTTTACAAATTCCTTGCCTGACCTTAAGAGAAAATACTGAAAGACCAGTTACGATTGAAAGAGGAACAAATATTCTTTGTGGAAGAGATAAAGAAAAAATTATTAGGGAAGCAAATAAAATCATGGCAGGTAAACAAAAAATAGGAAAGATTCCAAAATACTGGGATGGCAAATCAGCTAAAAAGATAATAAAGATAATAAAACAAATTTACTTATGATTATTATTGGCAATGGGCTTGTAGCAAGAGCTTTCTTTAATTTCCAAAAGGATTGCAAAGATTCCTTGATTTTCGCTTCAGGTGTTTCAAATTCTCGTTTAACCGATGAATCCGAATTTTTAAGAGAGAGATGTTTGCTTGAGGAAAATATTTTAAGATGTAAAAGAGAAAAACTAAGGTTAGTTTATTTTTCGAGTGCTGGGGAAGTTTATGGTTCTACTGACCGTCCAGCCAAAGAAACAGATCTGCTAACTCCTCAAACCCTATACGGAATTAAAAAAGTTGAGTTTGAAGAACTCATAAGGAACTCTGGTATTAATTATTTGGTTCTTCGTTTGTCAAACATAGTTGGCAGAAATCAAAGCGAACATCAGCTATTCCCCTCTTTAGTAAAACAAGTTCTCAGGGGTCGGATTACTGTATATCGGGATGCTCAGAGGGATCTCGTAGACGTCGAAGATCTTTCACGAGGCGTAGTCAGACTGCTTGAGCTAGGTTTAAATCGGGAAATTTTGAATTTCGTTTCTGGTATTTCTGTCCCTATCAGCGAAATTGTTTCTTTTATAATTTCATGGGCTCAACTCGAATGTTATATCGATTATCTGTCTGGGGGTGAAAAACATTGGTTTTCTAATGAGAAGTTATCTACTATTTTACCTTGGGTAGAGACTTATTTTGACAGAGAATATTATAAAAGAGTATTGAATAAATATTTAAAATTTTACCTTAAAAGATGAAATATTTTTTTTGCACTCTTTTTGATAAAAATTATTTATATCGGGGATTGACCCTTTACCAATCTTTGCTTTGGCATTGTCCAGATTTTAAAATCTGGATTTTGGCCATGGATGATTTAACCTATAAGGTTTTGGGAAAAATGAATTTAGATAAAGCTGAGCTAATTTCGCCAGAAGAATTTGAGGATAAAGAACTTTTGGATGTAAAAAAAACAAGAGATGTCGCGGAATATAGTTGGACCTCTAAGCCCTCGCTTTTAATTCATATTTTAAAGAAAAATCCCCAACTTGATATAATCACTTATTTAGATTCCGATTGCTTTTGTTTCTCCAATCCGGAACCACTTTATAAAGCCTTGAATAAACATTCAATCGGGATAACCCCTCATCAGTTTCCCTTAGAGAAAAAATATTTAGAGCGGAAAACAGGGATTTATAATGCTGGCATTTTGATTTTCCGAAATGATAAAAATAGCTTAGATTGTCTTGAATGGTATCGGAAAAAATGTTTAGAGTGGTGTTTTTTTCGCCACGAAAATGGTAAAATAGGAGACCAAGGATATTTAAATGATTGGCCAAAATTATTTTTAGGCGTTCAGATAATAACCAATAAAGGAGTAAATTTAGCTCCTTGGAACATTAAAAATTATGACATTAAAAAGATTAATAATAAAATTTTTGTTGACCAAGATCCTTTAGTTTTTTATCATTTCCACTCTTTTAAGATATATTCAATGGATAAATTCCAACTCTTTAGCCCCGCTTTTAACATCTCAAAAGAAAAACAAGATTTAGTTTACCAGCCCTATATTGTTGAGTTAACTAAAGTTACTAAAAAATTAAAATTAAGAGAACCGGATTTTAACTGTGGTCTTGAGCCTGAACAGAATTTTATAGAAAAAATAAAGGATAATATAAAAATTAAAATTATTCTTCCTTTTTTAGAATTAATAAAATACTAAGAAGAGCTATGGCCCTAAAATGGTTTTTAAGAAGAGTTATTGGGAATCTTGGCAAAAAGTTGATAAGATTTTTAGAATCTGGCTCAATTAATTTAAGCGGTGACCGAGATGTTGAATGGTCTTTTGTGACAGCCAATATTAGTCCAGCCTCCGGCCAGGCCTTAGACTTTGGATGCGGAGAAAGCTATTTAGGATTAATAGCTGCCCAGGCCGGCTACAAAGTAATATCCCTTGATTTGCAGCCAATAAAGTGGCCTTATTGCCATCCCAATTTGCAATTCCAGCAAGAAGATATTTTAGATGTTGATTTTCCCGAGGGAAGCTTTGACCTCATTATTAATTGTTCTTCAATTGAACATATTGGTTTAGCTGGTCGGTATGGCCAGAGAGAAAATTATTTAGATGGCGATTTGGAGGTTATGACAAAAATGAGAAGATTACTGAAGACAACTGGCAGAATGTTATTGACTATTCCCATTGGCAAAGATGCCGTATTCCCTCAGCTCCATCGAGTTTATGGCAAAGAGAGGATCCAGAAATTATTAAAAGATTATACAGTTGAAAAAAAAGAATTTTGGATTAAGAATAATAAGAATAAGTGGGTCTTGTCAGAAGAATCAGTTGCCCTTGAGAAAGTGCCTCGTGAGGATTTTTATTGCTTGGGCTGCTTTATCCTGAGGCCTAAATCTAAATAAGTATGAAAGGTGTAATTTTAGCTGGTGGCTTTGCCACCCGTCTTTATCCAATTACTAAAGTAACCAACAAACATCTATTGCCGGTTTATAATAAACCGCTAATTTTCTATGGCCTCGAGACACTGGTTAAGGCAGGGGTTGATAGAATGATGATCGTGACTTCCCCCCGGCATGTTGATGATTTCGTTAATTTATTAGGTTCTGGTCAGGAATTTATATCAAAAAGAACCGGAAAGCAAATTCAGGTTGTTTATGGTATTCAAAATGAGCCGGGGGGTCTTGCCCAAGGTTTATACATTGCTAAAGAGTATATTGGCAACGAGAATTGTATTTTATATTTAGGCGATAATATCTTTTTAGACGATGTTACTGATTATATAGAAAATTTTAAAGAAGGAGCTTTAGTTTTTCTAAAGGAAGTTAAAGACCCGGTAAGGTTTGGCATAGCAACAATAGACGAGAATAACAATGTCTTAGAAATAGAAGAAAAACCAAAAAACCCAAAATCTAATTTAGCGGTAACCGGTCTTTATATATATGACAACACTGTTTTTGATAAAATGATTGGTCAGCCAAAATCAGAAAGAGGAGAATATGAAATAACCTACATTAACAATCTTTATATTAAAGAAGGAAAGTTAAAAGCAGTTTTGCTTCAGAAAGAATGGTTTGATGCCGGCACTTTCGAAAGTTTACTCGAAGCTTCTAATTTTTTAAGAAATAAGTATAAAAATTAAACTTATTTTTATTTTTAAATTTATGCCAAAAACAATCTTAGTTACCGGTGGAGCAGGATTTATCGGTAGTCATTTTATTCGTTATATTTTGAGGAAATACAAGGATTATCGGATAATTAACCTTGATAAACTGACCTATGCCGGAAATCTAGATAATCTTAAGGATATTGAAAAAAATTCAAGATATAAATTTATTAAAGGAGATATTTGCAACCGTAATTTAGTTGAAACAATTTTCAAAAAAGAAAAACCAAATTTCCTTGTCCATTTTGCTGCTGCAACCCATGTTGACCGTTCAATTTTAAATCCCAAAATTTTTATCAAAACCAATATTTTGGGAACGCAGGTTTTGCTTGAAACGGCGAGAAGGTACGGAATTGAAAAGTTCCAACATATTTCAACTGACGAGGTGTATGGTTCAGTTAAAGAAGGGAGATTTAAAGAAATTAATCCGCTTTTACCAAATAGTCCTTATTCGGCTTCCAAAGCTGGGGCAGATTTCTTGGTTCGGAGCTATTTTAAAACCTTTAACCTGCCAGCTTTAATTAGCCGTTCTTGTAATAACTTCGGACCATGCCAATATCCAGAAAAACTAATTCCCTTGTTTATTGCAAATCTGTTAAAGAATAGAAAAGTTCCACTTTATGCTAGTGGAGAAAATATACGAGAGTGGGTTTATGTTGAAGATAATTGTAGGGCAATAGATTTGGTGTTGCACAAAGGGAGATTAGGTGAAATTTACAACATAGGAAGTAATTGTCTTAAAACCAATTTAGAAGTCACAAAGATGTTGCTAAGATTATTGAACAAAGATGAAACTTTTATTAAATATGTTCCGGATAGGCCAGGCCACGATTTCCGATATTGCCTTGATACTTCGAAAATAAGAAAAGAATTAAACTGGAAACCGAAATATAGTTTCGAGAAAGGGATTAAAAAAACTATTGAATTTTATAAAAGAAAATTTGGTTTCTAATTATGTTAACTATTTTTACTATTCCGAAACCGTTTAAGAACCCCCATATTATTACAATTCAAAGAAATGCAATTCAAAGTTGGTTAAAATTTTCTCCAAAATGCGAGATAATTTTATTTGGCGACGATGAAGGAATAGCGGAAGCAGCGGCCGAATTTGGGATTCTTCATATTCCAAAAATTGAAAAAAGCGAATTGGGAATACCTCTCTTGAGTTCGGCATTTAATTTAGCTCAAAAATTGGCAAAAAATGAAATTTTGCTTTATCTTAATGCAGATATTATTTTAATGAGCGATTTGATTTCAGCTATCCAACAAATAAAAGAACCTTTGTTTTTAATGAGCGGGCAAAGATGGGATGTTGATATAAATGAGGAGATTGATTTTAATAATCCTGATTGGGAAGATAAATTAAGAGAAAAAATTAAAAAAGCGGGTAAACTCCACGGACCAACAGGGATGGATTATTGCCTTTTCCCTCGCAATCTTTTAGAAATTCTTCAGATGCCAGCTTTTGTTGTTGGTCGTCCCGGTTGGGATAATTGGCTAATTTATAGAGTTCGTTCTTTAAAAATACCAATAATAGACGCTACTAAGGCAATTACAGTTATTCACCAAAATCACGATTATTCTCATTCCAAATACGGCAACTTGAAGAAAAGAAAAGTAATGGGACCAGAAACTCAAAAAAATCTAAAATTAGCTGGTGGGTTTGTAAATATGTGTACTTTGCGAGATGCCGATTGGATTCTTACCACCCAAGGATTAAGCCGACCAAAATTCCCTAGAAGAATTTTTTCTTTTTTAACCTTATTTTATCCTTGGAGGTTACTTCTTTCAATTAAGCGAAGATTACAAAGATGGTAATGGAGAGACGGTTTAAAAATTTACCTTTATTTCTTTTGGCCGGGGCGATTGCTTTATCTCCCAGTTTTTCAGCCGGAACTTTTCTTGGCGGAAAGATTATCGAAATTAGGATCGAAGATTTTTTAATAATAATTTTAGGATTGATATGGATAGCAGATTTTTTAATTTCGGGGAGAAAAAAAGTTGAAAAACCACCTTTATTTTTTCCAATTTTAGCTTGGTTGGGAGTCGGATTTTTTAGCATCCTAACCAATTGGATTTTTGGGAATATTGGATTTTCACGTGGTTTTTTCTATTTTTTAAAGGAAATAGAATTTTTTATAATCTATTTTTATGTTTTTTATCATATTAAAAGCATTGATTCGGCTAAATTTTTGATTAAACTCTGGGTTGTTTTGGGGTTAATGAATGTGGGCTGGGTCATTTATCAGGTTATAAGGGGCTCCAGTTTCGTGACAAAATTTGGTTTCAGATCTGGAGAATATTTTACTTCGGCAATCGGAGAATGGGGAGTTTTCCCGACCGGAGCTTTCTTTCTGATGATTTTCGTTTTTTTATTTAATATTTTATTGTATTATTTTTTAAATTTAAATATTTCTGTTTTTAAAAAGGGAGTTTTGATGGTTGTGATATTAGGTCCGATTATTGGGATCATTGGTTCGGCCTCTAAAACTTCTTTTTTAGCTTTGGTTTTGGCCATAACTTTAAGTTTATTCCTTCTATTTTTAAGAAGAAAAAATTTAAAGATTCTTTTAGCCATTATTTTAATTTCGATTTTTATTTTTAGTGTTTGTGTTTTTGCTTTTCAGAGTATTCCGGAAGCTGGCAAAAGAATAAGCTATATATTTAATTTTAGAAATCTTCTTTTGAACTATGAAAAAGGAAGGTTGGAGCCGGTGATAAAGCCCGTGTTTAAGGAGGCTCTTCAAGGTCCTTTATATCTTCCCTTTTTTGGTCTGGGGAAGGGATATGTGACAGAAGCTCACAATCAATATCTCCGCAATTTCATTGAGACTGGAATTATTGGTAGCTTAATATTTTTCATTTTAATTTTTGCTATAATAAAAAAATCCTGGCAGGGTTTTTCGAAAAACCAAGATAAATTTACAATTGGATTGTCGGCTGGGTTTTTGGTGGCTACCTTAACTATGCTTTTTCTTTCTTTGGCAACAGAGCCCTTTATTGTCGTAAAACCAAGCGAAGTTTACTGGTTTTTCGCAGCTTTAACTATGGCGGTTTTAAGCATTAAAGCCAAAGAAAAATATGCTAAATAATTTACCATTTATTTCAATAATAACTCCTTGTCGGAATGAAGAGAATTTCATTGGAAAATGTTTGGACTCTATAGTCTTCCAAGATTATCCAAAAGAAAAATTGGAGGTTTTAGTTGTGGATGGAGTAAGCGAAGACAAAACGAAAGAAATTATCAAAAATTTTCAATTTTCAAATCCCAATTTTCAAATCCGAGTAATAGACAATCCCCAAGAATATACGCCCTTTGGTTTAAATATTGGGATTAAAGAAGCGAGAGGAGAAATTATAATGAGAATGGATGCCCACGCTGGCTATGAAAAAGATTACATAAGAAGATGTGTAGAATGTCTCCAAGAATACGGTGCTGACAATGTTGGTGGCGCAATAAAAACCCTGCCAGCAAAAAATACTTCTGTAGCTAAAGCCATTGCCTTTTCTCTATCAAGCTATTTTGGGGTTGCTTCTGATTTTAGAATTGGTTCTAAAAATATCAAAGAAGTAGATACGGTTTTCGGCGGTTGCTACAAAAAAGGAGTTTTTAAAAAAATAGGATTGTTCAATGAAAATTTAAAAAGGAGCCAGGATTTAGAGTTTAACTTGAGATTAAAAAAAGCTGGAGGGAAGATTCTTTTAGTCCCGGATATTGTCAGCTATTACTACCCATCAGGCACTCTTGTCTCTTTTTTCGAGCATAATTTTGTAGATGGCATCTGGTCTATTTTACCACTGAAGTTTACAAAAATGCCTTTCAAATTACGCCACTACATACCCTTGCTTTTTGTGTCAAGCCTCTTGGGTTCGGCCTTGCTGTCTATTTTTTTTCCGCTTTTTTTCTATTTATTTCTACTTATATCTTTTTTATATCTTTCGCTTAATCTATATTTTTCAGTTAAAATTTCAGCTAAAGAAAAAGACTTCAAGCTTTTATTCTTTATGCCTTTGGCTTTTGGGGCTCGGCACATTGGATATGGCTTAGGCTCGATTTTTGGTTTATTTAAGATTTTTATCTCAAAACCGCAAACAGCAAAATTTTAAGCATTTTAATGCCTTGATAAAACTCAAGAATCTGGAAATTTCAAGCCAAAAATGGAGAACTCTATTTATACCGCACCTTGTCAAGGTCAAAAATTTGAGATACAATTTTTACAATAATGCTTAAACGTTTGTTTGATATAGCTTTTTCTTTTTTTGGCTTAATAATAGTTCTGCCGCTGATGGGCCTGGCTACTGTTTTAATAAAATTGGACTCGCCGGGACCTGTTTTTTATCGTGGGCAGAGAATCGGCAGATTCGGAAAGCCATTTAGAATTTTCAAATTTAGAACAATGGTGGTAAATGCGGATAAAATCGGGGGACCATCTACTTCAGCCGACGACCCAAGATTAATTAAGATCGGGAAATTTCTCAAAAGATACCAGCTTGACGAATTACCTCAATTGATTAATGTTTTGAAGGGAGAAATGAGTTTTGTCGGACCGAGACCGGAGGTACCTTCAGAGATTGAATCTCTTGAGCCAGAGACAAGAGAGATAATTTTAAGCATAAGACCGGGTATGACAAGCCTTGCTACGTTAGCCAATCCTCATGAAGGAGAGGCCTTGAAGGGCAGTAAAGATCCTCATAAAACTTATTGTGAAAAAATTAAACCAGAAAAAATTAGATTAAATTTAGAATACGTGAATAAAAGATCCTTTTGGTTAGACGTAAAGATTATAATAAAAACTTTTTTTATTGCAGTCTTTAGATAGCAGGACGTCGGTGGTTAAAAATTATCTAAGTAGGAAATGTATAAAAAAATTTTTCTAGAAAATTTTTATCGAACAATGCTTCGCATAAGA
>Ga0210051_1007421_pt1 | contig 10217 bp, 9 predicted proteins | sample CryGey092014_all_FD_185464 | JGI IMG/M metagenome (GOLD analysis project Ga0210051, IMG submission 185464) | Groundwater microbial communities from aquifer - Crystal Geyser CG23_combo_of_CG06-09_8/20/14_all (SPAdes) (version 2) | ecosystem: Environmental > Aquatic > Deep subsurface > Groundwater ...
GTCCGGTTCGAGGAGGGGGGAGCAGGGCGCATGGCATGGCATACGGTAAATGAGCCACGAAAGGGGAAACCCGGACACAGATGTACTCCGTAGCCTAAACTATGTTCCCTGCTCCTCTACTCTACTGTCCTTTGTGGTTCAAGACCTTTTTGCAGTGAAGTCATAGTATTACTCCGTGAAAACTACGCCAATCGCGAAGATTTTGTCAGTACCGCAAGATTTATCTTGCCTGCCAGGGCGCAAAATGAATTTTGCGGTACGAGCCGCGCTATGAATTGTGGGAATATACACTGGTGATACCCACCCCGCTAAAATTCTTACCCTCCATGAACCATTCCGCACTTTTGCAAATAAGGGTGTAAGTTCGATGAACCACGATGCGTCAAAAATGTAAAATAATTCAAGGAAGGAAAAGATCATGAATGAACACGCCATCGCGCTTCAAGCGCTTATGCAGAAAGATGCGCTCACTCCCAAGGAAGTAAAAGAAGGCGTTATTGCCTGCTTCTTCAGCATAAACCGCGATTTTGTGAAGCGCCGCCTGGGTGAGGTTCCTGCCAAAGATGTGGATGCGGCTTTGGATGCGTTGATCACGGATGTTTTCAATGAACATCAGATTGATCCTGAAAATCCGTCCCTGCCATTATTGAAGAAGGCAGAACTGGTTTTGGAGGAGCAGGCTGGTTTCGAGGCCGAACCCGACCTGCTTGTGATGCACAAAGAAGTGATCCAAACTCTGTTCTCACGCGCCAGAAAGTAACAACTGCTGAATGAATGGACAAATACATGGAAGACATTCTGAGTCGCTACAACTACGACAGTTTCGTTCCCGAAAAATTCGAGCCGTGGATAAATTTCGAAGCCAGCCCGAAGACGGGGACGATCGCGCCCGACTTCCCGTTATGGCATTTGGATCAGACGCCCGCGCGCCTGGGCGAAATCTGGTCGCAACATGATTACACCATCGTGGAGTTTGGCAGTTTCACCTGACCGTACTGCGGGATGGCGGCGCCATCCATGAACGCGATTGCCGATAAATATGCAGGGCAAAACATCGGCTCGATTTTTCTCTACACCCACGAAGCCCACCCTGGAGAGAATGTTCCACACCTGACTTCGATGGAGCAGAAGTTCCGCCACGCGCGTGACCTGCGGGATATTCTCGGCGTGACGCGCCCGATCCTGGTGGATGCGCTCGATGGGGCGTGTCACCGCGCCTACGGCTCGATGCCGAACATGACCTGGATCTTCGCGCGCTCAGGTTTGATCGTCTACAAGTCCGATTGGACGGACGCGCACAGCGCGGAAAACGCGATTCAATATTTCAGTCAAATCCCGGCTCGGCGCAGGGCAGGCGAGCGGCTGGCGCCCTTCCACGTGGAGCGGTTGGATTACCGCAACCAGGAGCGTGAGAGGTTCTACAAACATCTGGAGCGCAACGGTCAGAAAGCGGTGGATGAGTTCCGCGAGGCATTTCCAAAAGGGTAGCGCAAATTCTCTACCGTACATCCCGTCACACCTGCACTGCACCACACCTGCCCTGGTACGGCTTAAGCCGCACGGTGCCAGGGAACGCACGAAGTCCCCGTAGCGAAGCGGAGTGGGAGTGCGGCGCACACTTGCCCTGGCGGGCAGTGCCAGGGAGTGTTGCGAGGGCGCTAGCCCGAAGCAATCTCGCTCGCAATATTGGAGATTGCTTGCCACAGGCACGCTTCGCAGTCGTCGCTTACGGAGCTTGCGCTGAGCCTAGTCGAAGCATTCGCTCCTCGCACATCGTCCCCGTAGGGGAATGACGGCTGAACAGTTACCGGCAAGTCACCATTCAACGTCTTTTTGACAGCCAGCAGAAGTTCCGGCGCCTTTTGGACCTCATCCAAAATAACCTGGTTAGTCCCGGCCCATAAAGATTCGGGGTTGGAACGCGCCTGCTCCAACACATCAAAATCATCCATAGTGTGAAAACGCCAATTCCGAAAAGGTTCCGCATTAAAAAGAAGCGTGCTTTTGCCAACCTGCCTGGCGCCTGTCAGCACAACGACAGAGTGATCCTGGATCGCGCTTTGCAGCAGGGGAGTAAGCCAGCGTTCACGATAATTCAACCCTGGTGATCTGCCAAGAGGACAATTTCGATCAGGGAGGGCGTCAGAATCGCGGGGCTTTCGCGGGAATATCTTTTGTCGCAATAAACTAGCCAGCTGCCGCCGCCTTTGGCAGTGGTAATCTGTTCCCGTGTTGCATTACCTGCAACATGCAACCTGTAAAGTGGACGCAATCCTGCAATTCGCAGGAAATCCACTAACAGAGGCGCAGCATGGCACGTCCGCAGAATACCCAGCGATTGGAAGAAATCTATCGTACAATAGAGAAGCATCCGGGAAAGAAGGCGGGACACGTCGCCCGCCTGTTGGGATTGAATCGTTCCGAGGTGACCAGAGCGTTGCCTGCCCTTGATGGTAAGGGGTTGTTTATCAGTGAAGATGGCAAGGGAGGCCTGTGGCCGTTCAAGAGGAGACCCTAAAGGTTTCGCATGCAAAGCATCATTTCTATACGGACAGGTTACATCGTCAACTGGCATCCTTCACGACAAGAGGAAAACCTTTAGGGTCTAAAAGTGTTCGCAACGAAAAATGAAAAACGTTCGCAACGAATATGGAAAAACGTTGCGGAATTCGGCAGAGTGTTGTGCTATGCTGTTGCAAAGAAATGATTCGCGGTCAAGCCTGAGTTGCACGGAGCAAACATGAGCGGAATGAACAAAGCAGAACGATTGGAAGAGATGAAGCGGCTCTACATCCAGCGCGCCTATTCCGATATTGATATGGCGAAGCGGCTGGGCGTGGATCGCACCTTGATCTACCGCGACCGTATTGAGTTAACAACCCAATATCCAATCGAAAAGGATGAAGAGGGAAGTTATCACATTCCACGTTCAAAACTTATTTCCGAGATCAAAGTCAATTTGCATGAAGCATTGACTCTCTATCTTGCGGCGCGCAAAACATCGCGCCAGACGCGTTTCCATCATCCACACACCGCCAATGCGTTGGAAAAACTCGCCGCCACTTTGCGCCAACCGATGACCGAACGACTGCTCAAAGCCGCCGATGCTGTAATGAAGCAGGAAAAGGATCCTGAACGTATAAAAATCCTGGAAGTTCTTGCCCAGGCATGGGTGGAACAAAAGAAGGTACGCATCCGCTACCAGCGCTTGGAAAGCAGGGATTTTGTCAACCACGTCATCCGCCCCTACTTGATCGAGCCGTCCATTTGGACTGACAGTGTCTATGTCATCGCGTTCAGCGAAGTGACCGAGAAGATCATCCCCTTCAAAATTGACCGAATAGACACCGCCGTTCTTTCAGGCGAAGAGTTTGAAATCCCCGCTGACTTTGACGACCAGCAATTGCTCAAACACGCCTGGGGTATTTGGGTTGGCGATAAAGGCCCCCTCACCGTGAAACTGCGCTTCTCCCCCACCGTGACGCGCCGCGTGAAAGAAAGCATCTGGCATCCGCTGGAAAACGTGACCGACACCGAAGACGGCGGCTGTCTCTGGAGCGCGGACGTGGCCGAGTGGCGCGAGATGCTCCCCTGGGTAAGAGGCTGGGGCGCGGAGTGTGAGGTGCTGGAGCCGAGGGAGTTGAGGGAAGCGCTCGTGCGCGAGACGAGGAAGTTGGCGGAGGTGTATAAGTTCGTGGAAGTGAAAAAACAATTTGTTGCCCACATCCGCAAGAAAGATAAAACGCCGCAGTCTCTTGATGAACACCTGACGGCGGTATCCAAACTAGCGGGAGACTTTGCCAGCAAAATTGGCATGAAGGAAACTGGCGAAATTCTTGGCTTGTTACACGATTTTGGAAAAGCCAGCGAGAAATTCCAAAGGTATATTTTGTCTGGAGAAGGCTTGATTGACCCAGACGCGGAAGAATATATTGACCCCATCGCACACAAGGGAAAGATAGACCATACCACCGCAGGCGCGCAGGTGATTTACGAGAATCTTTGGAACAAGGGACAAAAGGAAAAAATCGCCGCGCAGGTTTTAGCCTTGTGTATTGCTTCCCATCACTCTGGGTTGATTGATTGCCTTAAGCCAGATGGAGAAAATGATTTCAAGCGGCGCATGGAAAAGGCGGATGAAAACACGCGCAAAGCCGAAGCGCTATCCAATTTGCAGGAGATTGTAAATTCGCTCGACGGTTTGCTCTCTGAAAAAGTGGTGGGGCAAATCCTTGACAAACTGCAAAGCCTGAAAGAGGAAGCCAACGAATCGCAAAATACGCTGGCTTTCAAAGCAGGATTACTCGTCCGTTTTCTGCTCAGTTGCCTGCTGGACGCGGACAGGCTGGACACGGCTGATTTTGAGTCGCCAGGCAATGCCTATGTCCGAAACTACGGAGAATATCATCCCTGGGAAGTTTTGATTGAACGGCTGGAAAAGCAATTTCAGGAGTTCGCGGAAAAAACTTCCCAAATGGAACCAGGCAAGGCGCTGGAAGTCAATCAGTTGCGAGCGCAAGTTTCACAAGCCTGCTTTGACTTTGCTACAAAACCAAAAGGCATCTATCAATTGACCGTTCCAACGGGCGGCGGCAAGACGCTGGCAAGTCTGCGGTTTGCGCTCAATCATGCGGCGCATCATAGCAAGACGGATAACAAAATAGACAGAATCTTTTACGTCATTCCTTACACTTCGATCATTGACCAGAACGCCGAAGAGATCAGAAAGATTTTGGAAGATAAAGACGAAAAGGGTCAATATTTGGACAGAGTCGTTCTTGAACATCATTCCAACCTGACGCCCGAAGAAGAAAGCCATAGGCAAAACCTGCTAGCACAAAATTGGGACGCGCCTGTGGTTCTCACAACACAGGTTCAGTTTTTGGAAGCGTTGTTTGGCGCAGGGACACGCGGCGCGCGGCGAATGCACCAGTTGGCAAATTCGGTGATTATCTTTGATGAAGTGCAGACCATTCCGATCAACATGATTGAGATGTTCAACCTTGCGCTCCGTTTTCTCGTGCATACCTGCGGGGCGACGGTCGTCCTTTGCACCGCCACCCAGCCGCCGCTCGACAAATTGCCAGATAATCCTTACCGAGAACTGACCATCAAGCCAGAGCAAAAGATCATTCAGAATGAGGAAGAACTGTTCGAGCGGTTGAAGCGAGTTGAAGTGTTCGATAAGCGCAAAGTCGGCGGATGGAGCACGGAGGAAGTGGCGGAACTGGCAGAAGGACAGTTGCATGAAAAAGGCAGTGTGCTGGTTGTCGTCAACACCAAAAAATCCGCCCGCGCGCTTTATCAAGCCATTGCCGACAGGAAAATTCCATGCATTCACTTGTATCATCTCAGCACGAATATGTGTCCTGCCCATCGCCTGAAGATGTTGAACAAAATCAAAGGGAAACTGAAGTCCAAAATAGCAAAACCTGTGATTTGCGTCAGCACGCAACTCATCGAGGCGGGCGTGGATATTGACTTCGGCGCGGTCATCCGCTATCTGGCGGGGCTGGATTCGATTGCTCAATCGGCGGGACGCTGTAACCGTCACGGGAGGCGCGAAGGCTTGGGGAATGTCTGGATTGTCAATCCAAATGAGGAGAACATAGAGAAGTTGAAAGACATTGTTATCGGTAGAGAAAAAACCCAGACCGTTTTGGATGATTTCAAAGGCAATCCCAATCTCATTGGGCTGGAGGCAATGGCGGCATATTTTAAGCATTACTACTATGTGCGGAAAGATGAAATGCGTTATAAAGTAGGCGTGAAAGAAATCGGCAGGGATGATGATTTGTTCAACTTGCTTTCCCTGAATACGCTTTCCGTAGGCGCGTATCAGAGAACTCATAAAACCGCTCCTGAAATCGTGTTCCCGCAATCCTTTCAAAGCGCGGCAAAGGCTTTTCGTGTGATTGACTCACCGACGCGCGGTGTGGTTGTTCCGTATCAGGAAGGCGATGAGATTATCAAAGACCTGTGCCGCGCGCCAGAACTCGAAAAAGAGTATAAACTGCTCAAAAAGGCGCAGAGATATTCCGTCAACTTGTTTCAGCGTGATTTCGACAATTTGTATAAAGCGGGAGCCATCTACGAGGTTCAGAAAGGAGCAGGAGTGTTTTATCTTGACAAACAATATTACAGCAAAGACTTTGGCTGGAGCGAAGAGCCTGTCAACCCAATGGAAGTCCAAATCGTGTAAAGGAGGTCTCAATGCAATATCCGAATACCGTAGAGTTCAAAGTGTGGGGTAAGTATGCCCTATTCACCGACCCGCTGACCAAGATTGGCGGCGAAAAATACTCGTACCAGATTCCTACTTACGAAGCCTTGAAAGGGATTCTGAGTTCGGTGTATTGGAAGCCGACCTTCGTCTGGGTGATTGAGAAGGTCAGGGTGATGAAGCGCATCAAGACCCAGGCGCGCAGCGCCAAGCCCATCAAGTATTACAAAGATGGCAATGACCTGGCAATCTACACCTATCTCTCCGATGTCGAATACCAGGTGCAGGCGCATTTCGAGTGGAACAAGAATCGGGAAGATTTGAAGCAAGATCGCAATGAAAACAAGCACTATTGTGTCGCCAAACGCATGATCGAGCGCGGCGGCAGGCGGGATGTATTTCTTGGCACGCGCGAATGCCAGGGCTATGAGGAAGAGTGCAAGTTTGGTGATGGCATAGGCGATTATGACGGTTATGGCGAACTCGCCTTTGGCTTGATGTTCCATGGCTTCGATTATCCCGATGAAGCCAAAAAAGACGAATTCTATGCGCGCTTCTGGCGTCCGAAAATGATTGACGGCGTGATTAAATTCGTGCGTCCTGATGATCCTAACGAGAAAGTTCTCATCCGCAAGTTCGTGCGTCCGATGAAGGCAAACCCGCCCGCCACGATTGGTCTGATGGAAGAAGGCTTACTCGAAGGCTGTGAAGAAGGGAGCGTGTGAGATGAACTGGATTCAAAACTTGTATGAAACATACGAAAATTGTCAATCCATGATTGGGGTAGGTTCTGACGACAACGAAGTTCCACTGCTCCCTATTTGCCATACCACACAAAAGGCGCAAATCGAAATTACTCTTGACGAGAAAGGCGATTTCAGACGTGCAAGGATAATTTCAAAGGAAGAATCAAGGACGATCATACCTTGCACAGAGAAATCGGCTGGCAGAACCAGCGGAGAAGCGGCGCATTCCCTTTGCGACAAACTACAATACATTGCGGTTGATTACCAGAAATACGGAGGTGAAAAAGACCCATATTACGAGTCTTACATCACTTTATTGGAGAATTGGGTCAGGTATGGAACACCCACAAAAGTTCAAGCCATTTATGATTATGTAAAACGCGGAACAGTCATTTCCGATTTGGAGGCGCATCAGATTTTGTTTGTTGACACTAACGGCAAACTTTTCATTCAAAGACCTGGCGAGAAGGATAAGAAAGCGGGTTTGGATATTTTTGATTTGCTGCCAGGAGGAATTGACCCAAAAACACAAAAGATTAAGAGTTGGCAGGCAGACTCCTTTGTGCGATGGAAAGTTGAAATTTCAGGCGATCCAGAATCTGCGGTCTGGAGTGACCCAGAGATAATCCAGAGTTGGATTGATTATTACTCATCCACTAAAGAGACAAAGGCGCTTTGCTATGTCACAGGTAAAGAAAGTTTTTCTGCTGACCAGCATCCAGCCAAAATACGAAATGACGGCGACAAAGCAAAACTAATTTCTTCGGGAAAATCCAGAAACAAAACTGGTAAAGTAACAATTGACGATGGATGTGGGTTTACTTTTCTTGGGCGATTCACTTTTCCAGACCAAGCCGCAACGGTTGGGTTTGAAACCACGCAAAAAGCCCACTTCGCTCTTCGCTGGCTTATCGGTCGTCAGGGTTACAACAGAGACAAACTGGCAATCGTCGCCTGGGCGACTTCGGGCAAACTTGTTCCACAACCCACAAATGGCGCAGAAACCTTGCTGTGGGGCGACGCGCCAATCGAAGAAGACCCAAACGCTTACACCGCCCAGGAATTGGGTATCAAACTCAGAAACAGGATTGCTGGCTACGGCAAGGAACTTAGTAACACCGACGAAGTCGTTGTCATGGCATTGGACTCTGCCACAACAGGGCGCATGGCAATCACCTATTACCGCGATTTGGCAGGCTCCGACTACCTGAAGAGGATAGACGACTGGCATGAGTCCTGCGCTTGGCAACACCATTACGGAGAGATTCGGGATAAGCAAAGCGGAAAAACGATAAAAAATAATGTCCCGTTTGTCGGCGCGCCCGCCCCAGATGACGTTGCCGAAGCCGCTTATGCAACAAACAGGGAAGGTAAGTTTGAGATGGACAAAAAACTTCGCAAAGCAACCGTTGCCCGATTACTTCCATGCATCGTAGACGGTCAGCCCATCCCGCGTGACCTTGTCGAGTCTGCCGTGAGACGAGCATCAAATAGGGTAGCGTTGGAAGATTGGCAATGGAATAAAGTTCTTACCATCGCCTGCTCACTGTTCAAAAAATTCAAACAAGAAAAGGAGAAATACGATATGTCACTCGATGAAACCAGAAAGACCAGAGATTACCTCTATGGAAGGTTGCTTGCGCTGGCAGACAGCCTGGAAGCATGGGCGCTGAAGGAAGCACATGAAAGTCGGGCTACAAATGCCGCTCGATTGATGCAGCGATTTGCGGAACGACCACACAGTACGTGGCGGACGATTGAATTGGCGTTGACTCCATACAAAGCAAGGTTGGGAGGTAAATCCATAAAGCGCCAACGCATGATTGATGATGTTGTTGCATCCTTCAATTCCGAAGATTTCGTCAGCGACAAAAGATTGAGCGGTGAATTCTTGTTGGGTTACCATTGCCAACGGGAATTTCTCCGTCCAAACAGCCGTGCGGAAGATATGGACGGCGAGAATGAAAATTCTGAAATATCCAACACTACCAACTAATAAGGAGAAACTGCCATGACCGCCCTCAAGAACAAAATTGACTTTGCTGTAATCGTGAGCGTCAACAATGCCAACCCGAACGGCGACCCCCTAAACGGAAATCGTCCGCGCTATGACTATGAAGGAAAGGGCGAAATTTCCGATGTTGCTATCAAACGAAAAATCAGAAATCGCCTGATGGATATGGGACATTCCATCTTCGTTCAATCTGCTGACAACCGTAATGACCCATATCCAAGCCTTAAGGAAAGGCTTATGGGTGTTCTTGGAAAGGGAATAGTGAACGACAAAGAACTTACCAAGAAATCCTGTGATACATGGCTTGATGTCCGAGCCTTTGGTCAGGTTTTTCCCTTCAAAGGGAGCGAAGCGAAGGGCAAGAAAAAGAAAGGCGCGGATGCTGGCGAAACAGGGGCTGATGAAGGCGAAGATAAAAGCGTCTCCAAGAGTGTCCGAGGTCCCGTCTCGCTTCATCCTGCGTTTTCTGTTTCTCCCGTGCTGGATCGTATCTCCAGCATACAGATTACGAAAAGCGTCAATCTAGAAGGCGATGGAACTGAAAAAGGCTCCGACACAATGGGCATGAAGCATCGCGTGGACCATGGCGTCTATGTATTTTATGGAAGCATGAATCCGCAACTGGCAACCAAAACAGGCTTCGCCGATGATGACGCAAAGGCAATCAAAGAAGCATTGACAACCCTGTTCCGCAACGACGCATCTTCGGCGCGCCCCGAAGGAAGCATGGAAGTCTTCAAGGTCTATTGGTGGGAACACAACAGCCCCAACGGGCAGTATTCCTCCGCCAAAGTCCATCGCCTGCTTAATGTGCGCGTCAAGGAAGGTGTGGAAGAGCCCAAGAGCATCGAAGATTACGATATTACGTTGGGCAAATTGGATGGCTTGAAGTGCGAGCCGCTTGACGGCGAGTAATGAAATCCGAATACACCCCCGACGACCTGCTCCCCCTCTCGGGCATCCAGCACTTCCTGTTTTGCCGCAGGCAGTGGGCGCTGATCCACATCGAACAGCAGTGGAAGGAAAACGCGCTCACCGCCGAAGGCAGAATTATGCACCAGCGCGCCGATGACCCCTTCTTCACCGAAACCAGGAACGGGGTCATCACGGCGCGGTCGGTGCCGATTGCCTCCTATCGGTTGGGACTGTCGGGAGTCTGCGACGTGGTCGAGTTCACGGCCTCGCCCGAGGGAGTGAAACTTCCAAACAGGGACGGCTTGTATCTTGCCGCGCC
>Ga0210051_1007423_pt1 | contig 10216 bp, 6 predicted proteins | sample CryGey092014_all_FD_185464 | JGI IMG/M metagenome (GOLD analysis project Ga0210051, IMG submission 185464) | Groundwater microbial communities from aquifer - Crystal Geyser CG23_combo_of_CG06-09_8/20/14_all (SPAdes) (version 2) | ecosystem: Environmental > Aquatic > Deep subsurface > Groundwater ...
CCAACTTGGTTTTATACTATATACAGACCCAATAACGCCATTTGTTGTTTTGTTTCATCACATAATAACATCAGCAGCCACAACAGCTGCCATATCTTTATTCCCATACTTAGCATATATCTTCTGATATAATTCGTTGAATAAACTGTTATCTAAAGTATTTTCAATTTTCAAATTATTGAGTTTAGAAATAGTCTCTACACTAAAAGTATCTCCAATAGCTTTTAGGTCTTGTTTCATACCTTCAAACAATTTCAATCATTCATCACTCTTTTGAAGTTCTGGAGATAACGCTTCATATTTTTCTAAATTAGTCTCAATTTTTTTATATAGTGGCTTAAAATCTTCTCATAACTCTATACCATTTTTTGTCAGTTGTTTTTGTTTCTCTAAAAAATTTCTTATCCATTCTGGAGTTTCTAATTTATCAACCGCTTCGTTAATGATTTGAGAGTGCATATTTTTAAGAATATTATCTTTATCAATATTTATTATATTTGTTACTTTGCTATGCAATTTCTCTATATCTTTCAAATCTCATTCAACAAACGGTTGTCATTTTGAGAAAAAACTATTCAACACTTTCAGTTTTTCAACATCGTCTCACGCTTTCAATGATTTCTCCATAATATTATCAACAAGAGAAAGACTCTTCCCTTTTCAGAGAAGTCATCAGGCAAAATTTAATCAGAAATTTGTTAGTATATTCGCATCTCCATTTATTGAGTCTATAGTGCTATCAAACGGTAAAGAGAATAATATCTCTTTTACACCTCAAGCTACCATCCTAGCTCGATTAGCTTTCCTAAATCACTCAGCAGCTTGGATAGATTTTATTGCAGTATTAACTTTTGGTAATCGAGACGCACCTCCACCAGCAATCATAAGCGGAATCTCCATAGCTAACATAGCTCATCTAAATGGGTCTGATGTTAGTTTATTTAATATGGCATCTCAAACTCTTTTATCGCCAGTAATATCAGAGATTATATCACGAACACTATTTGGCAAGGCAAGAGATGTCCTATCTCATCTATTGTAAGCCCTCCAATCATCAAATACTTCGTTTGCACTTGTAAATGTAGTTGTTGGAATAAACGGGTTTGTTCTTCATAGGTATTCCCAAAATGTTTGCTCCCCAACACCTATATTTTCTAATGCTATCTCTGTATCCTGTTCGGCAGTAAATTTCTGCATCTTCTGTGCAACCATCTCTTGTAACATACCACCAGCGTAATATCATCACCTTAGCAATCATCATTTGTCTACTTTCTCTTTATATAGTTTTAGTTTTGCATCATTCTTGGTATTTCTAAGAAATTCATCCAATCACGCATTAAGCATAATCGCTTCCTCAGAATTAGCCATCATAGAGTCTAGCTTTAGTTTATCAATATTCCCATTCTCATCAAGCAACTTATCGTGATTCTCCATAACCAACTTTTTTATTCAGTTTGAATAAGTGTCTAATCACTTAATAATTTCAGGTGCAGTATAGAAATCTTCATAATCATCAATAACACCAGCTTTGATATAATCTTCTCAAGCAGTCTGCAAATTCTTAACGACAGCATCTATAGAAGTCTTTGCTATCTTTGTTGATTCATAATCTTTCCTATTATTTATATCAGTTGCATCATCTAATTTCTGATATGTATTTGCAATAAAAAAATTTCTTTTTGCTGGGTCTTCAAAATATTCAGCAGCAGGTCATCTAGTTTTTTCGTATAACTCTCTTTGTTTAGTAAGGTCATTGATTTTATTTATTTCATTCTTATATAATTCTAAACTATTGGAATATCATCATTTCAAAGTATTTAATTCTTTAGTTAAATTTTGTCGTTCAGCTGTATATGGTTGTAGTGTTTCTAGCTTTCTTGCTTTATTATAAATATCATCTGCTTTCTCTTTTACTACTTTTGCACCAACCTCAGCTCTAGCTATAGAACTGCTATAGTCACGAGATATATCATGTACATATTTCTGTGTTTTAGCAATAGAAGTATCGTCAGCCCTTTTCTCAATCTCTTCAATTTTTTCAAACTCGAATAATTTTCAGAGACCACCAAAAAGTCACCCCCAAAATTTAGTAGGGATTTCTGTGATTCATTTAGCAATCCTAGTGGTTAGTGGATTCTCTTCTTCAAGCTGCTGTTTCTGCTTGAGTGTTATCTCATCTTGCTTCTGAGCATCTAACCTCTCTTTTTCTGCTTTATAATTGATACTAGGCTCTAATCACGAACCCTGCTTAAATCACTCTCGTAAATCTCAGAAGAAAGACATATATGTTAGATTTATGTTTTAAAAAATTATTTAGTTTCTGGAGCATTTCTTCTTACAAAAGTTCAATCAGCTAACGGTCTAAATTCTTCTAAAAACTTTCTCTCGTTATATTTTGGCTCTTTTTTCTGTCTATTTTTAACATAATATTTTATAAAGGCTGCTTGCTTATCTGCAACTATAAGTGCTGGAGTAACTTTTTTCTTGTATTTTTTCCATAATCTTTGTTCTTCATTAGCTTTTTTCTGTCATTCTACTGTATAATCTATTACTTTATTCACTCATTTTGCGACAGTTGGTATAATTTTTCATAATTTATTTCATATTATATTAAATCATTCTCATACTCTTTTTGCCACTCTTAATGCTGGGTTTTCCTGAGGAGTAAGTAATTTTATAAATGCTTCATCGTATGTTGGAGCTGGAGCTTGTGGAGCTGGAGCTTGTGGAGCTGGAGCTTGTGGAGCTGGAGCTTGTGGAGCTGGAGCTGAATATGCAATTCACTTATTTACATTCATCCCTATTTCTTTTGCTATGTTTCACATATCTTCTCAAGATTGAATACGAGAATTTACCATCTCATCGGTGTATCACAACGATTTCGCCTTTGGTCATAATATTATACTAGCCATTTATATTTTATTAAATAATAAAATTACTCAATAACATAGTTATTGTTTGAATCTATAACATATCATAAATTAGCATTTGTATTTTCAGGATGCGGTTGCGTTGAAGTATTGCCTGATTGCAAATCATTAAGTAATTTTCAAACAAATTCATTAGCTCATCATTGCATGAATGTACCATTTTTTTGATATTTTAACATCAATGCCGCAGCTTTACCAACTAATGTAGGAGCAATATTTGTGAGAGAATCTATCACATATTGGTATCTATACCCAGCATTTGTATTTGCTTGTTGTAGTTTTTGACCTATCAAATCTTGGTTAGCTTTCTCTTGAATCAACGGTCACTTAGACATCAAGTCTACTTGTATGTTTGTTTGGTTAGCATTTGCTATAAGTTCATCCATCTTATTGTTAGCGTTTTGTAAATTAGTATTAACTTTTGTAAGAACATTATCGTACATACTCTGTAAATTTTGCATCATACCTTGCTTAACGGTTTCATTTATTCATTTCTGTTGCAATATTGTATCTTCCATAGCTGCCTTCTCTTTTAATGCAGTAGTAACTTGTTCCTGCATTTGTTTTGCGATTTCTGCCCTTTGAAGCTCTACATTCATAATATAGTCCTGTAATGAATATGACGCTGCTCAAGCTGCCTGTTCACTAGTAAGAATACCAGTATCAGCAAGTTGTTTTGCTTGGTTCTGACGAGCTATCATCTTATTCACATCAAATAAATTATTCGCTGTGTTCGATAATTCTGCAATAGAATTATTAACTGCTTGAAAATTTGAGTTCATCGCATTAAATCTTTCTCATATCACTGAATCAAGATTATTTGCTACTTCTTGATTATATTGTCTCATTGGGTCTACGACATTTTGTAACAAGTCTTGTTTGAATGCTTCGTTTTCTGCCAAATCTCTTTCATTAGCATCTACAGCATAATCCATAATATTATTTACAGTCTCTAATGGTCAATTCATAATATCTGTTGTTCAAACTCATTCCATAGGAGTTCAATCAGCTGAAACCTGTCCACCTGCTCTCTGTACTATGTTGTTTATGGTGTTCTGTTGGTCTGCAAGACTAGCTGCTTTGAATCAAGGTTGTGATTCCAAATATGCTTTAACTGCTGCTTGGTCTTTAGCCATTTCCCCAAGCCCTGCAATTATTTTCTGGTTTCTTGTATCTATAAATGTATTATTAGTCGCATTTAATGCAGCTGCTTCAGCACCAAATTTTCAAAAATTTCATAAATCTAATTGTTGATTATTCTCTGTAGATTCTTGCATTTCTGTAGATTTATTAACATCCGCAACTGTAGGAGGAGTAATTCATTTCCCTGCTTTTCCAGTCATAACATCATTATATTGTTCTTGAGTTATATTACCTGCTTTAAAATTTGCTTGTGCATTTTTAGTATTTATTCTACTCATATCTACTGCTGATTTATTTGTTGCCAGAACTGGCGTATTTGTAGTTATTTTAGTATTTATTTGAGGAACTATAGGAGCGTTCGCATCAGCTATAGCTTTATCAATTCCTCATTCACCAAATCACAACTCCTTATTAACATCATATCCTTGTGCAGCTAGTTTAGCACCAGTAGTTTTAAGAAATTCTGAGCCAGTTCAAGCGAGAACGGCTTTATTATATGCGTCTTTAATAAGTTTATTCGCATCAGCAGCGAAAGTTTTAGTAGGAGCAGATACTCAAAGACCAGTATCATCTACATTATATGTAGCTTCTCAAGTCTTATATTTAGACATCAACGCATTTTTAGATGCCGTTGACAATTTTGAAAGTTTGTCTTCTGACAAAGTTATATTTTTTCACCCTATATTAAAAGTATATTTTTTCGAAGTGACTGGTGATGAATATCTGATACCACCTGTTGCAGAACCAGCCCTTCATGCTAAACCTCTAGAAAATTTAGATGCTTGTTTTGAGGCGACTCTTGCTGCTCTTGCAGCTTGACCAGCCCTTCATTTTGCCATAGCCATAGTGAAAATATGTTAAGATTTAAAGCACTGTCTTGTTAGTAACAGCGTTTGATGGATACATTACTTGGTTTACTTTTAATCAACCAAATATCATTTGATACTGGCTATCGTTAAATATTTCTATCCTACATCGTTGTCACTTCTTACCTACATTTACCGTTACATCTTGATATGGTGAATAGTAATCAACTAGCTCTCAAAATCAAGGCGTTCATCATAATAATACATCTCCTATAATACTACCTCATATCATACCATTTCATTCTACATAAGAATTTATCTCGTTTATGCGTTCTGTATCAGTTATATCTACTTCTTTTCTATCTATTTTTGTTCATCAAATTTCTATTTTTACTTTACCCGCAATACGATTTAGTCAGTCAAACCCAAATCTTAATTTAATTTTTTCTAAATCTTCTGTATCCAAAAACTCTTGTAATGGTCACTCCATTTTTACACTTTCTGTAAATGTAGTTTCATCATCTATGAATCAATCCATCCTAAATATCTTTTCTCATTTTGGTATATAATCAAATGTGTTTATATTATTCATAAACGCAAATAAATTATTGCCTATTACATACTCGTCTATAATCCATCACTTATATGATTCAAAAAACTTGTAAACAGTTGTTGCGGCGGTCATTCTATGTATCATACGCAATATTCATTTAGAGTATCTGAACAAAACTTCACCTCAAGTAATTTGTTTGAAATACTCAATCATTATCTGTCATTGATTTGTTGGCTTGCCGATAACTTCTGAACCATTTGAAGATAAATCTAGCGAATACAATATATTATCGTTTCCAAAAAAATACAAATTTCCACCTCGTTTAATATATGATTCCTCTGAATATAATCCAACGCTCACTACATCTTGATATGTATATACGAAATCTTGAGTAGAAGCATTTGTAATTGTTTTTCTTAATATTCAAATCCTATCTTTGTAAAAAATCATGAAGAATCAGCTATACGAATCTATATTCATAATATCACTTGATGATGGGATTATTTTTGTTGTAAGTATTATCTCCAAATCTGTAGAATCTGTTGGTAGTATATTATTCAAATCAGTGTGCATTTGAAATAATCTATTATCCCATTGTACTATCTTCTTAGCGTTTGGGAAATACCAATACATTATATTTCAATCATTATCATACGCCAAAAACCTTTCATCTCATATATCAGAGTCATAGAAAGTTATAGAAGCATCTCAACTTCAAGCAGTCCTTGTAAGTGTTCAAGCAAGCTCTGGGTCTCAAGTGCCTGTACATTTTATTACTCATTTACCAGAGCTCAAATCAGTTGAAACAATTGTATAAGTGAATGAATTGTTCGTATAAGTGTCTCACGCTACTGGTGCTATTGTTATCGTTGAATTTATTTGGAAAAAATAAGTAGCTCAAGTTCATTGTCTAACCTGTGGAAATCGTGATTGTGAAATAAATTTATTATATATCCACAATACATTTCAACTTGTTGGGCTCGCTCAAAATCAAGAAGCTAATTTTATTTTTGTCGCTGCAGGAATAGAGTCTATTCTTCTTAAACCCCATTGTGCCGCACCAGTTTTCATATATACATATTTTCAAACCAATGCTGTTTGCTGTCAGGCAGAAAGTGTCTCATTTATTGTTATCTCTGCATTTACTGCATCATACGAAGCTACAGTGAATACCGTATAAGCATCTGGGTATCTTCCACCTCAAGCAAATGATACCTGTAATGTCTTATTAAATTTTGTACTATCATAATAATTCAATGTGCTCAAACTATTCAAATCGCTTCCGTCAAATTCATATAGCGTTCATTCGTCTGTATATGGATATATTTTATTGTCATTATAGTGTCATCACTTAATATCTCCATCAGCTTGCCAATCATAGATACCTCAAGCACCAATCTGTGTCCGTAATCACGGTCTAGTGATGAACCAGAATAATGGATGCTGGAATCAAGTTTTTGTTGGTCTGGAAACTATATCACAGTTTTTTATTTCTGTGAATAGTCAATTGAATCACTCTGATGGGATGAATTTATCTGAAATCATTAAATTTTATTTAAGCGGTAAATCTCTGGTTTTGTGCGGCTAGTTCTTGTGCATACGCCTCTAGTTCTTCTCTTGCTTGTTGTAAGTATGAATTTGCTATATCAAATCCATTTTCTAAGAAATTTTTTGGGAAACATCTCCAGAACATTATGTTTTGTAAAATGCCAAGTAAATCTTCTGGCATATCTACCTCTAGTGTGTTATCTTTCAAATCATCTACTGTGTATAATTTACTCAATCTCTTATATCTCACTTCTAAACTAGCATATTCTTTTGATGTTAGTATAGCGTTTGGTCAAGAAATACTATGCTCAATCCTATAAAAATCTCCTTCATCAGCTTTAAAGATAAGATTTTTTCATTTCAAAAAAGTAGTATCATCAGCTTTCACGCCTGTATGCTTAGTTGCTCAACCACTATATGATGCTGGAGTATTTCAATCATAACTTTTTACATCATAATTTGTGTCATCTACATCCTCGATAATTCAACTTACTCTATAAGTTGTTGTGTATCTTCTAGTATTATCTTCATCTGGCGTGAGCGTTTCAATAACCGCACTATATCACCAAACATTTCTCTTGTTCAATGTGCGATACATATATGATGAAGCCCAATTCAACTCATTTATTATTCTTTGGTCAGAAAAATGGTCTTCACTTATGTTCTGTAAAATTCAATCCTTGAAATCTTGCACGAAGTTTGAGAAAATCATATTTTTTATTTTACAAGATAAATCATATACTATATAATGTTTTTTTGTAAAAATACAAATACAAATTAAAAAAACACCACAACTAGTGGTGTCTTTCTTTTATTTCAATTTTTATTAAGCTCCGATTACAGCTTTTACACTGATTGTGCCTTCTGATGCTTTCAAACCTAACGCAGTAGCATAAGTTGAAGTAGTACCAGAACATTTCAAATACAATGTGTAATTCGCAGGAACTGGCAATTCAAATCAATCAATAAGATTAACAGTAGAATTAGCAGCAACAGCAGTAAGCTTCAAATCGTTTGCAGATGTAACAGCAGCTCCAGTTGCAGCAAGAGCTAATGTGAAGTCCAAAGAACCAGCTGTTCCGTTGGCAGCCATAACAGCAGTAAGGACAGTGTCAATATTGTTGCCTGATACTACTAACTCTGTATAGTCTGTATCTGCAAAGCTGATTCTATCAGCAATAAGTGTATGAGTTTTAAGCATTATACATAATTTAAAAGATAAAAATAATTAAAGGATGGTGGTTAAACCACCCTCTATATTAGTAAGAAGTCTTAGAGAAGTAGATTTTTCTGTAAGCTCCTGATGTAATTCCCTTAAACTCAAATGTATGAGTTGAGAACAACCAAGCACTTTTTTCTGCTGGGTTAGTTTGTGGTGGTAAGAACACTTGTCCTACTCCCATTTTTTCAACTGATTTAGCTGAGATGTCTTGTGTTCCATAAGGAAGTACAAATACAGCACAGTAATCAACTGGGATAAGGTAAGCTACAGCATCGTCACCAGCTTCTGTGTTAAGAAGTGTAGATTCAACCATATTCAATTTTCTTCCTCCAACATTGTATGTAGTTATGTCTACATCAATTGCGTCTAACTTGTCAGTATATTCAACCTTGTCTTCATATAATCTGTCGATTTCTGATTTAAATTTAGAAGTACACATTGCAAGCAATTTGTTTCTTCCAAAGATTCCAGATAATCCAGATGCGTATGCAGTAATAAGTTCTCTTCTTAGATTAGCTTTAGTAGCTGGATCATCATCTCCAGAGAGGTCTACGATGCAAGAACCTGGAAGGTAATATTCCACTCCACCAGCGGTATAGTAAACATAACCACTAATAGTAGTTTTTGCTTTAATACCAAAGTAGAAAGATGAACCATAACCTCTCATTGAATCTCTTGATGCGTCTCCAAATAATGTTTTTTGGAACTCATTTGGATTATCGAAAAACAATTTTGTATCGTTGTTCTTGATGATTTCAGATGATACTTCATAGGCGTTGTATTGGAAATAATTGTCATAACTATTCAAGTCATTTCTGCTTGAAGCGTATGCAGTTGTAGTTTTGTAACCTCGTGCGTTAGAAATCCAAGTTAATGTATCTCCAGCAAGTGATGATGTATCACCAGCTCCAGCAAGAGTAATTGTTGAACCAGAAACAGCGATAACAATAACTTTGTTACCAGTTGTTTTGTTTCTCCAAGTATCTCCAACTTTTACAGCTGTTGAATCAACAATCCATGACGTAGCTGAACTTCTAGTAGTGATTGCGATATCATCTTTTCTCATATCTTCATCATACCAGTAGATTTTTTCTCCATCAGGAGTAACAGTCATCTTTTTAGCAAGAGATTTGATATTAGCACTTCTAAAGTCTAAGTCTTGTTTGTTAAGGTCTTTGAAATCCATTCCAAAGAGTGCGATTTCTGGTGCATCTTCATAACCATATTGTGTTATGCTTATACCTTGCCCATTTTTCTCGGTAAGTAATGAATAAATGTCAGCCATTTAAAAATATATAAAAGGATAAAAAAGCTAGTTATAGCTCTATCCTCTTATGAATTTACAGTTTAATGAATCAGTCTTTACCATCTCATCACTTGTAGTCTACAGTCATCTTAGAAGATTCGCCTCATCCTAGAGCAGTTTTTTCCTTCTCTATTTTAAGTTGGTTGAGTTCATCAACATCGTATCATTCAATTTTAAGCATTTCTTTCAACACATTAAGTTTTTTATCCTTAAATGTATCGTCAGTTTTTGCTTTATTGGAATACAATACTAACTGCTTCAGATTGTCGTCTTCGTCAAGATTACCATATAACCTCTTCATTTCGTTCTTTTCTATTTCACCAGTCTCTTTTTGGAAAGAAATCTCATCCTTATCTTTGATAAGTTTTTCTATAATCGCCTGTTTTTGGTCGATAATAGATTGGAGTGCTTTCTTTTCTTCGGATTCTGGCATAGTGTCAAGAACTGCCTCTCACTCATCCTCTAGTCCTAATATCTTTTTCAAGACAGTTTCAGGGTCTTCTTCTCATTCAACTGGTGTTTCTCAACCTTCAACAGATGGGATTCACTCAGGTTGCGTTTCTACTACTGGTTCTTCAACGATAGCAGGAGTTCCGACGACCTCATCTACAACAGGAGCTGGTGGATTAGGTGGGGTTTGTGAAGGTGTTGGTTCTACTTGTGGCTCTGGTTTAACTGGTTCTATACCAACATCAGCTTTTGGGGCTT
>Ga0210051_1007425_pt1 | contig 10212 bp, 11 predicted proteins | sample CryGey092014_all_FD_185464 | JGI IMG/M metagenome (GOLD analysis project Ga0210051, IMG submission 185464) | Groundwater microbial communities from aquifer - Crystal Geyser CG23_combo_of_CG06-09_8/20/14_all (SPAdes) (version 2) | ecosystem: Environmental > Aquatic > Deep subsurface > Groundwater...
GTGCTATCGAGAGCATATTATGAATATGGTATAGTCCCAGAATTTCTTACACACAAATTTAGCAGATGTTTCTTCAGATTAGGGGCTTACACATAGCAGTTTTTAAGTAGTTAAGAATATTGTTTAATAAGACTTTTGTAGGTTAATCTGGAAGAATTCCGGTAATTCTTTCAACTAAGCTGTAATCAAAGCTGTTTAGTTAAATAGTCTGATGCTTCCTTAAGCAGACTTTTAATCTCATCAGGCTTCATTCCCTTGGTTAGTTCATCAAGTGTTTTGTAAATATCTTTTTCCGGTTTGTTGGTTGTTAGAAATCCTTTTTCCATTTTAAAAATTACTTACCTTTACTGAAGTAAAGATAGGGGACACTTTTGCGATATTCTGCAAGCAGATTTGATCCGAAGATCTGGCATTATCTGACACCAATATTGTGTGTGTGTCTTCTAATATATAAATATTGCCTTTATATTAGGTTTTAGCTTGTTTTTAGTATGATTTTCTTTAGTAAGTATTTTAAATTATTCTATTATTCTGAAATAATTCCGGTTATTCTTTGCTAATCTTTATTAATGGTTTAATTAGTTTTGTTTTATGAGAATAAAAGATATACCTAAAGAGAACCGACCTAGAGAAAGGCTTAAGCAAAATGGAGTGGAAGCTCTTTCCAATTCTGAATTGTTAGCAGTAATACTTCAAAAAGGCACACAAAAAGAGAATGTAATTGATATGAGTAATAGGCTTCTTTCAAAATATTCAATTGATAAGCTTTCTGAATGTTCGCTTACTGAGTTGAAAGATATTCCAGGCATAGGCGATGCAAAGGCAATGCAGATTATGGCTTTGTTTGAGTTAAGCAAAAGGGTTAAGAGCGGTTCTATAGCTGAGAAGGTTGTTAGTAATTCCAGTGATATTGCCAACTATTACATGGAGAGAATGAAGGGCCTGAAGAGAGAGCATTTGATTGCTGTTTTCCTTGATTCCAAGAATAAAATTATTAATGATAAAGTGATTTCAATAGGCACTTTAAATAGCTCTTTAGTCCACCCCAGAGAAGTCTTCAAGGAGGCCATTAAGTGCTCGGCCAATGCGATTATCCTTGTGCATAATCATCCTAGTGGTGATTGCGGGCCTTCAAGTGAGGATATTGAAATTACTGATAGGGTTAAGGAGGCCGGAGAGATGGTAGGAATTAAATTATTAGACCATGTTATTGTTGGCAAGGATAAGCATTACAGCTATATACAAAAATCTTAATAAAAATTTAAATCTTTGGATATTATTATTATTTCATCACCCGCAATATTTCTTATTTTCATTCTAAATTTATTTGTACTTAATAAATATTCTCCTTTAATTTTTTCTTTAATTCCTGCTTTATCTTCTAATTCTAAATTGCTTGTCCAGATATCACTTTTCAGAGTAGTATCAAATTGAATTACCTCAATCAATTCTAATCCACTATCACTGATTCTTATTTCTTTATTCTTGTTTTCTTCTAAAGTTCCTTTCTTAACTTTTCTTGTGTTATATTTATCTATTTTCTTTTTTAGATAAGGACTAAAATATTTTTTAATTTTTATTTTATATTGATTATCTTGTTTTTTAACCTCTACATCTGCATTATCTGGAGTGTATAATCCTTCTTTTTTTTCATCTAATAAGTCGTTGAGGTTTACCAAGTCTACCTTGATATTTGTTCTTCCCGCTTCTCTAATAGTTTTATTTGCATAACTTTGGTCAATATCTAAATCTTTGTAAGCGTAAACCAATTTTACTTTACTTATGCCTTTTTCTGTATCTTCTAATCTGTAAATTTCTTCTAAAATAACATCCAACAATTTTTTAGTGAGGTTTTTATCAATTCCAATAAATTTAATTGGTTCATAGCTTCCTTTATCATTAACAATACCACCATCCCAGAAACTTCCTAACTCAAGCTCTACCGATGTTTTAAATCCATCAATTAAACCGAATAGTCTGGCAGTTGTTTGGGCAGGATTTCTAAATAATCTTAATCCATCTTTAACTTTCAGAATATCGAAGCCAGCACCTATTTTAACTAATTCATCTCTCGTTGTTTGAATTGCATTACTTCCAATATCGCATCCAATAAATTTCCTCTCTAATTTGTAAGCTTTTCGTAAGGTCGTTCCACTTCCACAGAAGAAATCAGCGACAATCATTCCTTTGTCGGAAGAGGCTTTGATAATCCTTTCTAACAAGGCTTCTGGTTTTTGGGTAGTATAATTAAGGCTTTCTTTTGCTGCAGCAATATAGTTGAACGAAAGTATATCATTCCAAATATCAGTGACTGGGTCACCTTTATCTTCACTTTCATATACTTTTTCATTGTTGCGAGTTAACCTATATTTAGCTTTTTTATCTCCATAAGGATATTTTAAAGTTTTTAAATATTGTTTATTAAAAGTAAAAGAATCTTTTAAATTGTTTTTTGCATAGTAGAGAATTATACCTTGAGAATATATCCAGTTATTTGCTTGCGTCTTAAAACCTGCAACATTAAGCGATGCTGTATTCCATATAATCTGGGATCTAAGATTTTCTTCACCAAATACTTCATCCATTAAAACTTTTGCATAAGCTCCGATGTGCCAATCCAAATGCACATAAATGCTTGCTTTCTCGCTCATTATTTCTCTGATTGCTAATAATCTTTCATAGAGCCAATTTAGATAATCTTCTTTCTGCCAAATATCAGAATACATTATTTCCTCTCCGATGCTGTTGTCGTCATTTTCAATACTTGTTTTGTCACCATTTCTTAAATAGATTTTTTTAGCATAGTTAGCTCCCGAAGCAAAAGGCGGGTCAATATAAACTAAATCAGGTTTAATGTCTTTACTTTTTAGATAAGCGCAAGCGGATAGACAATCGCCTTGGATAAGCAGGTTTTTAAAATCAGGATGTAATTCTTTTTCTTTTTCTGTTAATTCTATTTTCTTTACTTGTTGTCCAACCTCCTCAATTTTTTCTGTTTCAAAAAGATTTATTGTTTTGGGATAAATTCTGCCTTGAAAATTCAATAATGCCTGTCCTTCTGCAGGAGTTATATTGTACATTTTTGGGTTTTTCATAATTCTTCAACCTCGTGTTTTAATTTATTAATAAATTTACTAAAATCATTTTTTCCTTTTTCGTCAACAAAGCATTCGTATTTAAAATTTGGGTTATATTTAATAAATTTATTTTTTACAAAACTTTCTTTTTGTCTAAATTCCTCGTCGTAATATGGCTTTCCTTTTGTTTCTATAACCAGTATTTTTTCTATTTTACCTTTATTGTTTTCATCGTTTTTATACTTTTTGTTATCTGCTCTTTTAATGATTAGAAAATCAGGAGTATATTTTCCTCTTGAAGTTTCTATATAAAAACTTTGCAATTCTTTATCTTTATAGCCATTAAAATATACTTCTAATTCTGCCAACTCACTCATCTTTAGCATATCTGAAAGAGCGTTTTGCTCAAAGGTTGAATCTATTCTATAAGGTATATAATTGAAACTAATGTCTTGTGGGTCAATATTATTTGCTTCTTCTTCTAAATCTTCGGGGTGTCTTTTGTATAATCTCATATCTTCCATACGAATCTCTGGCATAAATTTAAATAAAGCTCCGTTAGCAGTTCTGGCTAATATTTGAGGATTATTAATATCCCATTCAAGCAGTTCAATTTTTGTATCTTTTGTAAATATTTCACTTTTGTAATTAACTTCTTTCATTAAAAGCGAGGCAATATGATGGATGATATCTTTTAATTCTAAATGTGGATTATTAATAATCCATCCTTTTTCTTTTTCAATTTTATTAAAAATGTGTTTTAACTCATTATCATAATTTTTTAATAAATATGTTTCTGTAAAATTGCCAAATGTTTCATTGGTTAGATCATAGATAAAATTATTAAAATTATAATTTGAACTTTCGTCTTTGTAAGATTTTCCAACATCAGATTCTCTGATCATTCCATATTTACCTATCGTTCCAGTCATTATTTTTTCATCAAATTTATATTTATTTTTGAAAATTATAAAATCAAAGTTTTTTAGCTGATTTTTATAGTTTATCCCTTCCTTTATTATAATTTTATATTCTGTACAAACCTGTTTATATTCTAATTTTCCGAGTTTTGGTTTTCTAATTTTTACTAAAATTTCTTCCTCTTTTTTTAATTTCAAATCAGAAATCTTCAAGTGATAATTTTCTCTTAATTCTTTGTCTAAGGTTTCATAATTGCTTTTTGCTAAATAAATTAATGCTTTTTCTTTCTCTGCATTTTCTTCCTCCCGTAAACATCGGCAAGTTGTTTGTAGGACAAAGTTTTTCGTTGTCTTCTGTCTTGGCAAAGCAACAGCAGTTAAACTCTTACAGTCCCATCCTTCCGTCCCTACTGCTACAAGCAATATAATTCTCTTATCTGAATACGACTTATCTAAGTTATGGAATAAAGCTAGATTCTCTTTTGGAAGTTTATATTGTTTATTCTCTTTACTGACTTTAGAATAATATCTAAGTATTTCGCCTTCTTTATTTTTTCTGTATTTTTGATACCATTCCTTTACTACTGGCAAAACTTTTTCATTAAGGATTTTTACAGACGGACAATAGAAAGCTATTTTACTTTTTGTGCCCTCGGGGTATTTAATATCAAAATTATTAAAGAAATCCGTTAAAGCATTTTTAATAAATGATTTTTCTTTAACATCATCGCTTTTCACTTCAGGCACTTTTAGAAATTTACCAATTCCCTCATTAAGGGGGTAGTTGTAGACAATGTCTTGAATTTGGTTTAGTTTAATTTTGTAGTTCCCAATATTAACTGAATATTTAATATAAGGCGTTCCTGAGAATCCCAATACACTAACTACATTTTTGTTTTTATTTAGTATATTAACTGCCTCTCTTGATTTTTTCTCTTCTTTTTCATTTTTGTAGGTGTGATGAACTTCATCTAAAATAACTGTCAAAAATGGAATTTCTGATAACCTCTTTCTAAGTTTATTTGATTTTGTAATCTCTGATAATTCTTTATTATTTAATAGATTTTGCCCTTTTCTTAAATTTTTTACAAGTAATTTATCTTTTTCCTCATATCTTTCCAATATCACTTTTTCGGCATTGGTGATAAATATTAATCCAAAATCTTTGATTTGCAATAATCTGTTCACTTTTTCAAGATTTGGATTATTTCCTTGTAACTTATCTTTTCTTTGCGAACTTAAAGCATCTAAAATTTCAATTTGAGCAACTTGTTTAATCTTTTTTGCTTCTGCCTTTGACAGTATCCATTCAGGATTAAAATTTTTAATTGTTCGTAAAGAAGGAATTATTGCTGTTTTTGAAGCTGTTGGAGCAAGGACTATAAAATTATGAGCAAACCTTTCATCTTTTTTGTAGAGATTCGCAAAATATAAATCTAAATAAATGAAACAAGCCATCAGATACGTTTTTCCTGCTCCCATCGGTAAGCTGAAAAGGTAATTTGGATATTCGTAATTATACAATAGGTTGTCTAAAACTTGCTCCCAGTTTATATCTTTACTGTGTGGGTCATTTACTAACTTTTGATGTAAATTTTTTACTCCATTGTCTTGAAAAAACTGGTTTAGAAATTGTGTAGTGTAATTATTTCCAAAAGTATAAAAATTATCATATTGTTTGGCTTGTTCTTCGTCGTAAAGCAAGCCCCGCTTAATAATATCTGCTAATTTTTGGTTGTTTCCAATGAACTTTAACCATAAATACACTTCTATTGCTTCTTTTTGGGGTTCCCTTAATTTATTTATTTTTTCAATGTGTTTAATTAATGTTCCAACAACAGATTGAGATTTTTTCTTTTCTTGTGTTATCCAATACTCTGCTTTCTGTATTATAAGATTAGCAATATTAAAAGATTTGTTCATAGTCATTTTATTTTTATTCTATTAGGCAATTTAATATCTTCTTTTATAAAAAAGAGTTAATATAAAAACTTTGTTAAATAATTACGCTAAACCAAAATATTTATAAATTGAGTACTTTTAAATGATAAATGACAATAATTTTAGGATTATTTCATATTGAATTGACAACTATTTAAAACTGATTTAAAGTTTTTCAATGTCCTAAAATTTAATTTATATATTAATATGGAGGTAAAAAAAATGGAAAAAACTATTAGTCTCATAAGAACTGGAAAACTTAGTCGCAAATCAAATAAATCAATTATTGAAACAGACTTAGATTCAATTAGATCTACGTTTTTTGGTAAATTTTATGAAGGAATAATTGCTCAATGGTTACAAGAAAAGGAAGGATTTAATCATCAAAAAGGGAAACCTTGTGTGTACTGGAATGAAATCCTTGAATTAAAACCATGTGATAACTTTTTCATTAGTCTGAATAAATCATTAAGGTATAAAAAGGAACATAATAAACATACAAATTCGGACGGCTTATTTGAGAAAAATGGTGAATTATACTTATGGGAAGCAAAAAATTGGCCCAAGTGGGATGAAGGAAAAAAATCTTCTTATGAACAAGTAAAAAATTTACTTGGTGAGTCACCATATATTCTAGCTAAACAAGTTAAAATCTGTGGTCAAAATAAAGGAATTAAAGGTATTTTGTTCTCTTGGTGGGATGAATTTAAAAACTATGAAGAATTACAAAACTATATTTCTTCGCTCTTGAAGATTTCCTTTAAGTTTTATTTTACTTCCAATATAATTGATGATTGTAGAAAAAACAAATATGATTGGTATATTAAGCTGATTAATGAACAAAAAGATAACATTGTCAACTTCTGTGATGGATTATTGGGAATCAAATAAATTGATATGCTCTCTTGCCCAACCTAAAAGATTTGGAGAGAACCGAAAGTGGTATTTAGTAATCTTCCCTCCAAAAATATTTGGTTTTATCTTTTCCAATAAATTCCTGTTCATACATAGATGCTTGGCAATTCCAGCAATAATCTCCATCTGTTGGGAAGCCTTCTTCTTTGGTTAGTTCATCAACTTGTATTTTATTGTCCCTCACTTCGCAGATATCGCAGCAAAGATAAAAATATTTGGTTATTGGCTTTCCACTGGAATAGTCTGTTTCTTCACCAGTATGCTTATCTTTTTTATTTACATATTTTCTCATTCTATTTCTCCTATCTCTCTTAAAGCAACATTTAACATAAGCAAAGATAATCCAATTTCATCAGCAGTTTTTCTATAATATTTATACAACTTGGGATAATCCTTTTCCATTTTTCCAAAGAATACATCAAAATGATCATAGATTTCTGAATTGTATAAATCAACAGCCTCTTTTTTTGAGATTAATTTTTTTACATCTTTGATAACCCAAGAATACTCTTTTCTAAAATAAGCCTTGCCTTTTTTGTTATACATTTTCCAGAAAGATTTTTCATAACAACTTTTTGAACAAAAATTGGATGTTTCACCCAAACAATAAAGTCTAACTGAGTTCTTTCCGGATTTGAAAGTTTTATTGCAATTTTTGCATTTCTTCTTCATTTTAATTCACTCTTCTTTAAGTAATAAACATCATCTCCTCTTTGCAGCATATACTCATCATCCAAAACTTTCTCCAATTTTAGATATCTTTTCTTATTTTTTTCATTTAATTTTTTCCAACCAACAAATAAACTTACAGCTATTAATAACACTACTAAAAAAACCAAACCTAATTCTAAATTTTTATATAATTGAGTTTTGGGATATAAATCTAAACATTGTTGTCTGCATACTTCCATACATTCCGTTAGGTTATTATTCATTTTTTATTTTTCATTCTAAAAACCAAAAAGCACTTAAGCTACTCCCTTCCATTTCAATCAGCTTACGCAATTTCAGAATAAGGTTCTTTAAATATCAATATGTTCCTGTGTCAGGAATATATTCCTCAATTTTGAGTAAAGCTTATTAATAACCTATTCCTTATGGGAACATATGGGCAAACTGGAGGAGTTTTTGGAGAATAAAGAACTGCTGAAATTAGCTATTATGGATTATAAGGATTTTGAGATTGACATTGTCCATTTTGAGGAAGAGTATTTCAAAAAGTACTGGAAAGAGCTTCTAACAGAAAGCGAAAATGGAAAAGTAGATGAGTACAGCCAACCAATATTTGCAGAAAGCGAGTTTTTTACAAGATTGTACCAATACCTATGGACACCAAAAGTTTCAGAGCTTCTTATAATACTATATCTAAAGGACCTAAAATCAGAACATCCTACTATATGGGACCTGAATAATTTATTGAAGAGAAATGACTCGCAGTATCCAGCAACAAACAAAGCAGTAAACAAGCTTAAAAGGCTGGGGATTTTGGATACAGAACCAGTAAAAGATTCTCCAAGAAATGAAAAAAAGACCTATATAAATAAAAAGGTCGTAACTTTATATGGTGATGATGAGTTCAGGAAGATGATGCTTGATGAGTGGAATGACGAAGCTAAAGAATATATGAAAAGAAAGCTAGAGTGGTTATTGGGAGAAAAAGCAAAGTTTGAGGATAGAATAAAGATGATAAAGAAAAGGGGATAAAGAAATGAATAAAAATAAAAGAGGAGATGATAATAAATTATATTATTTTATAAGGGTAGGTAGCGACTCAAATGAAGATGTACCATTCTCAATGATTATTGATAATAAATTATTGTTTATTCCTATTACAGAAACAGACCCGGAAAACAATGGGAAAATAGATGAGTATTCGTTTGACGAGATTTCTAAATTTAAATATTATTCTAATCTAATTAGATATTTTGGAAGAGTGGATAAAACAGATTTCTTGAATTTTCATTTAGACCCTTTTTTTGATTTTAACAATTCGGGGGAAATGTCATATTGCGATAGAACTATAAATGAAAATGGAAAAAGAATTACTAAAGCAATTGCATTGGATAATCTTAGACCTAGCAAAAGAAAAAAATATTTATTTTTTTTAGCAACAGTTGTTACTCCCACAGAAAATGAGTTAAAAAACTTTAAAGATTTATCATGGGACGAAGTTAGAGCTAGACAAAAGAACATGAAGAAAAAACTTGCGCTTATTGGATTTATGAAAGTGGATAATATCCACTTATTATCCTCATTAAACTTTTCTTCAAAAAAAAGCGAAATATGTCGGATTTTTAAATCTAATCCGCATGTGAAACGTATAGAAACCGAAAAAGAAGAATTAGATAAAGACAAAAATAAAAAGTTGATCTTTGTAAGAGGCAACCTTGATAAATCATTATTTTTGTTTGAAAATCCTTTAATCCTTGGAGAATCAAAAAACAAGCACTATGAATTATACTCTGAAAATAAAAAATTTTTTAATAATAAATTAAATTCATTTGGTTATAGAGCATACAAATTTTTTAATAACTCTACGCTAAACCTACACTTACTATTAGAACACTTAAAATTAAAATAACAAAACTACAAAAAGAATTCAAAAACCAGACAGGAATAAAGCCAACAGATGAAATGAAGAAACTAAGGGCCAGTGTAAGCCAGGCCCCAAGGAAATACATACTGAGCATACTGGAAGAAATAAAAAAGAGGTAATCTCTTACTAACTCAATAATTTTCTTCGAAGTTTTTTCTTAAACTGCTTACTTCCTGAATTGTGATTCTTTTAATATAAGCTCTTAACTCTGCATTGAATCTTTGGGCTGTTTTTATTCTTTCACTGCATTTATCTTTATCTATTGGCTCTGTACTCCCTATTGAAATATAATACTGATTGTCTATTCTGTCTTTTTTGAATTCTGAAAATATTGAGTAAAAATTTTTAAGCTGGAAAAGCTCTTTTATTAGGATTATTGCCCCTGAATGGTTTTCGCATTTTATTCCGCATTTAAAAAATAGAGACATTACTGTGTTGTATATTGAATAGTATGCTTCTGAAACTGCGTTTTCATAAACTCCTGCATCATATGCCAGTTTTGCAACCTGAATGCACTTGTCGCTTTTAATCAGGTAAGATTCTGATATTTCTTCGGAGGGCTCTACAATCTTTAAAGAATCTTCTTTTTCAGTTTATTCAAAAAACTTGATTTTTTCATAGTATTCTTCCCCCCCCTTGATTATTACATGGTTTTTGATTATTTCCTTTACCAATAAATCATCTGGGTTAAACTTTCCAATCTTTACGCTTATTAAACCATATATTTTCTGGACTTCTTCTTTTATTTTTTGGCTTGTTGTTT
>Ga0210051_1007426_pt1 | contig 10211 bp, 6 predicted proteins | sample CryGey092014_all_FD_185464 | JGI IMG/M metagenome (GOLD analysis project Ga0210051, IMG submission 185464) | Groundwater microbial communities from aquifer - Crystal Geyser CG23_combo_of_CG06-09_8/20/14_all (SPAdes) (version 2) | ecosystem: Environmental > Aquatic > Deep subsurface > Groundwater ...
TAGTTCATACAATTTATGGAACCAAAGACTGGGGTATCATTGTTAATGGGGTAAGTGAAATTATTGTTAAGGAAGCATTAAAAATTGCAAGGTTAAATCCCTCAATTTTATCACTTGGTATTTCTTATCCTGTTCCTGAAAATAAAATAAAAGAGTTTGCAGGTAAAATCAATGGCAAATTGTTCATTATTGAAGACGGAGATAAATTTTTGGAAGAAAAAATCCGTCTTTTGGGTATTAAGTTGATTGGTAAATATGAATATAGTACTCTTACTACATGGAGCCCTGAAGATGTTTTAGAATTTTTATCAGCAAATAATGTTACTAAATATAAAACTGATAAAAAAGAATTAAATATAAATCCCATTTTAAGGGCACCTTCAATTTGTCCAGGTTGCCCATACAGAGCTTTTGCACTTACAGTAAATAAACTTAAAAAAAGAAAAAATATCTATGCTTCTTTTGGAGACATCGGTTGTTCAACATTATTATATTTTCTTAATGCCTTGGATACTGTTTCATGTATGGGCGCCTCTGATTCAATCCGGCAGGGCTTTGTAATATCACGTCCCGATATGGCTCATAAGGTAATAGGTGTTATTGGAGATTCAACAGAATGTCATTCAGGTATGGATTCAACCAGGAATGCTGTTTTTAGAAATGTTCCCGGTGTAAAAATTATTTTAAACAATTACATCACAGCTATGACAGGTGGACAGCCTAATCCAAGTTCAAAAGTTAATCTGGAAGGTCGTCCTCACAAATTTAGTTTAAAAAGAGCAATAGAAGCCGAAGGAGGAAGAACCGTTGTGGTTGATGCATACAATTTAAAGGAAGTTGAAGATGAATTAATAAAATCACTTAAATTGGCTGAACAGGGAACATATTCAACTTTAATTCTTCAAGGCCAGTGTATTCATCAGATTGGAAATAAAGAGAAAATAAGAAAAGTTGAAATTGATTACGATAAATGTAAGAATTGTGCTTTATGCAATATATGTCCGGGTATAGAATTAGACGAAAACAAAAGACCTCATTTTACCGTTTTGTGTACAAATTGCGGTTCCGGCAAACCAATTTGTTTGCAACGTTGTCCGTTTGATGCGATTGTTTACAAAGACGATACAACAAAAGAAAAAACTACTCCTCTTCAATTTCCAAAAATTCCTGAAATATTGAAAAAAAATCATTTTGTTCTAAAAAATCTTCCAAAATCATTAAGAGTTGCAATAAGAGGAATTGGGGGACAGGGTAATTTGTTTTTTGGCAGAGTGCTTTCCGAATTGGCTCTTCAAACTCCTTTTGCTGAAACTCATATTGTGAAAGGAGATACGCATGGTATGGCTCAGTTAGGAGGTCCCGTTTTATCAACATTTAGTTGTGGAGACGTTTCTTCTCCTGTTCTGGCACCATATTCTGCCGATATCTTAATTGTAATGGAAGTAAGTGAAATTTTAAGACCCGGATTTCTCAGCCTGCTTAAAAAGGATGGAAGCATCATTATCAATAATTATATTGCATTGCCCGTTAATACTAAAAAGGAAGATTATCCCAAATTAACTGATATTGAAAAAGCACTTGAAAAATATAATGTAGTCGTAGTTGATGCAAATAAATTAGCATATCAGCTTGGTGATATAGTCGGTAAAAGTGCAAATCTTGTCATTCTGGGGGTATTATCAACCATAAAACCTTTTAATTTAATACCCGAAGAAATGTGGTTATCTGCAATAATATCGGTTTCGCCAGATGATATATCAAAATCTTTTAATACCTTAGCTTTTAAGAAAGGGAGAAATGAGTAATTTTGCCAACGCACCAAAAACAAATCGTGCAAAGCCAACCCTATAAGAAGAATTTCAAAATTTTTTTCCCACGCTAAAAAGAAAAAATTAAAACACGCCAACATACGGGCGACACAGCCAGAAAAGGAGTATATACTGAAAACGAGGTAAAACCATACCTTTAATTCCCCGCATGGCGCAAGCGTCCGCTTGTGCCAATGTTATTATACTTTACACGGGATAAATCAGTACATTTTTAAAAATTCTCAATGCTCAACTTTCAATGTTCAACGGCTTGAATGAGTTTTATTATTTGAATATTGAGCATTGAATATTGAACATTCCTATCCTGATAAAATAGTTGTTTTTATCCCGTTTTCAGTATATGAATTTCTGGTAAAGACATCAATCCGGTCAATAACAACAAAACTTACAAAATATATATCGCTCTTATCACCAAACTTATATTTTCTGCTTATCAGATTTCAGGATATTCTTCTACAAATATACTAAAAAACTATCTAAACGAATATTAGTAGTTGAAAAATTAGTTATTGCGGGCATAAGCGGATGCCTGCGCCATGTTGAAGAGAACAAAAAATTAAACGACTGGAAAAACATCCGGAAAAATTCAAAAAAATCGCTTAAAGAACATATTGAATATCAGTAGAATATAAAAGAGTTATATAGTAGAACATAAAGAAAGCAAAAAGTTACACAGGATAATTTTTTTCACCCAATATCTTTGCGTTACTCTATGCTCATCTCTGTGAACTCGGTGTTTATAAAAACACTTGCGGAATTTAGGTATGAACAGACAGACAGTCTAAAATTTTTCTATTATCATGGGTCTTTCCAATGCTTATTCTTAAAGATTTACTATCTCCAAAAGGTTCCAGTTTTCTTACAATAATCTTATTCTTCAATAATATGGCGTGCACTTTGTCTCTTTCTACGGTTGTAGGAAAATATACAAAAACGAAATTACCTTGTGAAGGAAGTATTTTGTAACCTAAGGCTGACAAACAATTAACAAGAAGTTCCCTGCCCTGTGCATTCTTAATAACACATTTATGAACATAAGCTTTATCTTCCAATGCTGCCAATGCTGCAATATTTGAAATTGTACTAACCGAAAACGGTACTTTGTTTTTTTCCAAATCTTCGATAACAGGTTTTTGGGCAATACCATAACCAATCCTAAGTCCGGCTAATCCATATATCTTTGAAAAAGACCTTAGAATTATTACGTTTTTATATTGTTTTAAAATTGCAAGGTAATTAGGGAAGTCTTTGTCGCTTACATATTCGTTGTAAGCTTCATCCAATACCACAAAAATTTCTTCTGGTATCTTATTTAAAAAATTTATAATTTGGGAATGAGTAAAGATTGTACCCGTAGGATTATTTGGGTTAGCTAAAAAAATCAGTTTAGTTTTTCTGTCGCAAAGATTAAAGATATTATTTAAGCTGATGTAATAATTCTGCATAGCTGCCTGACGGCATTCACGATTATGTATACCGGCGCATAGTTTATAGACAATAAAAGTAAGTTTGGGAATCACTATATTTTCATTATCCTTTACCATTCTTGAGATTAACTGATCAATTAATGCACATGATCCGGGTGATACAATTATTTCATCTGATGTTACACGATTTTTTTTTGCTAATTTATCTTTAAGTTCGGTTAAAATAAAATCAGGATATAATGAAACACAATTAATATTTTTTAAAATTGCATCTAAAACTCTTGGTGAAGCCCCATAAGGATTTTCATTTTGCGCCGACCTTATTACACCGCTTTCATAAGCTAAATTAACATATAATGGAGATTTATTATCTTTCATCAGTAAATAATTTTAGTTATTTATAACCCTTAATTTGTCATTTTGCATTTTCATTTTTCACTTTTAATTTTTAATTTCATATTTATCGAATATTGCTTTTGTAGAATTAAAAAGAACTTCGCTTCTGTACCATGCACTCGCCCTGATGTCTGAGATAGGTTTAGCATATTTTTTTACTAAACAAGCGAAATTATCTGCATCTTCTTCAGTAATAGAATCAAATTGCTTTCCTATTAAATAATTACAAGCATCTTCTGTGAACTTTATGGTTGGAGCAACTGCGCCAATTGAGCATCCTGCATTGATAATTTTATTGCCGTCATCCATTTGAAAATGATAGGCTATAGAAATAATAGAGATTTCCATAGATAATCGTGTGCCGATTTTTATGTAACCCGATTTTATTTTTTTACCTGAATTTGGAGGAATAAAAATATTTCTTAATATTTCGTTTTTTTTCAAAGAAGTTTTTTTAACACCTTTAAAAAAATCTGCAAGCGATTCATTTCGGACATTACCGTTTGAATCAATAATTTCGCAAATTGCTTTAAGTGAAACTAAAGCGCATGATATATCGCCTGATGGTGAAGCCTGACAAATATTACCTCCTATAGTTGCTGTTTCTCTAATCTGCATAGAAGCAACGCTGTTTGTGGCTTCCCACAACACAGGGTAATTTGTTTTAAGAATACTATTATCTGTTAACCGCGATGCTGTTACCAATGCACCAATCCTTGCACCTTTTTCGTTAATTGTTATGGTCTTAAAATTTTCATCTTTCAATTGAGCCAGATTAATAACAGTTAAATCTTCTTGTGGTTTACTATTAAGGTCATTTATCAGGTCAGTATAACCTGCGCCAAACCTGAAATTTTTGTCCTGATATTTACCGATAACTTCCAGTAATTCACGGCTTGTTTTTGGGCTTATTACATCAAAATCCATAAATTAATTGATTATTAAATAATCGTTTTTTCTTTAATTGCTTTTAATACTTTTTCGGGTGTTAAGGGAAGCGAACAAAATTCAACTCCAATAGCGTTTGCAACCGCATTTGCAATAGCCGGGGCAGTAGGAATTAATGGTGCTTCGCCAACACCTTTAGAACCATAAGGACCCGCCTCATCAAATGTTTCGATAGGGTAAAAGTGAATATTTGGTATATCAGTGCTGGTAAGTAATTTGTATCCGTGAAAACTCGGGTTAATCAGATTTCCATTTTCAAAAATCATTTCTTCGGTAAGTGCATAACCAATGCCCATAACAACGCCGCCTTCAATCTGTCCCTGAAGTCCCAATGGATTTAGAACTCGCCCCACATCCTGAGAAACATATACATCCAACACTTTTACATTTCCTGTATAAGTATCCACTTCTACTTCGATAGCTTGCGATGCAAAGGCATAATTTCCAGAGACATTTCCTCTAAACTGCTTATCCTGAAAATCGCTTGGCGGTTCGTAAAAATATTCTGCAACGCACAACTCGTTTGGTAAACCAAAGTGCATATCCCTAACAACTTTGTCAATCTTTATTTCTTTGTCGCCAGTTATTATCAAGCCATTTTTATAAGAAAAATCACCTGCTTCAACACATAAGAGTTTAGAAACCTGTTTGTTCAGTTTTTCCTTAATCAGTTTAATGGCACCCAGCAAAGAGTTACCCGATACGAAACTTGTTCTGGATGCATGTACGCCAACATCCCAAGGTTTAACATCAGTATCAGTATTAATTACTTTAATTTTTTCAAAAGGAATGCCAAGTTCTTCTGCTGCAATCATTGCGAGTATAGTTTCAGAACCTTGTCCTATTTCGCTTGAGCCGGTAAATATTGTAAGATAACCATAATGGTCTAATTTTAGCCTTGTGCCGCAACCATCAGAGCGGTATATTTTTGCACCGCCTCCAACATGAAGCATTGATGCTAATCCGATACCTGTTTTATATCTTCCCTGATTTTTTTTCTTTTCTTTTACTTTGTAATGACTTTCTTTAATAACTTTTTCTAATGCAGGTTTAGCTCCACAAGTTTTATAATGTAATCTTTGTCCTGTTATTTCTCCTTTATAGTTGGCGTTAAGAAGTCTTATTTCGTCATTTCCAATACCCAGTTCTTTTGCCATCAGGTTAATATTTCTTTCAACAGAAAATGTCGCCTGCGGGTTTCCATATCCTCTGAACGAACCGGCAAAAGGATTATTTGTATAAACGGCATCAGCCTGAAAAGAACAGGCGGGAACCTGATACAACGAAGAAAAGGTTTGCATCATAACAAAGGGTGTAGTAGCTCCCCATGAAGTATATGCTCCATTATCCATAGTGATTTTAACTTCTCTGAATGTAAATCTGCTTGTTTCATCTGCTCCTGTGGTAAGGTCTATTACCATAGTTTGACGGGTAGGAGAAGCTATAAATTCTTCTTCCCTGTTGTACAGAATTTGAACAGGTTTTCCTGTTTTTATTGAAAGCAAAGCACATATTGGTTCAAAGGGTAGCATATCGAGTTTGCTTCCAAAAGCGCCGCCAATAGTTGGTTGAATTATCCTGATTTTTGAAGGTTCCATTTTAAGTGCATGGGCAATATCTCTCTGATATAAAAAAGGAACCTGAGTTGATGCCCAAAGTGTAAGGCAACCGTTAAGTTTAGAATAATCGGCGGTAATATTGCTTGTTCCCAAACAGCTATGTGCTACCCGGGGTAATGTATATCTTTTACTAATAATAACTTTACTTTTTGCTTTTTGCACATCAAGTTCACCATGTTCGTAATGAAAAGATTCGGCAATATTTTTATTTGCAAATTGTTCTAATCCTTTCCCTGCCAGATTAATTTTTGGTGCATTTTCCTTTAAAGCATCAAATGGATTAAAAATTCCTTTCTTAACATCGTATTCTACTTTTATTAATGATAAAGCTTTACGGGCAATATCTTTTGTAGTAGCTGCTACAGCAGCAATTTCGTCGCGAATGCAATTTACAGTTTTGCTTTTTAAAATCGGGTGATCTCTTTTGTATCCAATCATATTTACATCCGCATCATCTGCAGTAATTACACAGGCGACGCCTTCTAAGGCTTTTGCAGCAGAGGTATCAATGGAAATAATGTTTGCACATGGATATTTTGTGCGAAGTATCATTCCATGTAACATATTGGGTAACTCTATATCATGTCCGTAAATAGCCTTTCCGGTTACACGTTCCTTTCCATCAAATTTTTGAGTGGATTTGCTAATAATGCTGAGTTCTTTTGCCATATCGTAAAAATATTGTTTATTTATTATTTGTAAACTGCTTCAGCAGCGTTAATAATTTTGACATAGCCTGTGCATCGGCATAAGTGTCCTTCAAGGCTTTTCTTTACCTCGTTACGGGTAGGAACTTTGCCCTGTGCTTTACATTTATCGCTGAAAGATTTAATTGAAAGCACTATGCCTGAAGTACAGAATCCACACTGTACAGCACCGTGCTCAAGCATCTTTTCCTGTACTTTGTTTAAAGGTTTCTCAAGAGTTCCTAATCCTTCAATGGTAGTGATAGATTTACCTTCTACATTTACAGCAAGGTACATGCAGGAATTAATGGCAATTCCGTCAACAAGAACAGTACAGGCGCCGCACTCACCTTCAAGGCACCCAGGTTTGGTTCCTTTCAGTTTTAACTCATCTCTTATCAAATTAATCAGCAATAAAGAAGGCTTTACTTTTCTGACCATTTTTTCTCCGTTGATTGTGAAAGTAATTTCAATTAAACTGTTCATATTGTTTATATTTTTTATTTTATTTGTATTCAGATTGAAGTAGATTGAATAAGATTGAAGTGGATTGAAGGAGATTGACAGGATAGATATCGTTCTCAATCATTTTTCAATCTTGTTTTCCCAATCTTTCTCAATCTCTTCTTTAATCTTTTCCTGTCAATCTTTTTGTTAATGCAATAATAGTTATAATTAACGTTTTTTACAAAGATATGAAATTGTGTTATTATATTGTGAATGGTAATAATTTTAAATTTTTATTTTTTTATTTACCCCGTTAGATAATTACTGTTTCTATACGGTTCGTTTACCCCGTTGGATATTGTTTTTGGTTTGTACTTACTGATGAGAAAATAATTATCCAACGGGGTGAAATTTTAAGATATCTAACGGGGTGAATTGCTAATTTTTGATTTGTGAACTGTATGAATGGGCTTAATAGTTACAAAAAATATACGATTTGAGTCTGTTTCTTATTTAATTTGTATATTTGTATTGTAAAAGTGCAACCTTTATAAATGAAGCATAGTCTAACCAATACCTGAAAGAATGCTTAGCGAACAGCAATTGATAGAAGGCTGTTTAAAAAACAACCGGAGAACTCAGAAGCAACTTTATGATATGTATGCTTCTAAATTTTTAGGTATGTGTATGAGATATGCTAAGGACAGGCAGGAAGCTGAGGATATTATACAGGAAGGATTTTTAAAAATTTTTGCCAGAATTAGTCAATACTCTGGTTTAGGTTCTTTTGAAGGCTGGATGAAGCGAATTATAATAAACACTGCAATAACCAATTACAAAAAAAACCTGAAACATTATTATAAGCAATCTATTGATGATGTGAATGAAGCAGAATTTGAAACATTTTTTGCCGAACAGGAATATTCGCTGGAAGAACTTTTAAAGGTAGTTCAGGAACTTCCACCTGGATATAGAATGGTTTTTAACTTATATGCAATAGAAGGATTTCAGCATAAAGAAATTGCCAGGATGATGGAGATAGGTGTAACAACATCTAAATCTCAATATTCGCGAGCCAAAAAACTTTTAAGAACAAAGCTTGAAGAGTTGAAAAAAGAAAAAATAATTGTTCAAATTTAATGAATGACATTAAAAACATAGAAGATATTTTTAAGGATAATTTTAAGAACCTTAACATTAAACCTACCGAAAAAGTATGGAAGGGTGTAAGTTCAAATCTTTGGTATTCAGATATTCAGAATATTTTTTACAATTATACCCTTCAACCGGCAAGTTCGGTATGGCATAAAATTGCTTTGAAACTTTGGTTCCGCAACTTTTTAATTTTTTCGCCAAAAACAATAAATATATATTATCTTTCGGTAATTCTTATTATTTGCTCGGCTTTATTTTTTGCTGTTTATCAAAATACAGTTGATAGCAAAAAAGTTGCAAATTCAGATTTACATTCAAAAGTTACAGGTTTATCAGAAGACAGTTCGGGTTATTTAACGGCTTCCTCTGTAATTCATTCCACGGTTATTGATTCATCAGAAAATAATTATGTTAAAAGCGGTAATAACGAGGTTAATCTTGGTAATGCTCTAAATACTGGTAATCGGATTAAAAATACTGTTGCAACAAAAATTAATAACATTATATTGCACGAACCACTACTTGCCGATGAAGATATAATAAATGAATTACTTACATACGATAATTCTATTCTTTTACGTATGAATCAATGCCCGGTAAATATTAATATAGAATCTTTTGGCGATACCACTTTTGAGAATCGTCTTGTAAATGAATATAATTCAAAAAAGTGGTACTGGTCGGCAGAAAGTTTTGTAATGCCCTTATTTAACACTTCATCCTATAAAGTTAGTGATAATGAATATCAGTGTTTTGATAAAAATCATTCAGGTAGTTCAATTACTGTTCCTACTTTGTCGGGTGGTTTATTAGTTCAGGCAAAACATTTGAATTTCTCGTTTCAAACCGGATTATCTTACGGCACTTTTACAGATAAGCCCGATTATCAATATGCGGGTTTCCATTTCGATACCACAATGATAACTCAAATTGTTAATGGCGGGTATTATAATTATTTTGAGATTCATATTTTAAATCTTGATTCTCTTTTATTAACGGGTAATCATGTTTATATAATAATTCATGATTCGTTGTTTATTTCTACCGCAGACACTATTAATCAACAGCAAGTTAACGTAATAAAAACAATTGAACACAAACGGACATTAAATACATATTCATATATAGAAATACCATTAATTGCAGGATATACATTTAGTAATGGACGCGTAAATTTTACACTTCGCAGTGGTATTATTGCAGGATTGCTTACGTCAGCATCAGGAAATTTACCATCGCCATACTCTGAATTTGGCACAACAGAAGTTATTCAGAAATCTACCTGCAAATTCATGTTATCCGGTTTTGCCGGAATAGAAGCGGCTTTCGATGCAACAAAGCATATTTCAATAATTGCAGCACCTGTTTACAGAATTAATTTATTTTCAATATACAAAAAAAAATATATTGCAGAACAGCGTTTCAGAAGTTTTGGTGTTAAATTAGGAATAAAATATAACTTTAAATAAATATGTTATAAAATGTTAATGATTAATTTTTAAACACATAAGAGAAAGATTATATAAGGTTGAAGTTAAATGATGAGATTGAGAAAGATTGAAAAAGATTGAGAAAACAAGATTGAAAAGAAAGATTGTTAAATTGTTCCATTGCTGCTACTGCATAACAATGAAGCAATGAAACAATTAACATTTTTGAACAATGAACTTTTTTAAACAATAAACTAAAAAATATAAACACATA
>Ga0210051_1007433_pt1 | contig 10203 bp, 10 predicted proteins | sample CryGey092014_all_FD_185464 | JGI IMG/M metagenome (GOLD analysis project Ga0210051, IMG submission 185464) | Groundwater microbial communities from aquifer - Crystal Geyser CG23_combo_of_CG06-09_8/20/14_all (SPAdes) (version 2) | ecosystem: Environmental > Aquatic > Deep subsurface > Groundwater...
TTCCTCGTAGCGGATCGACTCGTAGAAGGATGCCAGGTTCTCCACACAGACCACGCGCTTCACGCGTGCGGTGTCTACCGCTACGTGCTGCACCCCCGCGACCATCAGCGACGGCACGCCCACGGCGGGGTAGAATCCGTCCAGGGCGACGAGCTGCCCACCGGCGCCGATCAGCCGCCAGGGGCCGTACAAGAAGACGTGCGTCGGGTTGGACGTCAGCCCCAGCTCGCGCAGTGTTTCGTCCGGCGTCAGCTCGGCCCAGCCGGGACCGTGGCGCCGCGCCAACGTCGCCAGGCCGGCCTTCAACGGTTCAAAAGCCTTGCTGTCGTTGAAGGTGCGAACACTGAAGACGCGGTAGGGTGTCTCCTCAGCCACCGCGTCTAGCGCCACCAGCGCGGCCAGCAGGTCGCGGTTGAAGTCGGGGCCGGCCAGGGTGAAGGGGGCGGGTGATTTGCCGCCGCGGAGCTGGGCCAGGATGTGATCGAGGGCGAGGAGTCGCCAGTCGGCACCTACCCCCCAACCCCCTCCCTGCGAGGGAGGGGGAGCGCCGTCTGCCCCCTCGCCTGGCAGGAGAGGGGGGCAGGGGGGTGAGGTTCGTGGCGCAAACCGAAACCGTTCTCCCAGCAGCAGATCCCGCAGCGCCGCGGCCTGGGCGGCCACGGGCGCGCGGCCCAGCCAGGGGAAAAGCTCGGCGGCGCGTTCCGGGGGCAGCGTCACTGCATCCAGCAGATGGCCCGTCTCGCCCGGCAGCCACGCCAGACGCACGAAGCCGCGTTCCGCCAGCGCCTGCAACTGCTCGTTGGCCGTCTGCCGCGGGGCCGGGTCGAGCTGGCTGAGGTAGCCGGGCAGGTCGAGCTCGTCCAGCCGGACGCGCAGCGCGCGCACGAACGGCCGGCCTGGCGCGTGCCGCTCGTAGATGTCCAGCAGCGCGTTCAGGATGGCGACGACGTCGGGGGTGGCGGTGAAAGGTAAGGTGGGCATGTCGGTTGGTAGACGGGTAGACTAAGGAAACAAGTAGATAGGTAGACAAGGACACAAGGAAACAAGGAAACAAGGTGACACGGATGCTCTACGCTTCACGCCTTACTTGCTGTGGCCGGTCTCCTGACCGAGCCACGACGGGCACGGTCGGAGACCGGCCCGAGCTGCTCCCAGATGATCGAGAAGATATCCGACCACGCAACACGCATCACGTTTCACGCTTCACGTTTCACGTTTCCACTTCGCGCTTGTCAATCTCCAGCACGAACGCGTGGTTCTCCTGCCGGACGACGGTGCGGACGCTGTCGACGTGGGGCAGGAGGCCGCCGGCCTTGTCGGGCGGGGTGGCGAGCAGCACTTGCAGGCCGGTATCCACCATGAACTTGAGCGCGCTGGCGGTGCGCGCGGTGTCCATCTTGCCGAACGCCTCGTCGAAGATCGCCAGCCGGATGGTGTCGGACGGCCGCGCCTGGTTCAGGCGGTAGGCCTGGGCGAAGCTGGCGGCCATGGCGACGTAGAACGGTGTCGTGGTCTCGCCGCCCGACTTTTTGGCGCTGATCTGGCTGTGCAGGGCGCGGTCGCCGTTGGGATAGTGGATGCGGATGTCATAGGCCAGGTAGTTGCGGTAGTCCTGCAGGCGACGCAGCTCCTCCACCCGTTCGTCCCTTCGACCTGGCTCAGGGCTGGCATCCGCGCCGATGGTCAGCCGCTCAAACAGCAGATCCCAGCCTTCCTGATACTTGCGCCGAAAGTCGGAGTCGAACAACGACGCGCCCAGCACGGCCTGGCTGTCCATCACCATGTCGTAGACGCGGCGCAGGTCGGGCGCGGGGCTGGTGATGAACTCGTAGCGTTCGCCGCCGAAGCGCAGCGTGTTCAGCGTGGTGTTCAGGTGATCGAGCTGGCTGCGCGCATCCTCGATTTGCTCGCGCAGGCGGTGGATGAAGTTTTCCACCAGCTCCTGCTCGGCCAGGCCGCGCTGACGCGCCACGCGCGCCTCGTATTCCGGCAGCTCCGACTCGACGTAACGTTGGCGTTCGGCGGTGTAGCGGCCGGCGTCCTCCTGGCTGTCGTAGCCGAAATCGTAACGCAGGCTGTAGGCCTGCTTGGCCTCACGCAGCCGGTCGCGACTCCTGGCTTCGGCCTTGGTGTGATCGTCCTCGTAGCGCGTGGCGTTTTCCAGTACGATCTCCAATGCCTGGCGCTCCCGGCGGCGGGTGTATTCCTTCTCGGCCTCGTCGGCCATATCCCCCGCGTCTGCCAGGAGGAGGAAGCCGTGGGCGGCCGCGTCCGCGGCCGCGCCCGCGCGTTCCAGGTCGGGGATGACATCGCGGTCAAGCGTGTGTACCAGCCGCTGCAGGTCGCCGATGCTCCGATCGGCCTGGGAGAGCTGCGTTTGCACTTCGTCGGCCGCGACGCGGGCGCGCTGCGCCTCGGCTTGCAGCGCAGCGATCGTGCGGGTGTCCAGCCCGGCCAGCTCAGCGCCCAACGCAGCCAACGCAGCCTCCGCTTCCGGCAGACGGGCCAGCTCGGGCAGGCCGCGCTCCAGGTCGATGAAGCGGCGCACGCGATCGCGGGTGAGGCTCAACCGTTGCTCCAGGCTCGCAAGTTGCCCGGCCAGTGCGGCCAACTCGTCGCCGACCGCGGCCAGCCGCGCCTCCCGCTCCGCGATCTGGCGGGGGATGGCGCGGCCGCCGATGAACCAGCGGCGGTAGTGCCGTGGGTCGAGGTGGCTGGTGCTGAAGTGGCGGCGCACGAAACACTCGCGGGTGACGGCCTGGCGCTGGTCGCGCAGCTTTTCGAGGGTCTCGCACTTGACGGTGCCGCCGAGCAGGAGATCCACGTAGGCGCGGACGGTCCCCTGAAGGGGTTCTGCGATGCGGTGGTCGGTCTGCACTTCGGTGGCCAGCCGGTCGCCCCCGCCGCGACGGATTTCACCCGCGCGCGCGGCAGCCAGGATGCGGTCGCCGTCGGGCAGGCCGACGCCGTGCAAGTCATCCTTGAAGCGACGGGCGCGGTAGAGGCGCATGGCCGCGTCGTAGTGCGCGGGCGGCACCAGCAAGTGAAAGCGCGCGGCGCCCAGCACCCCCTCGACCGCATCTTGCCACGCCTCGTCGGCCACGTCCAGCGCCTGGCAGAGGTAGACCACCTCGTCGGGCCCCAGGCTCAGCTCAGCGCGCAGCAGACGGCGGAGCCGCGCCGCGGCCGGCGCCGCAGCCTCGTAGCTCGCATCGCGGTCACCGGTGCGCAGTTGGGCGATCTCGCGTTGGAGACGCTCGCCTTCTTCACGCAGGCCGCGTACTTTTTCCACCAGGAGGGCGCGTTGGTCGGCGTAGGTCTGGCCGAGGGAGTCGAGAACGGATTGCAAATTGCAAATGGCAGATTGTAGATCGCTGCGCTGGCCAACCTCTCCCCCGACCCCTCCCGTAGCAGACGCCACCTCTCCCCCGGCCCCTCCCCTGCCAGGGGAGGGGAGGCTTGCTCCCCCCTCCTTCGCAGGGAGGGGGGCTGGGGGGGTAGGTGACTCGCCAATGAAGGCCTCCAACTCCTGCGGCACGGGTTGCCCATCAGTCAGGAGCAGGTCGCGCAGGGTGCGCATGGCGGTCAGCTCGGCGGCCAGCGCGGCGGAGAGCTCGGCCTCGCGGCGGCACAGGGCGGCGAGGTCGGTCTCGGCCGTGGCGATGGCGGCGCGCAACTCGGCCTGGCGCGCGGCGGTGCGGTCGGTTTGGAGCGCGAGCTGCGCCTGGAGCAACGTCTCTTGGGCGAGCTTGAGGCTTTCGCCGAGCCCATCGCGAGCCAGCTCGGCGCGCTTGAGGCCCAGGTCGGCCTCATCGCGTTCCAGCCGGCGGCGCTTGAGGCCGGCCAGCAGGGTGTCGGCCTCGGCCCGGCGTTTCACAAACCCGTTGGTGATGCGCCGGCGGCGGTTGGCGATCCGCTCGGCGTCGTACTCTTCGATGCGGTCGAGCTCGGCGATGCGCGCCGCGATGTCGGCCACCAGCGTTTCGAAGTGGCGTAACGTCTCCAACTGCTCTTGCAGCGTCTTGACATCCACCAGGGCCTCGTCCAGCAGGTAGTTGTGGACGAAGTCGCGAATATTGGTCAGCGGGCTGAACGCGACCCCTTTGACGATCTTGGCCGGGAAGGTATCGCGGAGCTGGCCCAGGCGGTTCAGCAGGTTGGCGCGATAGTCCTCCAGCCGGGAGAAGACCTGTGCCTGGCCGCCCGCGGGCAGCGCAAAATGCTCCAGGTGGCGCCGCAAACCACCGGTTTCGAAGAGCTGGCCGGGGGCCTTGAAGAACCACGTGTCGTTCAGTTCGGCGTTGTGGACGATGAAATAGGCCAGGTCGGGGCTGTGGTTGTCGGCGTAGGCGTCCACTAACGCGCCGTGGACGAAGCGGGTACCGTCGGGGTTGGCGAACTCCAGCGCCACCAGCCCGGTGCAGTCGCCGCGCAGATAGCGCTGGCCCTCGGTGCCCAGCTCCCCGCGCACGTAGGAGCTCAGCGTGCGGCGCGAGCCCGTCATCGCGGCCTGGTTGAACTTCACATCGCGCTGCCCGCCCACCAGCGCGAATTGCACCGCGTCCAGGATGGTGGATTTCCCCGCGCCGTTGACGCCGATGAAATAGGTCGTGCCCTGGCAGGTAATCGTCGTGTCGGCGAAGAGGTGCCAGTTGACCAGGCGGATGCGGGTTAATTGCTTCATGGTGAGTTGGCTTTCATTCGTGGTGTGTAGTCCATGAGCTCGGAATCGTCCGCGTGGCTCGGCTTCTTGAAGTTAACGTAGAGCACGTCGGCTTCCTCGTCATACGCCAGCCACTTCCTCCAATGGAGAGATGATCTTGCCAGCCAGGTCGGGATATATCCGACGGAAGTCCTTTGCATTGAGCGTTATCACCCGATCAACGTTGGCTTTCCGGGCGGCATGCAAGAGCAACGCGTCGTATGTTGCCCCGCCGATGATCCCCAAGTCAGGCAAACGGGCCAGGAGTGCCACATAGTCTTTAGCGGACAAGAACACCACCTCGCACGTCTCCACGACGTTACGCTCGATCAACTGACGGGCCGTTGCAGGCAGAATACGCGGACGATAAGACAAAGTGGTGAGAACGGCGTAAAGCTCGGCCAGAGAATGGGCTGCAACCAACCCGCTGTCTGTCTCGTCCTTCACTCGTTGCAGCCATGGCAGGGCCAAAGCGTGCGCAGGGTGCACTTCGACTATGGCAGCTACGTATCCTCTCAATAATCCGGGGTGGCTGTGGCCGGTCTCCTGACCGAGCCACCGTGGCTCGGTCAGGAGACCGGCCACAGCGAGCGATTCCCCGAAGAATTGAGAAGATACGCAGCTATAGCCATTCAGATAATCTTTTGGACTCGAGGCTTTAGCCGGTTGCTCTCTTGACCCACCCAACCGGCTAAAGCCTCGAGTCCAGGTTATACAGCTCAAATCTTTATCTGACTCACTATACCAACATTGAGGTGTCAAGAAAGATTCTCACAGGCCCACTCGCTCTATAAGGTCAGCCACACGGCGGTCGTGCTCGTGGCGGATGACATTAGTTAAATCGCCCAGTAATTCGCCCCTGATCACCAACACCCCTCCCTCGTCTACCACCGTTGGAGGCTCAGGTTGGATACGCAAAAGCATGTTTCCCTGGTCTCCCTCCTCAACCACAAGGGTCGTGCCAGGAAACAGACCCAGACGATTGCCAATTGTTGCCGGAAACGAGATAAGTCTCTGCTCATCTACCACGACCTCGATTACCTGGCTCATTTTGTCCTCCTCTGATGTGTTTACCCAACGCGTCTACGCAAGCACTGGTTCCAAAACGTACTCCGGCGCGGTGTACTCCGGCGCGTGGTCGAGGAAGGCCTGGCCTGCCAGGTGAACGGTTTCTGCGATCGCGTCTTTGCTGATGCTGCCGCGCCATTCCGCGACGATGCTCTCCCAATCCATCCCTTCGGCAACCTGTTCGAGCACGTGCTGTACCATGATGCGCGTGCCGCGAAAGGTCGGCTTGCCGTGGCAAATTTCCGGGTCGGTAATGACGTAACGGCCGATCATTCTCGCACTCATGCAAATACCTCCTCAATGTCATTAAGATAAGGGAACTAGCCCAGACCTGACAGGTTGTCGGGGTCACTTTTCAGCATACATCCACATCTGATGAGACCGAATCCGGCTTGAAACGCTACTTCGGGAAACCTGTCAGGTCTTAACTTAATGACATTGAATACCTCCTTGTAATTCATCTCATCACCCCGCTACGGAAACATCGTGACGCTATCAAGCAATGACAAGTCGAAACCCAAGGCGAAACTGATGGCCTGTTGAACCTCTGCCATTCTACCAGATGACAGCGAGGCTATCAGGGAACCCAGGTTAGCCTTGGGCACCGTTTGGACGTTGTCCAGGTTCACAGCGCAATCCGTGGGCAGACCATCCTCGCGCCCCAGGAAGACCTCGGACGGGATGCTGCGCATCGTGGCGGTGATCGGTGCGACGGTCAGTGCATTCAGAAACCCGATCGCAGAGTTACGCGCTAGGATCAGCACCGGCCGGCGCTTGTCGGGCGCGGCGAACGTGTGCCAGCGTATCTCGCCCCGTCTCATGAGTCACCCCACGCATGTTCGGATTCGGGGATCTCGAACTCGCCGGGTTGCACCGGATGCCGGGCATAGCCTTCGGCATGGCGGCGTTCCATCTCGGCAATTCTCTGCTGGCGTAGCGCGCTCTGTAATGCCTGCCGGATGAAGGCTGAACGAGTCGTTTCCAACACTTGGATCGTTCGATCAACCTCGGCCAGCAAGGGTTCATCTATCGTCATCTGAATCGTTTTCATGCTTGCCTCCGCGGGAATGTGGATTATCGTCCGCATTGTAATCCACATCGGAACGCCGGTCAAACGCGCGTTCTGTCTCGCCGAACCGTGGCTGTTTGGCGACGCTCTCCTCTTGTAGTATAATCTGGCCTGCGACCATTTCCATACAGGAGAATTAGCCACCATGCAACTCGAAGATTATTTCAACTTTCTGGCTCCCGACGACATCCGGATCAAAGGCCATCGTATCGGCATCGAGTCGGTGTTGTACGAATACATTCACCGCGCGCAGACGCCCGAAGAGATCGTCGAAAGGTTCCCGACGCTTAACCTGGAGCAGGTTTACGCCACCATCCTCTACTACCTGCACAACCGCGAAAAGGTTGACGCCTACATCACGGATTGGCTGGAATGGGGACGCCGAATGCGCGAAGAACAGGAACGCAACCCACCCCCTTTTGTCCTGAAGCTCCGGGCCTTGAAAGCGGAACGGGCGAAGGCGGCGGTAGCGTCATGAGCCCGATCAGCTATCTGCTGGACGAGAACGTCAACCCGCTTTTTCGCCGTAAGTTGCAAAGGCGTGAGCCGACGTTAGTGATCTGGCGCGTCGGCTCGCCGGGCGCGCCGCCTGATGGAACGCTGGATCCGGAAATCCTTTGCTGGTGCGAAGAACACGGTTTCATCCTGGTCACGAACAACCGCAAATCTATCCCGCAACATCTGAAAGACCATCTGGCTGCCGGTCGGCACGCGCCGGGCATCTTCGAGTTGAACGACAACATGACCATCGGCGCAACCATCGAAGAACTCTGGCTGATCTGGGCTGCGGGGGATGAAGCTGACTATCGCGACAAGGTTTCGTACATGCCGATCACTTGATGTTGGTGATGAAGCGCCTGGTATGCCCCACACACATCACTCCTCTCCCCACGCCTGCTCCGACTCCCACACGTCGAACTCGCCAAGCAGCACCGTACGCCGCGCGTAGCCTCTCGCATGTTGCCGTTCGAGCCGGGCGATCTTGCACCGCCACGCGAACCGTTGCCCCAATCGCACCAGCATCGCTCGCACTCGCTCCACGCTCCACGCTCCACGTCACTCTTCATCCTCTCCACCCCCACCCGCCCCCCCGCTCGCCCGATACCGTTTCACCCACGCCTCCATCTCGTCGGCCGTCTGCACGGGCAGGATCAGCTTGAGCGAGCCGCGCAGGCGGAGGCGGGCTTCACTGTCCCGCACGTTGATGCTGCGGCCGTCCAGGGTATCTACCAGCCCCAGTTTGCGCAACCGGCGCAGGAGCGTCTCATACTGGATGACGCCCAGGTCGCGCTCCTTGCCGGTGATGGTGCGATACTCCTCGCGCACCTCGCCCACGGTGACCACCGGGTCGGCGGCCAGCCGGAGCTGCTCGACCTGCTCCTCGTACAGCTTGCGAAGGACGACGATCATCAGCGATTCGTCGAGCTTGTAGCGCGTCCGGCAATAGCTATAGTCGGAAATCACCTGGAAGATGCGATGGTAGTCGTCGTGGAGCAGCGTGAAGCCGGCCAGCGCCAGGATCGTCTCGAACACGGGGTGGTGACGGGAGACGGTGTAGTAATCCTCTTTGTCGGCCTCCACGTCCTGATAAAGAAACGTCTGCCCCAGCAGCCGGTTGATGATGCGCGGCACGTCCTTGCGCGTGCGCTCGGGCAGGTTGGTAGATTCGAGGAGGGTGTCGGTTGTGAACATGGGTGGTTACTCGTAGGTTGGTAGATTGGTAGATTGGTAGTTGGTAGATTGGTTCATTCGTTGATTCGCTGATTCGCCCATTCGCCCATTCATCGGTCTCAGCTTCACCAGATCAAAGGGCTGCACCAGATACGGTCCGATTTCCACTGCCGCGCCGGACGCGGGTTCAACACCGTAGCTAACTTCGGGATGGTGGCCGTAGGCCAGGGTGAAGATAGCCCACTGCATGTCGGCGAAGAACTCGGGCGGCAGCTCGGCCGCGTGCAGACGGAGGTGGCCGTTGAAGAACCGGCTGACGAACTGTTGGATTTTGCCCGGCGTGATGCCGGCGCCGATCTCGCGCATGGCGACCAGGCGCAGCGTCTCGACGTCCCGCGGGTCGAGCAGCGGGGTGACGATGACGGCTGGATCGAATGGCGCGCGGGCGGTGGGCATGGTGTAGAAGCTGTCGCGGTCGGGCGCGTGCACGGGGGTCTGCCGGGGGCCGGGGGCATCTTCGGGCAGAAGGCCCAGCCCGGTGTCTCCCAGGCGCGCCAGCCCCTGCGCCAGCGCGGCCAGCCGTTCCTTGAAGTTGCCGTCGGAGCTGCCCATACGGTAGCGCACCTGGCGCAGCGACGTGCGCAGGTAGCCCGCGTGCCGGTGATCAATCTCCGCCAGCAGCGGATCCAGCCCCTCCAATTGCTCCACGATGAAGCGCAACGCGTGGTCGATCTCGCGCTCGGCCTGCGCGGGGGTCAGCCGGCGCTGGGTTGCCAGGTCTACCGTGGCGCGGTCGAGCCAGGCATCGTCCAGCAGCCACCCTTCCAGCCGGTCCGCGATGTCCCGGCGGTAGCGCGAAACGTGGTCGCTGGTCTTGAGCGCATGGTAGGCCGCCCCCAGGGCCGGCGCGTAATCGTCGAACTGTAACCGCATCAGCTCGGGCACGGGCTTGTCCTTGGTGACGCGCTCGGTGTAGCGGCGGATGTTCTGGTTGAGCTCGTTGAGGCCGCGCACCATTCCGCGCACGTTCTCGTAGGCCTGGGTGACGGCCAGCGCCGGGGAGAATTCCTCGTGCTCGCTGGTGAGCAGTTGGTGCGCGGCGTAGAGCTGGCCGGTGTACTCGCGCGGCCGTTGCTGACCGATGGCGCGGAACGCTTCCAGCAGGGTGAACGCGTAATCGGGCAGGATGATGGTCTCGGTGTAGTCGGCGCTCTGCTCGCGCTCGATCCAGCCCGACTCGGCCAGCCGGCGCAGCAGCCAGCTCGCATACTCCTGCAGCGACTTTTCGCCCGTGAAGCCGGCATTGCCGTCGGCCGCGGCCGACGCGGCGACCTCGGCCGCGGCTTGCGCATCCCCCAGGTAGTCCACGATCTCGGCCAGCACGATCTCGCGCGTCAGGCCGAAGCGGTTGAACTCCGCCAGATCGTAGATGCGCAGCAGCACGGCCATGTGGTGGCGCTGCAGGTTGCCGAAGCCGCCGGCGCCCAGGATGTTGAAAAGCTGGGGCGGCAGGGTGTCGAAGGGGTTGGTGGCAGGCTGCGGGTTCATGGTGCGGCCGTCCGATGATCGTTCCACACCAGGATGTCGGCCGGCGCGCAACCGAGCACGCGGCACAGGCTGGCCAGCGCGCCCAGGTCGACGTAGCGCGCCTGGCCGGCGTCGAGCCGATAAACCAGATCCTTCGGAACTCCGG
>Ga0210051_1007435_pt1 | contig 10203 bp, 8 predicted proteins | sample CryGey092014_all_FD_185464 | JGI IMG/M metagenome (GOLD analysis project Ga0210051, IMG submission 185464) | Groundwater microbial communities from aquifer - Crystal Geyser CG23_combo_of_CG06-09_8/20/14_all (SPAdes) (version 2) | ecosystem: Environmental > Aquatic > Deep subsurface > Groundwater ...
CGACGACATCAAGACGGTAAAAATTATCAGAATGTGGACACATTATGAATAATTTTACATGACAAGACCTTCGGCGAACAAGTCAATCCAGCCGACCGCTTACAGCGTCGGCTGATTTTGTACGTTACCCGAAAATAGATGAAACAGCTTCTTGACGAAATTATCCGTTGGTAGTACTATTAATATCATTATAGGAGGTACAACCAATGCCAGCCATTCCCAAGATTATACCAATTTCCGATCTTAGACAAAACGCCAGCGATGTGGTCAAGAGTGTGTCATCGTCGAGAGAACCTGTTTTCATCACCCAACGAGGAAGAGCAGCAGCAGTCATGGTCAGCATGGAAGTCTATCAGAACTCACAGCACGAAATGGATGTTTTGCACTTGTTGGCCAGAGGAGAGAAGGAAATAGAGGCAGGTATAGGCCATGAGCTTGACGACGTACTGAAAGAGGCTGACCGTTTTCTCGAGGCGGCAAAACCTTGAAAATCCTATTTACACCCACAGCTCGTCGCCAGTTTCTTGAAGCTATTGCCTATATTCACCAAGACAACCCCTCGGCGGCGGTAAGCTTTCGCCAAAAAGCAGAGAAAACGCTTTCCCGTCTCAGGGAGTTTCCCGAGTCCGGAAGACTACTACCGGAGTTCCCGGACTTACCTTTTCGCGAGGTGATTGTAAGGCCTTATCGTTTTTTCTATAGAACCAAGGATAAGACCGTATGGATCGGTGCTGTATGGCATGGAGCCCAGCTACCTGATGAACCTGGAAAGGACAGCGGGTAACAAGTTGCTGCACCGGATGCGCAAAAAACCGCGCCCCGGTGAGCTTTCCGTTAGTAGTATGATGATTACATAAGGCAGCTTCTTAGAAAACATTACCTTTAAGGACTTGTTTGCATGGAGATAGCATTATGAGATCGCGACAATATATCCACGTATTTCTTGTTACTTTATTATTGCTTATTATTGCTTCGCCATTAAGAGCAGAGATTAAGGTCTTCGAAAAGGAAGTGGAGGAGGTCGTCGGTCGGGATCAGAGCCAGGAGCAGGTCGAGGCCTTTGCCCTGCAGAAGGCCAAGCGTCTTGCTGTGGAAGAGGCGGGAACTTTCATCTCTTCCCTCACAGTCGTGCAAAATTTCGTACTGGCCAAAGACGAGGTTACAGCGCTTGCCTCCGGGGTACTACAGTCCCAGGTTCTCGGTGTGCCGTCAATTGTCATCAAAGAAGGGATCGTCCACGTGACTGTCAAGGCGAAGATCACCGTGGACACCGCCGTTCTGAATCAGCAGATCGAGGTCTTTATGAGAGATAAAGGCGCCTTGAAAGAAAGAGATGACGCCTTAAAAAAGATGAGGGACTTGGAAGACAAACTGGCCAATCTGAAAAGCACCGAGGTCAAACGTCTGGAAGAACTCAATACTCAGGCTTTGGCCCTGGAACGGGATCGGGATCGCCAGCGCCTCTTCCGGGAGGAGCAGTCTCTGAAAGCAAAAGGAGAATTGAGCCGGGCCGAGGCGGATCGCCTCGCGAAGGAGCGGGAGATGCAGGACCGGATCAACCGAACCCTGGCGGAGCAGGAGAAAGCTAAAAGGGACGAAGCGGCGGCCTTGACTGCTGAACAGGACCGCATCAAGCGCGCCCAATTGGAAAATGAGCAGCGGTGGAACGATTTGGTGAGGAAGGCGCAGTTGTCGCAGGATCAATGGGTCGTTATAGATGACAGCCTTTCTCTAAAACAGGCCATGACGGAAGTGAATGACCTGAAACGGGAAATAGCCAACCTGAAGGGCCGTCTCGATTACCAGTACGGGGAGAATACCAGAAACCTGGAGGCCGCCTACGCCCAGCAGCGCGCCCTGACGACAGCAAAGCTGCCGTCTGCACCGGCCCCGAAAGATGCCTTCGAGACCACGGCAGAGTATAATGCGCGCATCTCGACTTATGAGCGTCAGGTGAATGATGCAGAAAAAGAAAACAATGTGGCATCGGAATTGCTCAAAAAGGAGGAGAACCTGAAACTCGCCGAGGCAAAAGTGGCGTACTTGGGGCAACAAATCCGGGTGTTGGCACCGTTTATCAAACGCCTCCAAGACTTGCAAGATCGCAAATTTACCCTTCCCGACGGGGGGCACGATGACGGTCGACCTGGGCGAGCCGGATGCGGATAACAACCGGTTTCCCGTCCGTTTGCAGCACAGCGGGAAATCTTGGTCCACCTGGTGGAATTATACGGATCGTAATATCGCCAAAGACTTCTACAGGACGAGGACATACCTGAAGGCCGACGGCCTCTTTCAGATTGAAGAGGCGGCGAAACCAAGCACGAAGCTGACGGCAGCGCGGGTGACCCATCCGGGGACGAAGGAAACGCGAGATTTTGGTCTTGAGACGCCAAAAATATTAACCGAGATCGATCAGCTCGCGAGATTAAAAGAGGAGCAAACAACTGCGGAGAAGACAAGTGAACAGGCGTCCAGAACATACTCCAAAATTAAGGTAATCAAGACCGACGGCCAATTTATTGTGTATGGTGATGGAACCGTCATGGACAAGCAGACGGGTCGGAAGTGGGCACCGAAGGATAATGGATTAAACGTTATCAATACACTTGGCCAATTTATTGTATATGAAGATGGAACAGTTCTTGATACGCGGACAAGCCTGATGTGGGCGGCGACTGATAATGGGTCCAGGCTTAAATGGACAGAGGCTCAAAGCTATTGCTTTAATTATCGGGGGGGGCGGTTATACGGGCTGGCGTATGCCGAATGGTGCTGAGTTGGAAAACTTGTATGCGGCTGGAGCCTTCAAAAACGCAATAAACCTTACTGGCTCAAGATTTTTCGGCACAAACATCTGGACGGATAAGCAGGTGTTCGGTTCTAGTGCTGTCTTATTTTCTACCAGAAGTGGTCGTGCTGATGGCGCGATGGACCGGTCCGGCGATGCGACCTGCTGTCGCGCACTCCCAGTACGTTCTGTCAAATAGGTTATTTTCCAGCAAGGATGGTCTTGGTACTGGAATAGTGAGGTGGGGTATTTTAATTGATAGATAACCCCTCGCTGATAACCCCTCGCTGGTTCAATCTTGCAGATTGAACCTCAACATTAAACAGAGGTGCCAAGTGCCATGGTCAGGGGGAAATGGGGTCAGCCCTTGACAATGGACATGACCGCCTAACCAGTCATTCAAGCCGACCGGGAATATCCTCCGTGCAAAAAAGCAAATCCGTGGCCCGGCGGCTTAATTCTGATGTTCTCCCCTCGCTCCGCTCGGGGAGAATGCGGCAGTTGAGCAGCGAACTCCTGAACCTCCCCTCCGCTCCGCTGCGGGGAGAACCAGGAGTTCGAGACAGATTGCCCCTCCGGGGCACTGCTCAACTGCCGCATTATAGACTACCTCAAAGAGAAAGAAGAAATGGAAGCGACCCTTGAAATATTATCCAGTCCTGAACTTATGGCACAGATGGAAGAAGCAGAGAAGCCTATAAAGAAAGGCAAACTTGACGATTTTGTTCCATGGGAAAAAGTGAAACGCAATGTACAAAGTTTTTCCTCACAAAAAGGCAGTCAAGTATTATGAATGCCTTGATAATAAAACAGCAAAAAGGATAAATAAAGCCGTTGAAGTAATAAAGCAATAATCCATTTGAATGGCCGCATATCAAAAGACTACGGGGGACACATGAAGGGGAACACAGATATGCGATGGGTAATTTGAGAATCGTCTATAGGGTTAACGAGGAAGAGAGTTTCACGGTGAGGATTTAGAGGCAGAGATACAGGATTTCGTTTTAGATAACCACTCAACAGCCCTTTTAAGACCTTCAGGGTTTCCAATATCGGCGAAAAATTTGTCGTTGTCTATATATGCAGAGATCAAAAAACCTTCTTCTATCAATCTCAGATAAAGGCTGATAATAGAGAACTTTCCTACTTCTTTTATCTCCTTAAATATTTTAGGGGAAACGACATGAATCCCACTAAAAGCCAGGTATCTAACCGGCCCTTTGGGCTGCCTTCTGACATCAATAAGACCCTTTTGGGAATAGTAAAGCCCACAAATAATATTTATAGAATCGACAACAAAATAGTTTGTTGAGGGTCGCTCCTGGAGCACTAAGGTAACCATATTCTTTGATGCCAAATGGTAACGATAAACTGTCCTTAAATCTGTTTCACTTATGATGTCTACATTATGAATGAAGAAAGGCTCACTTCCCCAAAAACCTTCAGTATTCTTTAAGCCTCCCCCGGTATCCAGCAGTTCAGGTTCGTGTACCGTTGTAAAGTTACAGTTTAAGTGCGTATTCTTCAAATGCGTCTCCACTTGCTCACTCAGATAATGTGTATTAACGGCTATCTCCTTTACCCCTGCTTCAATCAGCCTCTTCGATACCACGTCAATAACTGCCTCTTCCCCCAGTTTAATCAGTGCCTTGGGCACTTCCTTTGTTAAAGGCAATAACCTTGCCCCCAGACCAGCGGCTAAGATAAATGCCTTTCTACAAGGCTGTGCAAAGGCAATATCCCATCGGAACCTCTCCTTATGTATGCAGTCGGTCTCAAATCCTGCCAGAGTTAAGTCCCTTTTGATTCTTTCAGCCATATAGACCGATCGATGCTGTCCGCCAGTACAGCCATAAGATGCCGTAAGATGTTCAAATCCTCGGGCTGAAAAAGCCTCACAATGACTTTTTACAAGCTCCAGAGTCAGGTGGTAAAACCGATGAACCTCTGGACAAACCTCAAGATAATCAACAACAGGTTTATCCAGCCCACTATACTCCTGAAATTCTTTTTGCCTACCCGGGTTAGGTAACCCTCGGCAATCAAACATATACCCGCCGTGTCCATGTGGATCCTCAAGGGTATGGGAATAGTTAAAACCAAAGCTATAAATCGATACAATCAATTTATTATCCATTGAATCAAACTCAAATACCTGCTTCAGGTAGCGGAAGGGGGATGCAGCGTGAACTAATTAAACTTATCAACTTCGTTGGAGACAGAAAGGCATCTTCTGTACTTAATCGTTGTGCAAATTTTTGAAGTTGGGGAAAAGCCTTACCTAAAAAGCTTTGTCCATAAAAAATACTCATAAGGTTCTTTGATGCCTCAGGGACCCCTTCTAAGAACCTCCAGTGCCCCTCTTGAACCGCCAAAAACAGATAAACCCCTAATGCCCGTAAAATCCTGAAAAGGACAAAAAAATAATAGCTGGACATAAAGTCGTTACGGGTTACCAGCCTTGCTGAATCCAAAACTTTCCCAATTCCTTTTGGACCTTTTCGAGAAGCTATTACTATTTCCAATTTATTTAAATAACTGGATAAAATGATTTTTCTTTCTTCATCGGAGATATTTGCTTTAGAAGCATATAGTAGGGTTGCAACATCATATTGGAGCGGCCCCTGACGACCTGCCTGAAAGTCAACGTATCCGAGGCTCCTATCAGGGCGAACCATTATATTCCTGCATTGAAAATCCCGATAGAGGAAAAACATGGGCTGATGCCCTGCTAAAATGTCTGTTAATCTGTTTAGTTCATTTTCTATTCCGGGTATCTTTAAATAATCATCTGCCAGGACAAAAAAATTATTCATAAAATATCGAAGGTCATCTTCGATATTCTTTCGATCAAACACCGGGCTCTGGTGACAATTATGTTCATAATCAATACCCACATGGCCCAAAATCTGAAAGTCAACCAGGTCTTTTGCACTTTGTATGTAAAGGGAGAGTACCTCTTCTCTGGATATAGAAGGAGATGAAATCCTTTCAGCAAGGGTTTCATCTCCCATATCTTCAATTATGTAGATCCCTTTATCAATACTGCTTGTGTACAACATGGGAACGGGGAGTCTCAGGGAGTATAAGTGTTTGCAAAAATATATAAAAGAACGATTTTCTCTGTCATCTTGCCCATAGACACCAATCAAAGTTCCCTCATCATGATACAGGCGGAAATACTTCCGCTTTGATGCATCCCCGGGCAAGGAGTCCATCTTCAGCAAATCTATATTGCAGGATTTTTTAAGAAGGATATTGAATTGCTTTTTGAGTTTTGAATGAAATGTGGAATCAGGCATTTGAAGGGTTAAGGGAATAGCTAAATCATTCCTTTCCCGGTATCTTAAGCACTACATATAGTGTACTATCGGCTCTCCTGATAAGCAGAAGAAGGCTATCTCCCTTTACCTTGCTCAGGATAGCCATATAATTTCCTAAATCTTTAACGGGGTTACGGTTTATCTCTTTTATCAGGTCCCCTTGTTTTATTCCAGCCTCATCTGCTGGGCTGTCTGCAATAACGTCGGTTACCAACCCCCCCCTTTCACCCACGTATCCAAACTGTTTTGCAATATCTGGGGTCAGATTTTGCACTACCATCCCCAGTTTTTCTCCTGCTTGTTCTCTTGAAGCAACTATTTCCTTTTCTGGAAATTCTCCGATTATAACCTTTAAGGTATTTTCCTTTCCATCTCTTATAATCTTTACTTTTGCTTCCTTTCCCACATTGAGAGTTGCGACAAGCCTTGGCAACATATTCATCTCGTCGATCTTTTTCCCGTCCAGTTCTATTATTATGTCTCCCCGCTTAATCCCTGCTTTATCCGCAGGACCACCTTCCTCAACATCAGCAACCAGCGCGCCTTCAGCCTCTTTCAACCCGAATGACTTTGCTATCTCAGCAGTGACCTTCTGTATCACAACACCCAACCATCCTCGGATTACCTTTCCCCTTTCTTTGAGTTGGGGGATAAGCCCTTTCGCCATATTAATCGGGATTGCAAACCCTATCCCCTGCCCACTGGAAATAATAGCGGTATTGATACCAATCACCTCTCCTTTCAGGTTAATCAGGGGACCTCCGCTATTTCCCGGATTTATAGAAGCATCAGTCTGTATAAAATTATCATAGGGGCCGGCTCCGATAATCCTTCCTTTAGCACTCACAATCCCTGCTGTAACTGTATGATCAAGCCCGAAGGGATTTCCAATGGCCATCACCCATTCCCCCACCTGTAATTCATCCGAGTTGCCCAGCTTAACTACAGGCAGATCTTTCCATGATTTTATCTTTATTAATGCAATATCGGTTTTGGGATCTTTTCCTATTATTTCTGCTTTAAACTCCTTCTCATTTGAGAGTTTGACCTTTATTTCATCGGCACCTTGAATCACATGGTAATTGGTCAAAATATAACCATCCTTGTCAATAATAAATCCTGACCCCAGACTGGTTTGTTTGTAATCCTTGGGAACCATGTCCTCAAAAAATTTATCAAAAAAGTCTCTAAAAGGGCTTCTTTCACCAAAAGGGCCCTGAAAAGGTGTAAATCCCTGCCTTCCCTTATGGATAACCTTTGTAGTACTGATGTTGACAACTGCTGGTTCTAACTCTTTTGCCAGTTCAACAAAAGACGGCAGTTGAGCAGGCACTGTTGATGATTTGTTTTCACTATTCTTGTCTTTTTCCTGTCCAAAAGTAGAAATAGCCTTTAAGGAGGGTGTCAACTTCAGTTCTGAAGCTACAATTATACCTACTACAAACGAAGCTATAATTATCCCTATCAAAGTCTTTATTCCATATCTGTGTTTCATAATATCCTCCTGTTCCTTGATGAAATCCGTATAGCTTGTCCTGGAAAACGAAAAATTTCCTTTTAGGCGAACCCGCTTATGATAATGTCATATAACACAAATATAGGCGGATCAAAAACCGGAAATGGGAAGTCGTGAATGGGTTTTATTCTATTTGCGCATCCCGACTTTTGATTTCCGATTTTTAGGTATTTAGATCCGATTTTACCATTAATCTTAAAGTAGTTCCTGTGTGTATAGTATCTTTAATCCCCATTTTATTCCAATCTCGAATCTCTGAAGTTTTCAGATCGTACCTCTGGGCAATATTCCATAGGGTATCCCCTTTTCTTACAGTATATATTATCTCCTTTCTTTCATGATTCAAGTATTCTTTTTTTGCAACCTTACTAAGGATGAACCCTCTTTTTTTATCTGTGTCTCTCTTCGCAATTTTAGAACTTCCAACAGGGATAATTAGAGCCCTTCCGGCTTTTATACCCCTTGGGTTTTTTATATTATTTAACTGCATAATCGGCTTTGTACCGGTATCGTACAGGCTGGCAATCCTTGACAGGGTCTCTCCCCGTTTGATAATATGTCTTATGAAGGCAGATCTCTCGCTAGGTTCTGTCTTGGCAAAGTTTTTTGCAAATATTTCTTTTCTTCCGATGGGAACTTTAACTTCATAATCAGGATAGTTTGGGGGTGTATATCCTTTTTTCAGTTCAGGATTTAACGTCTTTATAGTGTCGTAATCCGTTTTACATACCTTAGCAATGACCTTTAGATTGGTAGTATCAGGAATCTGAACTTTATTATATGTAAAGGGAAGCTTGTAATCTATGTCATCGAAACCGTATTTTTCAGGATTCTTAGCTATGATTACACTGGCTATCAGCTGAGGCACATAGTCCTTTGTTTCTCTTGCCAGATAGGGATGCTTTGCTATCTCCCAGAAATCCCTGGTGTTATATATCTCAATCGCTTGCGCAATCTTGTTCTCCCCTGCATTGTAAGCGGCCGCAGCCAGGTACCAGCAACCAAACATATCATAGAGGTTTTTCAAGTATCTTGCTGCAGCTATGGTGGCTTTTTCAGGGTCCCTCCTCTCATCGATCCATCTGTCAACCCTCATTCCGTATCTTTGCCCTGTTCCTTTAATGAACTGCCAGGGTCCACTGGCATGGGCACGAGAGTATGCCTTAGGGTTAAATCCACTTTCTATCATTGCCATATAGACAAGATCCTCGGGCAAGCTATTTTTCCTGAATATCTCTTTCATCATTGGAACATACTTGTATGACGTGGCCAACCATCTCGAAAAGACCTTCTTCCTGCTTGTTTGAAAATAATGGATGAAATTCTCAACACTTTCATTAACTACAATGGGGATATCGTACTTCTTTTCCTTTTGAGGAATCACATCTTGATTTTCGTAGTCAAATTCCTCGCTTTCCCCAATGGGTCTTTTATTGGTCTCTTCTCTCAATAAATACGGTGGAGGTTTATCTTCACGTGTAAAATCATAATTATCAGAATAAATATCAGAATGAATGCCCCCATTATTAGATAGACTCTTTATTGTATCCCCTTTCGCCCATCCTGTGGAAAAAAGAGAGAAAACTAAGACTAAAATACTAACCTTTGTAATTGTAATGGGTCTCAATATTGTTTTACCTATATCAGCAGCATTACACATATTTAATAAACTCCCTTCTTTAAATGGGGCATTTGAAATAGTGAAGAGTCAATTCTTAATTCTTCACTCCTCATCAAAATAAAAGCCATCTGCCGACACTTGATGTCCCAAATATTCTTTAGAATCTCTGTAAACATGGCACTGTAAGCACTATCATACGACTGTTTATGCAAAAGCATCTTTTCACTGTTTAACTTTAAGGTAAATAGATTAAACAAAATTTATAAAAAAGTCAAGGAAAAGCATCTGGAAAAGTGAGGGACGCTGAATAACATCGTACCCCCATTTAGATTTTTGATTGAATTATTTCTTGCTTCTTATATCGGAATTATAGATGTGGAAAAGATTTCCTTGTAAAATAAACACACATCTGATAAAAAATTGATCATTTAGGTATATACTGAAGAGATGGAGCGTTTTCGTTTATACGAACGTACGGGGCGTCCTTCAGAAGATGAGGACTTCCTGGAGAGAATGGAAGAATGAGCCACCGTATACGCTTCGAGGAAGCCGGGGGGTCATCCCACTATTTAATTTGAGTCAATTCGCTGCTTAAGAATGTCAATTCTATAAAAAACAACCTGCAGTTTGAACCGAATTGGTGTCCACTATTGAGATCGACCTCAAAACAGCTATAAAACAGCCGGAGGTCTCCAAAGCAGCAGGAAAGTTCAGGAAAGGAAATTAACAATTCAAAGGTGATAAATCCTGTTCCCGGTATAAGCGATCAGGGAATGACGACATGTAGGATGGTAACCGGACTTATGGACAAAGACCGCGTTGCTGTGTCAATGGGAATGCAATAGTGTACCAAAAATGGGAATGAAAAGTGTACCACCCCGGTAGTAGACATGTGGTAATTTCTCCCTTGAAGGGAGGTGTTACCGATGATTTCCGAGGAGGTATTTATGGA
>Ga0210051_1007436_pt1 | contig 10202 bp, 9 predicted proteins | sample CryGey092014_all_FD_185464 | JGI IMG/M metagenome (GOLD analysis project Ga0210051, IMG submission 185464) | Groundwater microbial communities from aquifer - Crystal Geyser CG23_combo_of_CG06-09_8/20/14_all (SPAdes) (version 2) | ecosystem: Environmental > Aquatic > Deep subsurface > Groundwater ...
TAAAGCGTGTAAGCTCTGGCCTTTTAAAGTTCTCAGCAAACCTAAGTATAGATATGTAAACGACGCTGTTTACTACTATGGAGGGGATAGATTCTTCATATATGCGGATTCTAATTGTAGCGGTCTCGTCTATGGAGAGCCAACGGAAAAATTCGCCAAGTACACGTTGAATGAGTTTGTAGAAATTGCTCTAGAACGCCGTAAAGACCAATTCAAGACTACTGCGAACATACGATTTCTCCAAACCTATACTGGGTTTAGAATTTAAACATGAAGCCAGTCTCCCATTTGAGACGGTTATCGTACGATGGCTAATTCTGGTGGCGACTGCGGTGATTTTTGGTTTTGTAACGCTGTTGAAGCTAGGTGGCGAGAAACCTAATCTGCCGTCGCTTTCCAAGGCTTGTTCAGGGTGAACATAAAGCTTACACATCCAAAGGAGAAGAGGAGACATTTGCGTTTTTTCTGCGCAAGCAAAAAACGGTAGACCCCCCTATATTTTTTTGTGTATCACCATTATTTGGAGCTAAACAGATCAGTGTAAATTGGAAAGAAGAGTCTCAAACGAAAAGAGGTTCAAACAAGAATTCCTGCCACTACCAAACATCCCACATCAATACATTCCAGAATGTCATGCAAAAATTCTCGGTTTTTTCAGAGAAATACGAGAAAATATAAAGTTACGATGTGAACTCCCTATGGTCGTTCGCTTCTAAAATCTTAGGTTATGTTCAGTTCAAAAAAACCTTGATTGGTTTCCTAAAATATCGGCGGCTTAACGATTGGTATCCGTTAGGTTTTTCCTTTCAGCTTTTTTGTCCCGAAGGCTTTGAGATGGGTTCTGTTGCACGGAGGAAGCCGTCGGCTGTTATATCGATTTTTATTCTTCTTCTTTCGAAGTTGCATATTCTGCAGTCTAAGATGCGTGCAATTCTGACGAACTCTCCTCTGTTTGCTTCCGGATTGACTTGCTGGTCTTGCCAGTAGACGCGTTCGTAATCCACTATTATTGCTCCGTCTAGGTTGTGCGCCAAGCCTGTGCCTCCAGCCATCTCATAGCTGTCCCAAGTTTCGGTGCTTCTTTGGTTCACGTACAAGGCGGTTACGCCGTGAACTTGGTTGTATCGGGCTAGTTCCATGACGCGGTGTTTTAATGCTCCACGGTAGGCTTCAAGCACGGTGACAGAGTCGATTATGGTTAGTTTGATTTTTTCTTTTTCGGCAACGTAACGGTAGGTTTCAGCGAAAGTGCTCCAGTCCCGCAGTTCTGGATAAGCGACTGTGTCAAGCACAAAAAGGTTTTCGCGAATTTTGTTCCAGTCTAAGCCTATGATGTCTGCCTTCTGTTTTAGGCGAGACTGCAGATCAAAGCGTGGAGTTGCGCTCTTCCAAGTGTCTTCAGCTGTTGCATACAAAACTTTTCTGCCGGAGCCTGCAACTCTAACAGCTATTTCTTCGACAAGTATTGACTTTCCTGCACGAGGTAGTCCTGTTATGGCGAATTGTCCGCATATTGGTATGCCGTTTAGGCTTTTTCCTTCTGTCGTCATGAAAAGGTGGTCTATGAAGGTGCCTGTTGGTAGGCTTAGTAAGGGTTTTTTGGCTTCTGGTGCTTCGTCTGGGCTTAAAACAAGAGATCTCAGTTTTTCTTCTTTTCTTTCGACTTTCGTTGTCATTGGTTTTGTTGCCAATTCTAGTTCGTCTGTTGGTTTTTTGGCGGTTTTCATTGCTTCTGCGAGGGTTTTCGTCATGGCTTTCATAAGCTTCTCAACTTCCGGGGTTGCGGAAGCTTCTTCTATAGGTGGCGGAGTTTGTGGTGGCGATGGTGTGGGAACGGCAGCAGCTTCAGCTATGAGTGCCCACTGTTCTCCTCGCCGTTCAATGACGCCCTTAGTCTTCAAAGACTGTAAAAGTGCATAAACAGAGTTAGGTCCATATTTGGATATGCCTAAACCTTCTGCGATTTCGTTGAGTGATACCTTGCCGTCGCGGGGTTTGAGGAATTCCAGTATGTCTTTCTCTTTAACCATGGTTTTCCCAAGTTTGAAATATGACTTCAAAACTATAAAAGTTCACGCTTTAGTCACGTAAATAAAAAAGGATTTTAGCGTGGTTTTTTGTGGGATATAGTTTTCTCTTCTTCTAGTTCTTTGACGCGTGTTTCTATGAACTCCGTGACTTTTTCTTGGCTGTATTTTTTGGCTTCTTTTTGTTTTTTCAGATGTTCTCTGATTTTGTTGAGAACCTTGCCCATATCGAATGGTTTGAGTATGTAGGCGTCTGCGTCTTTGTTTACGGCTTCAATGGCGTTTTGTAGTGAGGGATAGCCTGTGATGATTATTTTGACCATTTTTGGCGTGGTTTCTTTGATGGCGCTCAACAGTTTTGTTCCTTCCATGTCTGGAAGTCGAATGTCTATTAATGCTAGGTTGTAGAATTTGGCGTTGGATTTTTTGATGGCTTCTTTTCCGTTTTCTGCAGTGTCAACAACGTATCCTTCTTCTTCCAATATTGTTTTTAGAACTTTTCTTATGCCTTCGTCGTCGTCGACAACAATGATTCTGGCACGTTCACCCATATTTTTTCACCTCCCTCTAATTTCGGTTTGATAGGAATTGTCACTGTGAATGTTGTCCCCTTGCCAACTATGCTTTCCACAGAAATGTCGCCCCCGTGGGCTTCCACGATGCGTTTACAGATGGGTAAGCCTAATCCCATTCCTTTTGCTTTTGTTGTGAAGAGCGGTGTCCAGATTTTTTCTAAAATATCCTTTTGCATGCCTCTTCCCGTGTCCGTGAAAGTAATTTCCAGTTTACCGTTGGTTTTCTTGCTTGTTATTGTGAGTTTGCCTCCTTTAGGCATGGCGTCAATTGCGTTTTTGGTGATGTTGACAAGGACTCTGTTCATTTTTTGTGCGTCTATCTTGATTTTTGGTTTGTTATCGGTTAGGTTTGATATCCGTATATTTTTTGGAACCTTGATTGAAGTTAATGCGTGTTTTGTGATTGATTTTGGCGTGGTTTCTGTTAGCTCTAAATGTATTTCTCTTGAGTATCTTAGTAGGTCGCTTATGATTTTGTCAGAGTATTTTATGTCCTTTTCAATAAGCTCCACCATGTCTTTCGCTGTCTTGTCCATTTTTTGCTCTAATTTCGTTTTCAGATAGTATGTGGCGCCTGCGATGCTTGTTAATGGATTGCGTAGGTCGTGGCCTACCATGGCTGCTATTTCTCCGATGGCTGCGAGTCTTTCAGATTTGAGAAGTTGTTCTTGTGCTTCTTTCAGTTGTCTGGTTCTCTTCTCAACAAGTTCCTCTAGATGCTCAGAATACTCCTGCAATTTCCTTTCCATTTGCTTTCGCTCAGTGACATCTTTGTACAATCCTACATAACCTGTTAACCGACCTTCAACCGTTATTGGAGCAACAGATATAGATACTGGAACCAGAGATCCGTCTTTCCTCTTTCTTACAGTGCCGTGAAAAAAATATCTTTTTTCAGCTTTTTTGTCCAGCATTTCTGCTTCTTCCATCTTGTCCTTTGGCACTATTGCGCTGTTGATGTGTTTGCCTTTAACTTCATCTAAAGAGTAACCGAAAAGCTCGCTGAAGCATGGGTTAACATCCAAAATGTGAAAATCTGGATTCACATAGACAGCTGCTTCAGGATTATCCATAAACAACCGTTCAAACTTCTCTTTGCTTTCTCGAATCTCTCTCTCCTTCTTCTTCCGTTCGGTAATGTCCATCATAACTGACTGAATACCTATTACCTTGCCGTTCTTTTTCATCAAACTAATATAAACTTCCCCTACGTGGGGCTCTCCATCCTTGTGACGGTAACTAATCTCAAACGGCTCGGGTACTTTTCCCCGTATAATGGAACTGAACATCTTCAGGTATTTGGGTAGGTCCCTTATCTGGAGCCATCCTATGTCTGAAAAGCGTTTGCCAATTATCTCATCTTTAGAATAGCCTGATAATGTCATAAAGGCGTTACATGATGTGATAACGCCTTTCAAATCCATAGTCACCATGGCCATAGGGGCCAACTCGATAATTCCCCTATATTTTTCTTCTGATTCTCTTAACGCCTCTTCCGCCCGCTTGCGTTCAGTGATGTTCCTTGCAGTAATTTGGAAGCCGACTGGAACCCTCAACTTCTTGATTATTCTGCTCTCCATGTCTGCCCATATCCATCTTCCGTCTTTGCATCTGAGCTGGACTTCCACACAGCGTGCGGGTTTACCCATCAATAGGGCTTTCATTCGTTTCGCAAGGAACTTCAGTGTTTCGTCAGAAACTATATTGAGTTTGAACGCGTTTTTGTCTACAATTTCTTCTCGCGAATAGCCTGTGTCTTGCTCGAATCTCTTGTTTACGTAGGTGATTTTACCGTTGAGGTTTACATTAAATATGGCAATGGGAGCGTCGTCCATCAGAGTTCTATATTTTTCGCCAGATTTCCTAATAGCTTCTTCCATCTTTTTGCGCTCTGTAATGTCGATGAAGCTTTCGATCAGACGCTCGCGACCATTGATGATTGTAGAAACCACTGTCTTGAGAATCGGCACACTCTTCCTGTTGGTCTTTAGCAGCACGCGTTCTGAATTGTCCACGTTCTGTCCGAGGTCGGTGATTGGACACCTACCTTTCTCCGCTGGACAAATATAGTCATGACAAACGGAACCGATAACCTGTTCTTTTGGAGCACCGATCATTTCGATAGCGATGGGATTGGCATCAACAATTACATGTGTTTCCTTATCAATAATCACGATTCCAGTATGTATGGAATCCAATATGGTCTTTAATCGTTCCTCACTTCTCTGCAACTCCCCCTCCACCTGTTTGCCTTCATTGATGTCTCGTGCAATTCCGAGAGCCCCCACAATTTTTCTGTTGTTGATTAACGGCGTTGAAGTTACTTCAACTAAAACCTTTTTCTTGGTTGCTGTTCTAAGTTCTAATTCAAGTCTGATTGCCTTTCCTCTGATTACATTCAGAAAGCCTCTTATTGCTTTAGGCAAGTTTTCGACTGGAATGATTTTTCTGAATGATTTTCCAATCCAATCTTTTCGTTTGAACCCGGTTAGTTCTTCTGCCTTACGGTTACAAGCCACAAATTTTCCGCGTGTATCAAGAATGTAGATCGCGTCTCTAGCATTTTCAAATAAAAACTCTAAAGCGTCAGCAAGAGACATATCTTTCGAAAAAGATTCAATTAACCTTCTATCATCATTTCCTCGCATGAAATCAGCTCCTCCGCTATCTTCTTAGCTCGCTTCTTCTCCAGAAAACTTCGCTTAGCCTTGGCCACATATTCAGTAAATGTGAGATCTGTGGATTCATGCCACTCGAAAACCTCTCCAATTTTTCCATAAAGACTTTTCACAATGATAGTTTCAAGAAAATTAGCTCCTAAGCCAAAAATCTTCTCAATTCCATCCGCAAAAGCCTCAATCTTAAAAGGAATTTCCTGTTTCTTGACATTGAAACTTTTCTTCAGATGGAAATAGATTGCTTGTTTAGAGGATTCTCCTAATGAAGACAATCCTTCATCTACTGCTTCAAGCAGAAGCTTATCAAAATCACGCTTAGACATTGGTGATTCCTCAAGGCAAGCCTTAAGTATTACGAATTTAGAAATTGTTCTACACATACCGTAATAAATCAATTATGAATTTATGATGTGAATTTATGATGTGAATTTATGATGTGAATTTATGATGTGAATTTATGATGTAACCGCCTCTGAATAGAAATCTGAATCGAATATTTTTTTCTCAATCTCGTGTAAATATCATGCCCACTGGCAACTCAGAGTGGATGCTGTTTTGTTCAACAAATTAGGTTATAAGCATGAAAATGTAAAAGCTAAAGTTCTCATTAAGCTTGGCTGGGATTAGTTATGGTTAAGCCTAAAATCGGTTTGTCCATGCTCTATTGTCTAGGCGAACCATTCAAGAAAATGACTGAACACCTTCGCAAACTGGAAACGGATTACATAGAAATTGTTGATGAAGGTTTTCATGCACTAAACAAGAGAAGAGTTCAAAACCTAAACGAGTTAGCTACTTCTTACGCCTTAAAATACACGGTGCACTCGCCCTTTGCAGACATAAACATAGCTTCACCTTCAAAACCACTTTTAAACACCATGCTAAAGAGACTTAAAAAATCCATTCTATACGCTAGTGCCTTGAACTGTCAAGTATGGGTTTTCCATCCAGGATTGAAAACGGGCATAAGTATGTTTTACCCCGGCAAGGAATGGACTAGAAACCTAAAAACTTCACGTTTACTGTTCAAGTTTGCAAGAGACCATGGCGTGGAAGCTGCTGTAGAAAACGTGCCAGAACCTTTCCCATTCATCATGAAAAGCATGGAAGATTTCAAAAGATTCAACAATGAAATCAACGAAAGTATAGGTTTAGTTTTGGACATTGGGCACGCAAACATCAACAAACAAATAGAACTTTTCCTAACAACTTTTGCAGATAGGATTGTGCACATGCATGCACATGATAATTACGGAAAAAGCGACCAACACCTAGGAATAGGCTACGGAAACGTTAACTGGGAGAAAACAGCGGCTTTAATCAAAAAAATCTCCTACAAAAGCATCGTTGTTGTAGAATCAGTGGAACACGTTGAACAAAGCATATCTAGACTAAAAAGGTTGCTGGGTTAAGCTATTCTCTGTTGCATGCATCGTTAGAATTGGGGTTTTCAGCCCACACATTTTATAAAGATTTACATGGAGTTAAAACAATAAAATCTGTAGGTGAAGCGTGATGGGAAAGACCAAAATGGACGAGAGAGGCAGGATTTTAATCCCTGAGCCTATCAAGGTGCGGTTAAAGAAGAAAAAGTGGGAGAGGGAAGCATTCTTAGACGCTGGAGAGGCAACTTTTGGTGAATAAAGAGAAAAGAGTACCTGATGTTAACACGTTGGCAATTACATAAATCCGGTTCCGACAGGCGTATTGAAACGCTTTAGAGAATGGGACCAAAATCTCTGACCAGACCAAAATGCCATGAATAACTCACGGCTTTCAGTTTTCCAGTAACGATATTTCTATTTTCATAAAATCTTCTGCTACTCGAGTGTTTTTAAAAATTTTCTGTGCTTGTTCTAAGAGTATGCTTGTGTCGTCATATCTTGCGCTAATATGCGTTAGAATTAGCTGTTTCGCCTTTGCTTTTTTTGCGTTTTCAGCCGCTTGGCAGGGTGTTGAATGCCCATCTTCCGCGGCTCTTTCAACCAATTCATCATCCAACGTAGCATCGTGAATCAGCAAGTCTGCATCAGACGCAAACTTCGCAAAGCCTTTGAATGGTCTTGTGTCGCCTGTGTAAACGATTTTTCTTCCGGGTCTGGGCGGTCCAACAACTTGTTCAGGCTTTATGATTCGTCCGTCTGGCGTCTTGACTTTATGTTTATGCTGGAGTTTTGACCATAACGGTCCTTCTGGAACGCCTAAGGCTTCTGCTTTTTCTGGATAGAATTTTCCGGGTCTTGGCTTTTCCTCTAGGGCATATGCTAGGCTTGGGATTGCATGGTTTGCCCAAACAGCTTTCACTACGTACTCTTCTGTTTCGCAGACAACACCAGCCTCTTCTATCTCGTGAATTTCAACTGGAAAAGTTAAGACAAACTGAACTGTTTCTTTGATTGCTTCAATGAAACGTTTTATTCCTGACGGTCCGTAAACCTCAAGTTTTCTTTCCCTATCCAGCAAAGCCATGGTCTGCAAAATCCCAGGCAAGCCTAAAACATGGTCGCCGTGCATGTGAGAAACAAAAACTTTCATTTTCTTGTGAAAACCCGTTTTAGCCTTCATCATCTGCCGTTGAACGCCTTCGCCGCAGTCAAACATTAACTGCTCGTCTTCACGCTGTATGAGAATGGCTGGCAAACTTCTTTTAGGCGTTGGAACACTTCCAGCCGTTCCTAGGAAAATCACGCGTAAACTCATGTTTTTACACCTTTTCAAACACGGCTATTTCTCTTGTTAGGCTTCTATGAACATAAAAGAAATGGCTCTCTAAATGCTTATATCTCAAAGCTGTGCCTATGCGGCGGATATTCAATGTTTTTGGTGCAGCCATGCAAATCCGCTGTCCCTTGTCTAACAATTCGTGAACACTTGCTAAAACTTCTTCAACTATCTGCCTTGTGGTCCGCTTCACAGTGGTCGCAGACCTTCCATAAGGCGGATCAGTCACAACACAGTCAACCTTTGTTATTGGTAATCTTCTTGCATCCGCAACAACAATGCCTTCAGGTTTAATCTTGAAGTAAGTCAAGTTTTGAAACGTTCCCTTCGCCATCCTTCTTTTGATGTCCGAGCCTAGAACTCGGCAACCAATAAGTGAAGCCTCAATAAGCATGCCCCCAGTTCCACAGAACGGGTCAAAAACTAAATCTCCAACCCTAGGCTTGGCTAAGTTGACCATGCACCTTGCAAGTTTCGCTTGCATTGCCGAAGGGTGGAAAAAAGGTTTTTTTGTCGGTCGTCTTTCAAAGAATGGTTTCGGCAAAATGTCAGCAAGTTTCACTCCAAAAATTAATTTTCCATCCGTTAGGATTCCAGTGAACGTTTTATCTGGATTTTTCAAATTCACCTTAGCTTTTGTTGCTTTTTTCAGTATGATTTCGTCGAGTTTTCTCTCAATAGCCATCTCATCGATTTCCAAAGCATGTCTTTTCACTCGTTTTACACGAACCGCGAAGCTTTCACTCTCACTTAAAACCTTGTTTAGGTTTATGGAACGTAAGGCTGTCACTATCTCGCTTGTTTCTGCTTTGCAATTGAACAGTTCGAGTCCGCAAATTCTTGTCAAGGCTGCCCTATGCTTTACAGCTTCTGCACAACTCGAATCTGTTTCAAGCCTTAATGTTTGGTCCAGCTTTTCCAAAACCTTGTATGTATAGCCTTCAGCTTCAAGTATCGCCTTTAACTCTGAAACTGGCAGAGTTTCATGTTCGCCAGAAAGCAGGAAGAAAAGTTTAGCCACTTTTAGGCTCCTTTACGTGGTTAACGCTTTGCTTATTAATGGAGCGATGGAAACTTTGCTCACTGAGCTTGGAACACTGTCTGTGCCTATTATCTCTTCGGCTCCGTTTTTCAGAATTCTCTTTTTTGCGTCGCCCATAAGCAACGGATGCACACAAGCTACATAGACTTTTTTTGCACCCTGTTCTTTCACTAGTTTCACAGCTTTCGCCATGGTTCCACCGCTGCTTATGATGTCATCAAATATTATTACGTCACGATTTTTGATTTGTAACTCCTTCTCTTCTAAGGTGACGTTTCCCGTTACCACATCCCTTTGTGTGGAAACGTAATCTAATCCACCCTTCAAAACACTGTCAGCTTCCTTTGCGACACTCAAAGCCTTTTTGCCAACAGACAGTGAAACAGGGTTTTCCACTAAGTCCTTTGCTTTGAAATACTCTGCCAAAAGAGGAATGGCGGATAAGTCTTCAACAGGAATTTTGAAAGTCTTTAACACCTTCGGATTATGAGTGTTTACAGTTATTATTCTGTTTACGCCGCAGTTTTCAAGCAGTTTCACAATGGTTTTTACGCTGAAAGCTTCACCTGCCAAAAATCTTTTGTCTTGACGGCTATAAGCAAAGTATGGCACGACTGCTGTTATGCTTCTTGCTTTCATTTCTAGAGCGTTATCAGCCATGAGTAGAAGCTGGATAAGCCTTTGATCTTGGGGTGGACTTGTAGTTTGCACTATTGCAACATCTTCGTTCTGCAGAGAGTCAATATTGAATCGGATGTAGGATTCTCCGTCTGGGAAGGTTTTGAAAAACACTGGCACTGCTTCTACGTTTAAGGCTTCAGCTATGCTTTGACCTAGTTTTTTTGATGCTGGTCCGGGTATTATCTTCATTTTCTCGCCGCTTCTAGAATGCGGTTGCCCAGCTTTTTAGAGTTTTCCAGAGGTTTTATACTGCTCGATCAGTTCTTTTGCTCTGTCCATGCGGATTTTGTGTTCCTGAACCATTTTTTCAGCCACGAAATCTATCAGTTCATCTGTTGCACCTGCTGCTACTGCGATGTTTCTTGCGTGAAGTGACATGTGTCCGCGTTGTATTCCTTCATGAGCTAATGCACGTAATGCTCCGAGGTTTTGAGCTAAGCCCACAGCCGCTAGAACTTCTGCAAATTCGTTAGCGGTT
>Ga0210051_1007439_pt1 | contig 10199 bp, 9 predicted proteins | sample CryGey092014_all_FD_185464 | JGI IMG/M metagenome (GOLD analysis project Ga0210051, IMG submission 185464) | Groundwater microbial communities from aquifer - Crystal Geyser CG23_combo_of_CG06-09_8/20/14_all (SPAdes) (version 2) | ecosystem: Environmental > Aquatic > Deep subsurface > Groundwater ...
AAGACGAAGGAAGACGGCCTGACGCCTCTTCTTCACACACAAAAGACGGTCTTCCGATAATTCCAGATGCGGCGTTTCTTTCTCGACCCATTCAAGAAAGAAGTTCTTGTCCCGGGAGATGATCGCATCGGTGTTGTATCCTGCAAGTGCGGCGTATATCACCCCGTACTGGTCTGCCTGAAGTTCCCTGGCTGCAAGCATATCAGGATCTTTGGCAACTTCTTTTACATCCTGGAATGTCTGTATACCTCCACTATCCTCCCCGGCCTTACGCAGAAACTTGTAATGCCAGAAATCACCGTTGAACTGATGGGCAAGCTCATGGCTGATCACAAAAGCAAACCTTGAGTCCCCTTCTTCGGGGTTATGATTTGTATAACAAAATTGTAGAGCCTTGCCGGTTACCATAACGGAACCATCTGCAAGGGACTGCGCCCACGGCAGTCCATCATAATTGATAATGTAAAGAGCTGGTTCCACACCGACGCGCCTGTCCGAAGCGGCAAGAACACGATGGAATACTTCATTCGCTCTTTGGGTGAGCTCATTCTTTTCCGCCTCTCCATATTTGTCAAGCCAGTACTCTCTTTCGCTCTTGTCTTCTGCAAAAGCACTTAAGTCCGGAAAGAAACAAAGACAGAGAATAATGTATATCGCACATATGCTCAGAAAAGATCGTATTTTGTCTTCCTTCATGGGTTTGTCAACTCTCAATATATATCTCATTTCACAAGCAGAAAATCGCCCGTGTATTCGAAATATTTCCCTGCTTCTGTTTCACCAGTAATCATCCATCTGTAAAGTCGCCCCGGTGCAAAGAGGTCTTTGTTTAGAGCAACTTTTGGGAATTGTGCTAATGAAGTGGAATGGATGGTCTTGTCCTGCAATTTATCCCGCACCGTGAATTCGTGCCCCACTACTCCCTCCACGGGCTCCCATTCAAACACGATATGTTTTCCTTTATAAAGAATGTTCATATTCTTCACTTCCCGTGTTTCACCCGCCCCCGAAAATCCAAGAGTAGAAGGGATCTCGGAATCCCGGATGGTTACCTTTTCGGAAGAAGCCACGGTCAACACCCTCCCCTGATTCGGAAGATTGGTCAGAATGAGCAGGACAATTGCTACACCGGCAACAGCGTATGCCGGAACAGGAGAAAGAGAAGAGAAGAAGTCGCGGAAGGCTGCGGCAAATCTCTGGAAAGCGGAAGATTGCTTCTCCTTTAATCTGGTTTCCTGTTTCAGGGCCTGCACGGCCTTTGCCTTCCATGCGGCGGGCGCAGCCACAGGCGCTTCTTCCATCTCCAACGACTTGTAGTAATGGGCAGACCTATCCATGCATGGAGTACACTCTTTGATATGGCTGGATAGTCGTTTTGAGACTTCTTCAGGTAATTTACCCTGTATAAACGCACCAATCTCCCACTCTTCAGGACAATTTATGCCAGCCTTCTCCCCCTTGAAAGCCGCTGCCAGCCCATTCCCCAAGGAATTCAAACCTACATAGAGACCATGGCACTTTTCACACAAGGCAATATGCGCCTCTATCTCAGCAATCTCTGTGTCTTTCATTTCTCCCACTAGGTAAGATTCTATACTTTTAAGATTGTAGTGTTCCATTTTTTCGCTCATACTATAAATTTGACGGACAGGATATGACCGATTATAAATTCTGGATCAGAATCGAGAAGTCAACATAACATAAATAAACACAACACAATTTGTCATGACAGACATTATGGTCAAAATGCTATTTTCACTTCACCATGTTTTCAATGTCCCCGAAAATTATTGCAGGTATAAGGCTGTTTTTGGCAAAAGCCGCATATCCTGAATCCCAGAAATAGAGCTGCATTCTCCACATCTCGCCGTACTGGGCGATCTGCCACTTTCCGTCCTTCCCTTTATATATGACGAGTTCCAGGGGAAGAGCGGGAGCATGATCCACGCCTGGATACACGTTATTATCTTTCTTGTCGCCGAAGCGGAAATCAGAATTGATGTTCACGCATTTGAGTTCCGTGTAGGTATTGGTGATCCCCATCCAGCCGACATTGTCGTTGAACTTCTTTACAGCCACAACCTTCCATCCTCTCTCAGGGTCGGACTGAAGGCTCTTGCTGGCGTTGTTCTTCAACTCGTCGATGATCGAATCGAGGCTTTCAGTTCCTTCCATCTCTTTTGCAGTCAGGAGGCTCTCTCTGAAGTCTCTCCACTTGGCCCACATCTTGGCCGGGCCGTCACCGTTATATCCGCGATACTTCTTGGCGTCACGGATCGGTTCCTGCTGTTTGTTAACCACTTTCCCGGGGACAGCCTGAATCACCTGGATCAATTCGTTTTTGGCCGCATTAGCGGCGGACATCAACGTATCTCTGCTCTTTTCGCCTTCAAAGAAGACATTGGACAGGGCATCCGGGTTGGCGATATTGATATTGACCTTCCCGGAGACTTCATAGACCCCGATCCTCATGATCAGCGCTGAATATGCATCCGAAGACAGCGCGTTGTCTGTTGCAGCCTGATTCAATGCAGGAGATGTCAGAACATAGGTTCTGGCCTTCTGGGCATTTCCCGGGACACTAATATCCATTTTGCCAAGCAGTTCAAGATTGGAATTTCCGATACTCTGTTCGAGAGCCGCTGTAGCCTCGGCAAAATCGTCATCGGTATCGAGAACCTTTTGAAAAACGCCTATTTCCCCATGCGGTTCCAAATACCGAGAGGGGGAATATTGGACGGGAGACTCCCTGGTTTTCCTGCGATTACTTAATGCCTTTATTTCCCAATCAAGAGTCCCGGCATAACCCCGCGGGAAGTCCTGAAGAACGTTCCAGTAGACCTTTTTCCCTTTCCCGATCTTCACCTTGCCGTAATCCCCCTCGAGGTGGAGATTTTCTGTACGGTAGGTTTTCCCTTCAATGGTGAATGTGATAACGACATCGGCTTCCGCCTGCGATCCCTCAACATCAAACGTAAAAACCACGCGATTCCCTTCCTGGCGAACAACCTCGTTTCTCACTTCCTCGGCAAAGAGCTCAGCACACAGGAAAGATATAATAATCGCTGTCCATAATACTCTTCTCATTCCGTCGTCCTATTTTTTTAATTCCACCAGAACCTCGCTTCCGCCTCCCGTAACCACAGGGTTCTGCGCCACGCCGTTCAACCTGAGCGCCCAATAGGAAACATTCTCTTTCAAGTAGGCCTCTATCTCCCCCGTGGTGATCACCCGGTCCTTGTTGACATCCGCTTCTCCCTGCAATCCCTTCAGAAAGTAGTAAGTGAAGAGTGAATGTTTCTTGTCCGGGTACCAGGACGATACCTGATCCATGGCTGCGCTCGTGATGAGGATAGCGTTCCCGGGGCCCCTGTAGTCTTTCTTCACCTTCACCATCGCGGGGCTGATGTTTTTGAAGAGCATCCCCTTGCCCGAGTTCCCGGAAAAACAGGTGTCGAGTACGATGGTGATCTTCTTAATGGGGATCTTTGAGAGATTCTCGTAAAACGTCTGGAGCCTGTAGCCGTTGTTTGCGATATACTGGGGATTTGCATCGACCGGTAAGAAATATGCCTCGGTGGAGTCCAAATCCGGCGCTCCGTGCCCGGCATAATAGACGAAGACATTCGAGACACCCTTCTTCACAAACCCGCTCAGCCTTCCGTTAGGATTGTTCTGAGTGCCGAAGATCTCGTTGAATTTTGCAAATGTGGCGTTTTCCTCGTAGATAATGTTTCCTTGCTCAAACCCGAATGTCCGGATCAGGTACTCCTTCATGATCCTCGCATCCCGATCGGCATATTCCACCTCCGGTACACCAGGGGCAGTATAGTGTTTGTTTCCGATGACCACGGCAATATCATACTTGCCGGCATGGATCCCCTCAGGAATGCGCATGTCCACATCCACACTCAGGCCTCCAGCAAGCTCAATCTCCCCCTTAGGGGACTCAACCCCTTTGACAACGATTTCCTGAGTGCTCTTCTGCCGTGCGTTCATGACCAGGTCCAGGGGCTCGACCGCGTTGAATTTGTTTCGCGCTTCAAGGATCTTCAGGGAAATGGGGATTTTTTCTCCATTCTTTATCCGCTTGTTGCTGTAAAACATGAAAGTGACATCTTTGAACTGCCCGGACATGATGTTCCCAAGGACAAAGTGCGTGACGGCCTCGCCCGCAATAAACACATTTTCCCCGGTCTCAATATTCACACTCACGTCCCTTGCATCACCGTAGCCTGTATTCTGGATCCGTGCGGTAAGTTCTACATTCTCCATGGGTTCGATCATTGAGTTGGCATTCTGGTCATTGATGCCAAGGTCAGCCACGACTAATTTGGGGGGTTGGAAGGTCTTGGTTTTGAATCTTATCCGTAGAGGATCGGCATCAAAGCCATTCGCCTCTCTGAGTCTTATCTCAAAGTCAATCTCTGCACCCTCCAGTTCATCATCGGTCTGGAGTTGAAGGGTCTTGGTCACGCTTTCCCCTGATGGAACCGTGCCAAAAGGAATCTTGCTGTCATAACTAAGACCCTTAATCCGCTTGCTCGCCTCCACCTCGGCATTAACATCAAAGGCGTCACCTTTGCCATCGTTCTTCACCGTGATGATCAGCTTGCCCACCTCCTCGCCATCGAGAATCTTGTTTCCTGACGGCTCCGAGAACTCGAGTGATGCAGATATGTTTGGCGGTGTCGGGAACACCGCAATCCGCAATGCGCCTTTCCCAGCAAAAGCGGGTAGTACAGCAAGAAAAACTATGGCTGACACTGAAGCAATGATTCTGTACATGGCACACCTCCCCACTTATCTACCTCAATAATTTTCACTCCTCCCTGCCCCGGACGTTCGGAAACCTACTTGCCCGGGACAGGGCCCAGCGCTATTCGGCCCAACGGGCCAGGAGACAGGTCTGGACTCTCAGCGGCACTCCTTTAAGATCTTCTGACCTTAAAGCTCTGACCGGAGATATTTGAGAGTGCTCGAACAACGGAAACCGTTGTTGTTGTTCCGGTTGTCCGGATTGTTCCTGTTGCGATTCGATGTTCGAACGTTCCTTGGATTATTGTTCCAGGAACCGCCCCGCAACACACGGTTGGATTCAACCTGTCCCCAAATCAAGCACGACTGAATCCGTATTTTGAGAATATCTTCTCTCTCAACCGAAAACTGTTTCCATACCGGGCATGACCGATCCACCCCTGAACCGATCTTTGCACTTCCTGTAATGTGATCTTACCCGTACCGTAAGCCATCTGAAGCACTTTCATTCTCCGCTCGAAATACTTCACGTTCCCCGGCTTCACCCTTCTCAGATGAGGATAGACCAGGAACCCGAGAAAATCGCACCCCGACTTGACAGGAAAGACCCTGGTCTTCCTGGGATGAAGCCTGAGTCTCACGGTTTCCAGGTAGTTGGCAACCTCATTCCTGGCCTCCCAGAGGTCTTCTTTGCTGTTTCCGAAGAGCGCAAAATCATCCACGTACCTGAGGTAACCCCGGAATTTGAGCTCCTCCTTCACGAAATGGTCCAATCCGTCCAGATAGCCATTTGCAAAGAACTGGCTCGTCAAATTACCGATGGGGAGCCCCTTTCTTCGCTCCATGGGCGTGAAAAGGTCGTCCCCTTTAAAATAATCGGAGACCGGCTCCTGCGGATTGCTCCCGTCGATGATCTTCCCGATCAGCCACAGGACCTCCCGGTCCGAAATCCTTCTTTTCAACATGCCATATAAAATTTCATGGTCAATAGACGGGAAGTATTTCCTGATATCGCACTTCAGCACATAACAATATCTCTTCATATAGGCCTGGAACCGATCAACGGCCTTGTGCGTCCCCTTGCCCTTGCGGTTGGCGTAGGAGTCATAGATAAAACTCCTCCCGAAGAGAGGTTCGATCACATTGCAGAGAGCGTGATGCACCACCCGGTCCCGATACGGCGCCGCCGATATGGTTCGCCGCACCGGCTCATGAATCACAAATTCCTTGTATTTGCCGGGCACATATCTCTTGCTCACAAGTTCTTCCTGGATCTCGAAAAGTTCCTTTTCCAGGTTCAGGTTGAACTTCGCAGTGTTCTCTTTGAACCGTTTGCCCTTCTGGGCCTTTGAGGCCGCGAGAAGCAGGTTCTCGAAGGAGACCAGACCGATCCAGAGATTGTTATATGACCTGACCATTATTTGCCCTCAGCCAACCGCCCACCATCTTTCCAAGCTCGTTGATCTCACCTGAAATGAATGCATACCTCTTGATACTTAGCACCTTCAAATCCTTGGACAATCGGACCAGGTAGCGGAGCTTCTCTAATTCAAGATTGAGCCGCCTCAGGTGGGCTTGCCTGTCCCGGGTATAGACTGCCTCGATCAGCGTCTCCAGACTATCCAGAAGGTTCACGATGACCCTGTCGCCGAGCGTGAACTTGACACTTCTCGGGAACTTCTCTACTTGCGGCATGAGCCAAAGTATGATGTCATAAAGCTTTGTGACCGCAGGAATCTCAGTCTTTTTATTTTTCATTTTTCAAATCCGGCAGGGGCTCCGCCCCTGCACCCCGTCAAAAGGGTAAAAGGACAAAAGAGCAAAGGGTAAATCGCTTTCCTGTAATTTCTAATTCATAATTCCTAATTTATAATTCTCTTTATTGAGTCCTCGAACAACGGAAACCGCCGTTGTTGAACCGGTAGTCCGGAAAGTACCAGTAGCGATTCGATGTCCGAACGCTCCTCGGATTATCGCCCCAGGAACCGCCCCGCAACACACGGTCGGACCCACTGCCCGGGCCTTTAGGGTTGTGTTTCGGGCTCTTCCCGTAATAGTCCTCACCATACCAGTCCGAGCACCACTCCCAGACATTACCTGTCATGTCATAAAGCCCCAGCTCATTCGGGGCAAAACTCCCCACCGGAGCCGTATAAGCATAGCCGTCATCATATCCTTCCCAGATCGGCGACCAGTTAAATTTTTTCTTTGAGAATTCGTCCGCAATATTTGCCGCCTTCCTCCCATTGATATAAGGGTCGCCATTGCCCCAGGCATATTTTACTTTTTTGCCCCCGCTTCGCGCTGCATATTCCCACTCCGCCTCCGTGGGTAAGCGATACTTCGATGTACTACTCCCCTTGTTCAACCATTTAAAATACTGATTCGCATCGTTCCAGCTCACGCAGACCACCGGGTCCCGCTCCGTGGGGGCAAACCCCGGATTACCCCAGCTGGTACCGTTCTTTTTCGACCACTCAGAACCCGTCCAAACGTAACACCCGCCTTCCTTTTCCGCATCGGTCTTGTAACTCGTCTCATTCACAAATTTTCGAAACTCCCCCACTGTAACTTCGTAGCGCCCCATGTAAAAGTCTTCAACACACACCTCGTGGACGGGCTTTTCATCATCATAGCAATCACTCGTCCAGTTCCCGCACCCCATCTCGAAACAACCGCCCTTCACAAAGACCATGCCTTCAATGGTCCCCCCACCACCGGCCTTAATCTCCCAGTCGAGATTGCCGGTGTACCCCCAAGGAAAGTCCTGGAGTACATTCCAGTAGATCCTCTTGCCGGAAGCCGGCTTGACCTTTCCGTAGTCCCCTTCGAGGTGAAGATCCTTGGCCTTATAGGTCTTGCCGTTGATAGTGAGGGTGATCTCCACATCGGTTTCCGCTTCCTGACCGGCCACGTCAAAGGAGAAGACCACGCGGTTCCCTTCCTGGCGCACCAACTCATTCTTCACGTCTGCAGCGAACGCAGGCAGGGCAAACAGAATAAGTATGAAAAGGGCCATCAGAACTGACTTCATGAACCATCCTATTTCAATACTGCTTCCCATTTCTCAATTCATAATTCTCAATTCTTAATTGCTTTTCTCCCCATTCGACATTCTTAATTTGTAATTCTTAATTGCCTCTCAATTGCCTTCCCCCACTACCTCATAAACCAGGATTTTATCTTCACATTGATCAGCAATGATAGAATACTGCCTAAAAAAATCACTTAAACCTAAAGATTCAAAAGGCTTGAAGATATCAGTGAAACTACTTCCGCTATTCTCGTCCCTGGCGACCACAAAAAATGCCTCTGCGTCCCGCTTGTGTCCTGGCAAGGTATTGATCTCCAGTTCTGTCTTTGAATCCTTTAAGGGGAAGATAAGGGGTTTCTCTTCAGATACTATATTGTCGTGTTCGTATGGATTGGGAAAAAGCATGACGACCTTATCGTCAGCGGTAATATTAAAGACCGCTACCCGGGTTTTCCTCTGGGCACTTATTGTAATTTGGGCATTGTCTCCGTTCTTGAAAGTAACTTGGTTTAGTTCTGCCTTTAGTCCGATCGTTCTGATCCTCTTGGCAGGGATGTAAACATCCGCAACGATCTTCACCCTGTATTCCGGTACGGGAGGTGTTGAACTGTCTCTCTGGTACTGGCCAATAGGCAGCCATTCAACCTTTTCCTTGACCATGAAGCCTCTTGAATAAGTTTTGATGAAATCAACAGCAAGTCTTCCATTTGTGACAACCGTGTCAGAAACAACCTGTACACCTGCGGCCTGTTCAATCGCTGCAACCCTGGCTCTTTGAAGAGCTATCAGCTGGGACTGCTCTGCACTCATTCCCACGATCGCGCAGGAACCCTGGGTTTGGACATTCTTCACTGTCCGGGATGCCCCTTCTTCAGCAAAGACCGGGTTAATAACATTTATGCTCAAACCCAAAACCAATACTATAAATAACCTGCTCATGACGATCGCTCCACTTCACATATCGGGTAACAAGATCATTCCCGACGGATCTAATGTCTCATAGACGGACAGAATTTTCACATTTTGAATCTTATATGCCGAATTCTTCAAAAATATATTTCAGATTATCCATCCCAAAAGAATCGTTATCTTCATAACGAACCTTGATCCGTGCCAAAACATCTTTCATGGTCTTGTTTAACACGTAAAATATGTCTTGTTCTTTAAGTTCGTTATGATCTTTCCCGGGAACGATGTTGAACCCCATTTTATTGCAGAATCCCACAATATCCCGCGCAGACATCTGGTGTTTATACCTGAGTCTCAGGAGCCGGGACTGGTCTTTCGGCAACTCACTGATAGCCTTTTCCAGAAAAGAAAGAAATTCCTTAATGATAAGTTTTTTATCAACATCAATCTCGTTTGAAACGATAGGAAGATCCTGAGTGTCGGAATCATCTGCATGAATGGATACAAAGGGCGGGTCTTCAATTAAATCAAGCCTGCCCGCTTTGCTCAAGGCTTGACGAATTGTTTCAACTGTTTCGTTGGTTGTTTCCAGGGAAAGATTGAGGTGGTTCGCTATTGCCTGCCCTGACTTTTTCAGTCGCAGATAAATGTAGGCCTTCTGGCAGGTCTCATCAAGTTCTTTGATCGCTGATGGCAGCCTACTTGTTGCGGACGGACTAATAGGCCCTTCCATATTTCCACCTCAGCCATTCTATGTATGTTGAGTGGGAATTCACAATGGACCAGACAAAAGTCCTGATACTACAGTTATTCTTGCCTTTATAAGCTCTTATCTTCTTTTTCAGAAATTCAAAGAACCAGAGATAAGAGTCCATGCACTCATCGCACTGATTCTCAGCATATCCGCCACCACTTTTTCTTTGCCTCTGAAGTATTCTTAGAGAACAACGGATCTCCTTGGGTGAGACACGGCAATGGTCTTTCATGAGATTCCAGACTTTGGACAAAACCAAGTCGGTGTATTCGTCTACGAATTGTCTACAGCCCTCTGGATCACCGGAAATAACTATCCTCGCAAAGGAGAGGTCGTCCCTTGCACCATTGACAGCATTCTCAGCCCCCAATAGACACCTTCCTTCGTAAAACTTTGAGAAATCCCCGTTAACACAATCTAAGGAGAGGAAATTCAACACTTTTAACTTATATCAAACATTCGCCTACATTATCAACAAAAATTATCAACAAAAATTATGAAATTATGGCACGGATATCCGCCGTCATTTAGTTGTCGAGACTTATTTGACAGGAGAGGTGGAAATCATGGAGATACACATATTTCAGAAAAACCTATATTGATGCTTTCCTAAGAAAGAATAGACAATGCTACAGTGGCATGACCCGAATGGCATTTGGATTCCTGGTCAAACTCGGAATCATGGTAGAGCGCATCAGCCCGGTCGGGGACCGGGTGCTACCGGATTGGTCTAAAATCCCTCCT
>Ga0210051_1007440_pt1 | contig 10195 bp, 11 predicted proteins | sample CryGey092014_all_FD_185464 | JGI IMG/M metagenome (GOLD analysis project Ga0210051, IMG submission 185464) | Groundwater microbial communities from aquifer - Crystal Geyser CG23_combo_of_CG06-09_8/20/14_all (SPAdes) (version 2) | ecosystem: Environmental > Aquatic > Deep subsurface > Groundwater...
TAATCTATCTCAAAATCTTCTTTGCGCCCTATTAACCATTTAACCTTATGCCCTCTTGATTCAAGATATTTAGTCCAATAAGGTATCCATGTATTATTCCAATTACTAGCACAAAGTATTTTCATATATCTACCAATCAGAAAGCTCTTAAGATGAATACATTTTTTTATTCTTACAATTTTTATAAACAAAGTTATTAACTATTGTCCCTACTCCATTATACTTATAATGTTAACTTAGGCAATTTTTAAGTAAGTCCTCAACTATATGAATATGCTTTTCCATAGTAAAATCAAATCTTTTTAAGAATACATTTCGCTGGCATTGTTCTCGTTCGTCCCAACGAGTTTTAATTTCATCAATAGTTTTGACTGATATACCTATACCATGTTTTTCTATGAAATTACCTGATTCCTTAGCATTTAATGCTATAATAGGTATACCACCAGCCATATACTCGAAAAGTTTATTAGGCATAGCTAAATCCCATTCTCTAAATTGGTCTAAGTTACCGCATATCCCCCAATCATGAAACCCTAATGTCTTTATAAGATTTTCATAGGATTTACCTTTATGCCATATAGCAATTGGCTCATAAATACTCTTTAATTCTTCATTTCTATCATTTAACGGACAATATATATGAAATGGTATTCCATTTTTATTTAATTCTTTCGCCAGTTTATCCATTTTAGTATAGTTCATAAAGTCTGGACTCGAGGGAATATCAATACGCCCTTGATAGACTATTCCACCCTTACGAACCCAAGCTATATTGTCATAGAAATGCTCATTTACATATGGAGGTAAAACAACAATAGGTTGTTTAGATAGCAAAAACTCTCTCTGGAGAATCTCCTTACAAGTTTCTGATGGAACAACGAGTGCGTCAGCCCAGTTAAAAGCTAATCTTTCTTCTGCCGACTGTAATTCAGGTTCTTTCGAACGCCAAATCTGGGCATCGTGTATATCTAATACAACCTTTTTATTAGAAAGAACTCGTTTTATTTCAAAAAGAACCCATGAGGGTTCACTTGCTGCATATACTATATCTACATCTTTATATAATAAGAGTGCATTTGCTAAACTATCTACTTCTCCATTATAATAAGTAGTGGTTCTGACATTAGGATAACCCGAAATCCGCTTAGTTATTAAGTGTACCTCATGTTTTGCTCCTAAAGCAAGTAATTGTTTAAGTGTTCTTATACAACTTCGTTCTGATACAACTAAAATCTTCATACAGTCTCATATTTAGAAACTGTCTATATAGTATCGGGGAAGGGACAAAATGTCCCCCCCCCTACCATACTTTAACTATGCGCTATCTCCAGCATCAAATTGTTCTGCTACATCAACAAACCAAAAGAATGAGCCAGATGAACCAGCCTCAACCAGATTAAATGCAACTGAACGACCAGCTGCCACTGTAGTAGCAGTAATAGTAGCACCAGTTGCATCCCCCGCAATAAGACTTTGTTCTCCACCTGACAGATTCCAGTTACCTAAAGCTGTACCTTCTTCTGTTTCAAGAACAGTTTGTGCTGTTGTGGAAGCCCTGCATAATGTTGCCCACGGGATAATACCAAACTTGTATATCTTAGTTTTCGTATTAAAACTAATTATACCTTCCTGTTTACCCGTTACAGCAAAATCATGCGCTTTGCCAGCAACAATTCTTCTTTTTAATCCATACTTAGGGTCTGAATAATTCATATTATTCTCCTTATAAAGATGTTAAGTGGATAATATGTTCCTCAGAATCATCACTGTAATCCCAAGTTTTCACAAAGCCACCTAAGTAATACCAAGCTATAGCCTGGTCTCTACCAAAATCTTTCGGTAGATCAATCCTGACATCCTCTGGTATAACAATAGCTTCTCTTACAGCATCGCCACCAAAGAACACCGCTTCACCGTCTACAGAACCACTACCAAGTGTATTCTTCAATACATTAGTTTCTTCTATAAAACGGCAACCATAATACAAACCAACTTCACCCGTAAATAAAGGTCTTGCATTAGTCTGCATTATCTTAGCTTCAAAGAAATCATAGAGACCTCTTATTGAGTTGGTAGAAGCGATACAAATATAATTCTCACCATCATAACGAGGAATTAATAAAGTACCTTTCATCCTATCAACAACGTCTCTTGCATTCTTATCAGACATTGAACCTGAGGAAGTAGCCGAAGCTGTTCCTGAAGTACTAAATGATGTAATTGCTGTATTAGCTACAGTACATTTATTATCGGAAGTCTTGAACTGAGCCGCAGCTGCAGAATCAAGCACTTTCGCCATATCATTTCTCAATACTGTCTTTATATTGTCTGGTACACTAACCTGCGCTAAAGTTTGAGCCTTTAGTGTAAAAGGTATAGCATTACCATACTCAGTAACAGATATTGAACCCTGGGTAATAGTAAAATTTCTCTTAGGTATAGTAGCGGTTTCTGAAAGCGTGCCACCAGCCGTAGAGATATTGCTAATCTTATCGAATAAGACTGCATCACCACGGTTTTTACCTATAGCATTTTCCATATCCACAAACTGTCTAAATTTCATTAAAGGCTGGGCTCTATGCCTAATATCCTTTGAAAACTGGTCAGAATGTAAATATCCACCCAGAGAGTCGGTCATCCATACTTGTTGTCCCATAAATTACGTCCTCTCGGAAATAAACTTCTTTCGTTCGCTTAAATATTCTTCAATCTTATCATTCTCTGTTTGAGGTCTAATTTCAGTTGTTTCTTCTTTTTCAGTAGAAGGAGAAGTCAAAGAATATTTGCGTCTTTCTTTATCTAATGCTCTCTTAAGAACATCTTCTTTATTACTACTTGCTGGTGATTTATCTTTTCTTCGCTTAAGAACTTTAGCTAAAGCGTCAGCTACCGCGAGCTCTTGTCCACCAAGTTTATTATATCTTTTCCTCAACTCTGGTTCTTCAGAGTTATACAGTTTAGTAGCAGTACGGAATAACAAGCTCTTATTATCGTTTAGGTCAAGTTCTTGTCTTGAACCTTTATAGATTTCAGGCTCGTCTGGGTCAGAAAGATGAGAATAGTTATCCTTAACATACTTCCACTCTGTAGTCTGCTCTTTTATCTGCTCGGCTACTCGTTTCTGTTCATTAGTATATTCTTTCCTTAGAGCATCAACCGTTTGCTTATTATAAGTCTTCATTACTTCCCAAACAAGCTCTTGGTCGCCTTCTTCCATACCTTTTTTAAGAGCTTTAAATAACTCTTGTTCGGTATAGACTTTCTCTTCGGCTTCTTCCTCTACTTTTTTTCCCTCATACTTCTCTAATTTATCTGTCAATTCATAAACTTTAGCGGTAAGCTTATCAATACGCTTCTGCCAACCAGGCTTTTTAGCCTCAGATATATCTTTTCCATCTAAGTCATCAGTTTCTATAGAAGCAGGTGTTTCTTCTGTGGATTCTGATGTTTCCATTTTCTGTTTCGTATCTAACGATTCAGTTTCACCTATTTTTGTTTCAACAGCTTGTTCCGAAGTTACACCTTTTGGCGCAGCCTCAGTTGTAGCCTCTGTCGTAGCTAATGTAGTTGTTTTTTCTGGCATTTTATTGCCCTTTCTCAGAGTTTATAGTTCCCAGAAACTTTACAGAGTTTTAGATTTCTCAGAAATCTTTTTTATTATTAAATTAGAAATAGCAAGAATACTACTACGCACTTTTCTATTTCTTTCTAAAAATACCCTCAAATCTTTCTTCATAACATTTTGAATAACCTAATCGAGACACAGAATGATTATTATTATCAAATCCACATTCTTTATCTAACTCTATTAGCGCTTTCTCACCATCTCTAAGCTTACATTGATTACGCAAACTGTTAAGTATATTAGTCTGCATATCTATATTCTTTGCCTTAAGTTTACTAAAATGTTTGACTTTCTTCTTAACAACTTCATAATCCATGCCAATCTTAGCCATTACTTTCTTCTCTTTTTCTTTTTCTTACCCTTACAAGGCATTTTTACTCCTATCATAAGAACTAATCTGTTGCTTAACAGTCTTAGAAGATTCTATGTCTTGAATCTCTTTTATTTTATTTTCTGCTACCTGTATATTATATACATAGGCTTGTACTCTATTATATAAGTCTATACCAAATTGTTTATATCCTATGTAAAACTCTCTTTTTTCATCACTTCTGGCTCGGGATAGCAACCCATTATTCCAAGTATCACCTTGTTTCCCACCTACTACATCTACTATCATCTTTTCTATAAGTGGTTTTATGACTTCCTGCCAACCCTTAGTACTTAATGTAGCTTGTACTCTTTGTCCTAAAGTTATTTGCTCAAAATATCTTTTCTTTTTATCCTTGAATTGTTGCTGCATTTCTCTTGGGTCGTATCCCATCTATGGCCTCCTGGTATTCGGCTATTTTATTTGCCCGTGCTTTCATATTTGTCTTTTTAATCTGTGCTATCTCTTTAGTACCCTTTTCTACTTCCCGCCGTAAACCTTGTGCCTGTAAGCTTAACTGTTGTACCATTTGTTGCATTTGAGAAATCTTATTAGTTAACATTTCTTCTGGATTTGTAATAAATATATCAGGATCTTTAACCCCATCTTTCTCTAACCAATCTTTAGCCGCATTATAATAATCCTCTAAGTTAGATACCCCTATCTGAAGAAATCTTTCCGTTATTAACATTCTATTTTGGGCTTTTTGTGTCGCAAGCTCTTTATCTGATAATTCTAAATTACCATTAGAGCGAATTTCCGCAGGAAAGTTAAAATCTTCTCTTGTAATCCATATACCACCTAAGAATATCGGTTTTAAACTGTCTTTAAGTATATCAAATAACTTAGAATATACTTTTGTTAATGATTCATTCCAGCTTATTACATCTAAACTAAGAGGCCCAGAGTTCTGTCTTACACCTTCTTGTATCTCTCCTAATGTCTTGCCACCTCCAGCATTAGTAGCATTTCTAAATAACTGGTCAACACTCCCAGTATATTCCTCTATATAAGCTTTTAAAAGATGTGCTATTCTTTCTGATGATAAATCAACCGTTATTGGATCATTAAGTCTTCTAATTTCCCCACCTATTACAGAAACGGGAAGTTTTTCTCCAGGCACAAAATGTATATGCCCTTCCATCAACTCTGATGTACTTAATACCTCATACATAGGATTATTGTTTATCTCATCCCGTATAAGCATGTTATTTATAGCGCGTTCCATCATCTCATGCGGGCCGCGTATCTGTTCTGGAATACCTCTAGAAGAAAAGTATCTAGGGTCTTTTATCTCATTATCATGCTTAATTAGATTCCAACCGCCATCTTCAAAATCATATGGAAATCTTATTTCCTGTAATAAAGCTTCTTCCGGATCAGCAACATCAGCTAAAAATGTAAATACCCATTTCTCAAACTTGCCCTTTTCCTTAGTTCTAAAATATGTTAATATCTGGTGTATCCTATAAAGGTCTTTCTCTGAAGCATTATCAGATACCCCCTCATTAACTTCTTTCTGTTTCTCTACGCTATCTGATTCCCCAGTCTTATAATCAAGTTTTTCTAAATCTTTTTCTTTATATGTATCTTGTCTCATTAACCCATCTAGTTCTTCTTCGGTAAGAAAGAACTCATAAGTAATTCTTTTAGCCTTATTTATATCTTTAGTATAAGGCGGCACTATAATCTTAGTCGGAAGGGGTATCTCTACATTCGGCATAGAAATAACATCTTCATAATCAAACTCTATAACCTCTTCCTTATTATCAAAATCTTCTATTATCTGATTAATTATCTTTAAATCATCTTCATCTTCTATATCAAATCCAAATCGTTCAGCTACAAACTGCTTCTTATCAGCTTTTGGTAAACTCTTTAACTGCCTTATAACTTCCTTGGGATACTCATTCAAACTTATCCTCTTATGTCTTTGTATTGTTTTAAACTCTTCATACACCCTAAATATACAATGCCCCTTTTCTTTAACATTATCTGCCGCTAAATACAACTTATTAAACCAATCAATCTTATTTCTAAGCAAATCATTTAAAGCCATTTCAGACCGTCTTGCCTTTTCTCTAAGTTCTGGGGTTTCTTCTACTCCACTTCTAACTTTTACAGTAGCAAGAGTCTTAGGCGACCAAGCACTTAATACTAAATTAGGTAATGCTTTTTTTATTAGCTTATCAGCTTCTGGAAGTGGTATATCAGGAGCGCCCTCATATGGCATATCCGTAACTCTTTTTATACCCAATCTTTGATTATTAGCTATGATCATTTTAGATTTCCATTCAGACCTGGACGAATCATCATTAGCTATCTTTTGTCTAAGCTCTACTAAAAACTTCTTTTTATACTCTGTCATTCTTAAATCTTGTGTTGCTTCTTTTTGATTAGGCATGTACTACCTCATAGGGATAATTAGTATGATAACTCCACCCATAAGAGTTCTTATTATCTTTAAAAAACTTAGCTCTATTAGTTCTCTTAAAGTCATTAGCTTCTCCTCGAATAAACTTAGTACCCCAGAGCATCATAATTAAAGCATCAGCTCTATCCGGTGATTGCCCTATTCTTCTTTTTAAATCATCTTTAGGTTCTATCATTATCTTTCCATTAGAACGATACATATATCTGACTGCCCCAAGTTGTCTTATTAATATTGGGTCATTGGGTATACTTACTATTCCAGCTTTAAACATTTCTCTGGCATGCCACCACATTTCAGTCTTTAAATTAGAATATACATCACTTAGATTAGCTTGCGCCCCACAATTCAAAGCAATTACCCTGCAACCCATTTCTCTAAGTCTATCTGTAACTCCCCCTCCAACCCCAATATCATCTATTACAGCAATCTTAGCTCTATGTTTATTCTTTAATGCCAGTATATTCCCAGCAGTTTCCATTGTTGATTTTTTCTGTGTTATATCCTGCGCTATAATTTTCCCGCCATTTCCCACATATATTACTATTTCATCATCACCAAATCTGGCAATATCTGAAGCTACTACTATCTTATCCTCTACGGGTATCTCTCTCCCTATCGCCATTCTTATCCAATCACTTGGTATTACCTTATCTCCACTGGATAATTCATCCCACGAACCCTCTAAGTATCTATTTACCCAATCACTTGGATATGTCTTTCTTAGCTGTTCCGTGTAGTCAGCAGGAAGATATGGATTATCTTTAGGCAATGATGGTATAAAAAGATAGTCCATACCGCCACCATTAAGAACAAAATCATCTTTAAGCCAACAATCGGCTGGGTTAGTAGCCATTATCCCATAATAAGGCGGAAACTTTCCATTTGGTAATCTTCTTCTTAATCTTGACTGTAACAATAAAAAATGTTCTCTCTCTACTTCCGACGCCTCATCAATAGCAAACCAACCCAGCTCCATAGATTTTATCTTAGACACATTTTCTTCTTCGGAGAATCCTACATATAATATCTCCGACCCGTTTATTAAGCCTATTGTATGTTCAGCTTGATTATGCACACGTATTAACTTTTCAGGAAAACACTCCAGTAAAGTTTTAAGTGTTGTATTCTTAAAATCCGATAAATGGTATCTTCCCATTAACCCTCTATTCCCCGGATATTGCATAGAAAGTTCTTTAGCTTCTTCACATAACCAGCGAGATTTCCCTCCCCCCATAGCTCCACCAAAGAGCTTATAGCGTTGTGTTGCGACATGAGCTGTATACTGTGTAGGAGTGGGTATATAATTATTCTGTATTATCTCCGCCATTCTACCTCGTTATATATCTTACCCATATCTGATAAACTAAATGCCATTCCTTATTATCTCTCATTGTCTCATATAACTGAAAGTTCTCTATTATTTCCCGCCGTATGGGGCTGTCAGCTGTTTGTAAATACGGCCTGATCCTATTCCTTATCCCCCGCATTTTTGATTTATTTCTCATACTCATTTACTTTTGTTTTTTTAGGATAAGCCGATTACCCTATGATGGTTCTTATTATAATCTTGGTTCAAAATCCAGGCTGTTAAGAATATTCAAAAGTTAGATAATATTCCAGCCTATGAGCACGGAGAAGAGCTACTTTCTAATCAATCCTTTTTTGCAGGATTTTCTTTCATCGCCCGATATAAAAAGCATGCTTATTGCCTAGTCCGTGGGGCCATCACTTCCCGCCATTATCAGTAGGCACAAGACCACTATTACTAGTATTATCGCCCTTATCATTACTGTCCTTATCGTCTATGCTAACAAATGCTTTGCTTAGGTTAGCGATTGCCTGTTCGCTATCACGCTTATTACCGGGGCGCTCGTTACCGACGCGTTCATTACCAGTGCGCTTGTTATCAACACGCTCATCATCAGCACGCTCATTATCCTTTAATGATACCTTTATAGTATTATTATCAAGCCGTGATTTATACTCGACAACTTTTAGCTGTTGCGGATTATTCTCCTGGTTTATTTGCCGCAAGGTGAGGTCGGGGCGAGGTGTGTTCGTGATATATTGTATATCGGGCGCGACTTTTAACGATAAATCTTTCGGGACGATTTGTCCGACGAAGCGCACCAAAGTTTCCGTCGAGATATTTTTTAATTCATTCTTATCGGAGAGACGTTTTGACAAAATAGCAACGAGGTTATCCTTGACGACAGTGAGTTTATTTCTCGCTCCTTTTGGCCTGCCGCCCTTGTTAGCAATCGTCCCTTTTTGAAATGTCATATAACTATTATTTAACTCTGATCTAAACACATTTAGCTGCTGCCAACCACCCGATCACCCAGCGTTTTAACAAGGTTTTTCACTAGATATGTGCAGGTTTTCGCATGGGCATAAGGGCAGGTTCGCTCTATCATAAAACCAGCCTTGTTTTCTTTATTATGCGTCTTACGGATACAGCTATCTACTAAGCAAACAAATTTAGTCATAATATATAGTATAAGGTCTAGTATAAAGTATACCATAAGAAATGCGGAAATACCAGAGTGCTACGAAAGTGTATACTGGGAGTGGGTAATATATATAGAGGTAGGGTAGAATATATTACTTAAAATATATTTTAAAATAAAGCTGGACAAATAGCGTAGATATGGTATACTTACAGTAGATTTAAAGGAGTTCATTGACAATAGCGGTAGAGCAGAGCAGGAAGCGAGCGGCTCTTAATAACGATAAGTTCAGCGGCTCAAGTAAAAGGTAAGGCAGAAAAGGAAAAGACAATGGAACAAATAACTAATAATGAAAATGGAAATATGGTATTCAATTCCTTAATGTTAAAAATCTTGTATGAAAAATCCTTAAAACAAACCGCCGAATTACAAGACAAGCTATCACACTGTAATATGGAGATAGCAAATTTGAAGAAGAAACATCAAAAGGAATATCCTAATGCTTTAAGCATGGCAACTCTCCTGAGAAGAAATAGAGCATCGCAATGAATAAAACAAAGTCTCATGCATTCGGCAAAGATGTTTATTTGTTGGGCCAAGATGAGCAAAACATATATTACTGGTTAGAATCACCTAAGCGGGATTGCACCCAGTATTGGGAATCTGGCTATATTGTAACATATACTAACAACAAATACCCACATCTGGCAAAGAACATAAATTTACGCTATGGTGCCAAGAGATTCATGCCAAAGTATTTTACCTCTTGGCATGATTCAGAACCGGTTTTAGAAGAGACAACTTTTAATAATAAAGAAGGGTGGGAATTGAGTGAGTTATTTAGCCAGTTTCTCTTCTTAAGAAAAGCAGCAGAAAACTTTACACGTGGAAACTGCGACGTAGCAAATACAGCCATTCAAGAATGGAAAAAGCCGAAATTAGTAAAAGAAATTAATGAAGTTTTAATATCACAAGTAACAAAAAGAATTATGGATATTTTAACACCAGAAGAGTAATATAACTGCTCTTACCTATTACAGCCGATATTGTTTGGCCGCAGGCAGGCCAAGGCCCATTGAAATATAAATAAAAGAAAAAGGAGAAAATATCATGAAAGCTAAAAACATGACAGGGAAAAATGGTAGAGCAATACCAAATCAGATAATAATATCTACACCAGAAGCAACCTTTTTTCAAAGCTATGGGTCAATCATTGTAAAAACTGCTTTTGAGAATGGTTCTCGCAAGATATATTTTGACGAAACATATTATAACAGCAGTAAAACAACATCAAAATATCGCAATCAGTTTTT
>Ga0210051_1007450_pt1 | contig 10188 bp, 11 predicted proteins | sample CryGey092014_all_FD_185464 | JGI IMG/M metagenome (GOLD analysis project Ga0210051, IMG submission 185464) | Groundwater microbial communities from aquifer - Crystal Geyser CG23_combo_of_CG06-09_8/20/14_all (SPAdes) (version 2) | ecosystem: Environmental > Aquatic > Deep subsurface > Groundwater...
GCGAGGAAGACGAGCAAAATGTTTTGAGGCCGTAGCCCAGCTACGGCGAAAAGCATTTTGCGAAGTCTGACGATGACGCAGCCGAAAAGATAAAATTGCAGCAGGAATAGTTTTGCAACCATCTCACAGAACAGCTGAATTTCATCTGGAGAATTAAAGCGAGCAAACTATTAACGGGGTTTTAGATGGCACTAAAATTTCTTTTTTGGGTTATCATTATCCGCTATTGAAGCCATGTCAAATGGCCGGCGGGATTTTAGTGGCAGACATAGTTGATATTGCCTGTATGAAAATTGACACAGTCGCCAAAAGGGGCGCTAAAAGAGATTTCGTGGACATTTATTTCATCTTAAAAGAAATAGCGCCCTTGTCGGATTTGTTGAAAATGTTTACTCAAAAATACGCCTCTGTGAATTATAATATGACGCACATTAAGAAGGGTTTAGTTTATTTTGAGGACGCCGAACGCGACCCTATGCCTAATATGATTAAGGCGCTCGATTGGGGCGAGCTCAAAAGGTTTTTTCAACAAGAAATCGCGAAAATTTGATAATTTTTTGAACGCGAAGTAAAGTATTTAGCCAAGCAGGAATTTTAGTTTTGGCCGCTCCCAGCCCGCTATTTAAATAGCGGGTTTTTGCGTTTTCGGGTCGAAATGTTAAAATCAAAAAATGTCAGAAACAAAAAAGTTTTTAATTATTGACGGCAACGCGCTTTAAGTAGGAGCAAGCGTTGATAGTTGACAGTCAACTATCAACTATGCTAATATTATGTTAAATATATGACAACAGATACGGCGGATAAAATTTTAGCTTTTATCAAAGCTCAAAAAAGAGTTTCTCCCAAGGAAATTATTGAGCATTTGGGCTTTAGTAGCCAAGCGGTCTATAAGCAATTAACTAAGTTGCTGGAACAGGGTATCATTGATAAAGTCGGCAAGCCGCCGAAGGTTTTTTATTTATTAGCTGACAAGAAAGAAGATGAAAAGAAATACAATATGTCAGACGATATTAAGGATTTGATTGATAAAGAATTTTTGGATATTACAGTGAACGGCAGAGAAGTGAGCGGCTGGGGAGCTTTTGTTGATTGGTGCATGAAAAGAGGGCAAAATGTTGAAAAGTCAGCGATTGATTATGTGGAAATTATTAAAAAATATAATTCCATAAAAAAAAATGGCTTACTTGACGGAATGATCAAAATGAAAAGCACTTTTCCTGTTGTCTATTTGGATAATCTTTTTTATCTTGATTTTTACAGCATTGAGAGGTTTGGCAAAACAAAATTGGGTAAATTTTTGTTGTATGCCAAACAAAGCCAGGATAAAAAATTAATTAAACGGTTATCAATGGAAATTAAGCCAAAAATTAAAGCTCTGATAAAACTTTTTAAAATTGACGCGGTTGTTTTTGTGCCGCCAACCGTTAAGAGAGAAGTTCAGCTTATGAAGGAATTAGAAAAGCATCTAAATTTAGAAATAGATATAATCAAAGTCGTAAAAATCAAAACCCCAATTATTATTCCTCAAAAAACCCTCAACAAGCTGGAAGAGAGAATTGAAAACGCAAAAAAAACTTTTGTGGTAGAGGGCGCAAAAAACTACAAAAATATTCTAATTATTGATGATGCAGTTGGCTCTGGCGCAACCTTGAATGAGATTGCTTTTCAAATTAAAGAAAAGAATGTCATCAAAGGTAAAATCATCGGCTTGGCCATCACCGGTAGCTTGAAAGGATTTGATGTGGTGAGCGAAGTTTAGCGGCCTGCGGATTTCCGCCCTGAATTATCAGGGCGGTTTTGTTTTTTTGTATTAAAAAGTTAAAATGAAGAAATGTTAGAAGCAGAACGAAAAAAGTTTTTAATTATTGACGGGAACGCGCTGGTGCATCGGGCTTATCACGCTTTGCCGCCGCTGAAAACAAAGAAAGGAGAGTTGGTCAACGCGGTTTATGGTTTTTGTTTAATGTTTTTGAAGGCCTTAAACGAAATCAAGCCCGAATATGTGGCCGCCACCTTTGACTTGCCTGGGCCTACTTTTAGACATATACAATTCAAAGAGTATAAAGCCAAGCGAGCCAAGGTGCCTGATGAGCTTTACCAGCAACTGCCATTAGTCAAAGAGGTTTTGACGGCTTTGGTTGTGCCCATTTTTGAAAAACCGGGATTTGAGGCCGATGATGTTATTGGTGCCTTGGCCATTTTAGCCGCCAAAGAAAAAACACCACCGCTTGAAGCGATTATTTTAAGCGGCGACATGGACACCTTGCAATTGGTCAATGAAACCACCAAGGTTTACACTTTGAAAAAAGGCCTCAAAGATACAATTTTATACGATATAGATGAGGTCAAAAAAAGATATGACGGCCTTTTGCCATGTCAGCTACAGGATTATCGTGGTTTGCGAGGCGATTCTTCGGACAATATCCCGGGGGTGGCTGGTATTGGCGAAAAAACCGCCATTGAATTGTTAAAAGAATTCAGCGACCTGGACAACCTTTACCAAGGAATTAAAGCTAACACCAAAAAAGCCGCTAAAATTAAGCCTGGAGTTTTACAAAAACTAAAAGATGGTCAAAAGCAAGCAGTTTTGTCGCGGCAATTGGCTAAAATTCAATGTGACATACCGCTTAATTTTAATTTGGCTGATTGCCAGTTTGGCCAGTTTGATTTATTAAAAGTTCAAGCCATTTTTGAGCGATTTGAATTTAACACTTTGCTCAAGAAGCTGTTAGATTTGGGCGATAGCCAACCAGCCGAGTCAGTAGTGGAGAATTTTAGCTCCAGCCCGAGCAATCTTTTTTCCAGCAAGGCGGATTTTCAACAGGATATTTTTTCGGAAATTGACCAATTGGAAGGCCAAGAGATGCTGTCTGCCCAAATAGCTCAAGCGGAAAGGGACTTGGCGCCCATTATTGGGCAAATGGAAAAAAGCGGCATTAAAGTAGATATTAGCCGTTTGAATGAATTATCTGAAAAGTTAGAAACAGACCTTAAAGATTTAGAAAAAAAGATTTTACAAGAATCCGGCGCTGTTTTTAATCTAAATTCGCCCCAGCAGTTATCCGAGGTTTTATTTGATAAATTAAAAATTTCTCCGTTGGGCTTGCGCAAAACGCCGGGCGGAGTAATTTCTACGGGAGCCAATGAGTTGAAAAAAATTAAAGCCGCTCACCCGGCGGTCGGTTTGATTTTACGCTACCGAGGGTTGTTTAAGTTAAAAAGCGGGTTTGTGGATAGCTTGGCCACCATGATTAATCCAAAGGATGGCCGCATTCACCCGCATTTTCATCAGTTGGGTACGGAAACAGGCCGCATGAGTTGCTCTGGTCCCAATCTGCAAAATATTCCCATTAAGGGCGAGTTGGGCGCGGCTATCAGGCGGTGCTTTGTGGCCGAAAATGGTCGGCAGTTTATAGCGGCCGATTATGCCCAAGTAGAATTAAGAATAGCCGCTTTTCTTGCCAATGATCAGAAAATGTTGGCCATTTTCCAGCGAGGTGAAGATATCCACACCTCAACAGCTAGTGAAATTTTTGCCACGCCCCAAGAAAAAGTTACTAAAGAAATGCGCTCTTTGGCTAAAACCATTAGCTTTGGCGTGCTTTATGGTATGGGTGCCACGGCCTTTGCCGAGCGAGCCGGCATTACCAGAAAGCAAGCCAAGGAATTTATTGAAAAATATTTTACTGAATTTCAGGGCATTGCTCAATTCGTGCAAAACACCAAACAAAAAGCTAGAGATGATAATTTTGTGGAAACGCTTTTTGGCCGCAAGCGGTTTTTGCCAGAAATCGATTCTTTGGACCCGCGATTACGAGCACAGGCCGAGCGAATGGCTGTCAATTTACCTATTCAAGGAACGGCTGCGGACATTATTAAAATGGCCATGGTGGATATTGCCCGAAAGAAAATTTTGGATAATAACTGTCGTTTAATTTTGCAAATTCACGATGAGTTGCTTTTTGAAGTCAAAGAAGAAGTGGTGGCGGACAAAGTGCGAAAAATAAAAAAGGCCATGGAAAACGCAGTGGTGATTAACCCGCCCATGAAAGTGAAAATAGAAACCGGCCAGAACTGGGGAGAGCTTATGCCTGTAAAATAGGGTTTCTAAAAAAAGTTGGGAGGCCAAGGGATATAATTATTAAGCACTTTTTATTCTCTTTTCTGCAACCTTGATGTATATTTATCATCAGTTTCTATACCTATCCATTTACGGCTTAATTTTTGAGCAATAAATGCGGTTGTGCCGCTTCCGAGAAAGGGGTCAAGGACTATATCGCCCTTATTACTGCTAGCGAGTATTATTCTTTCGAGCAAAGCTTCTGGTTTTTGTGTCGGGTGGAATGCTCGACCAGTTTTATCTTTTATTCTTTCTTTGCCCTGGCATACTGGCATAATCCAGAGATCTCTCATTTGTTTCTCGGACCCATCTTTAGTTTTATCCGGATTAATTTTCTTTAATTCAGAATAGTTAAATATCCATTTTTTCCCTTTGGTAAAATACAACATATACTCGCACGAGTGCGTAAATGAACGCTTTGTCATACTGGGCATGGCATTGTTTTTGTGCCAAGTGATAATGTTTCGGGGAGTAAGACCAAGAGCTTTTAATGCTATCATTAGTTCGCCGATATTATGATATGAGATGGTTGCAAAACTATTTCGTAGCGAAATTTTAGATTTTCGAGCGAGGCGAGGAAGACGAGCAAAATGTTTTGAGGCCGTAGCCCAGCTACGGCGAAAAGCATTTTGCGAAGTCTGACGATGACGCAGCCGAAAAGATAAAATTGCAGCAGGAATAGTTTTGCAACCATCTCATTTATTTCAATACTTCTGGTTTGTTGTTTTAATCCAACAACATCTTGGGCGGCCACGATATTTTTTCCGATCAGAGATAATGATTCTCTTGCTCCCACTTTATCAAACAATGCCTTCTCTTTAGTTTTTATAGCGATCAGATGGCTCTTGAGGTAGTCGGCTTTATCGCTCGGCAAAGCTGGCAAGGAATCATTCCAGAGATAATCAAGGTATTCTTTATCCCCTGCAAGATTCCATTTTTGAGAAAGCAAAGATTTAATAAGATCATTTTTTTCAGTTATTGTGACAAGTTTATCTCTGCTTACGGAAAATAACCCGCTCTTTCTTAAATATCTGGCAGTTAAATCAGCATAATCTCGAAGCGTTGCAATCTTAAGTGGCAGATAATAGTCAAGAAATATTTTCTTGGCCCCGATCGCTCCTTTCCCGGATTTTATTGTTTCAGCTATGGCGAGTTGCGCTCTTTTTGCTTTTATAGTTTTTGATCCTTTACCGCCTTTAGCGATATTTGCTAATAACTGCCTGCCTTGTTTAGAGGTTATGAAGGCCGGACCCTTTTTATATCCAGCAACAAGCTTTTTGATTAAAATCACTCTCTCGCTAACCTCATCGTTAAATACTTCCCCAAGACGAGCGAGCTGAACTTCCACATAAAATTCCTTTCTTTTCACTCGACCCTCAATCTTGCTTCTTTGGGTTCTATAATCTTTAATTTGTTGAATGAGATGGTTGCAAAACTATTCCTGCTGCAATTTTATCTTTTCGGCTGCGTCATCGTCAGACTTCGCAAAATGCTTTTCGCCGTAGCTGGGCTACGGCCTCAAAACATTTTGCTCGTCTTCCTCGCCTCGCTCGAAAATCTAAAATTTCGCTACGAAATAGTTTTGCAACCATCTCAATCATTTTATCAACATCGCTCATTCTCACGGTGGTGTTCAAAAATATACTTATTTCCTCCTTTGATAATCCCTGTAATTTATAGGTTGTTTTTAAGCTAACGATAAAAGGTAAAACAGAAACATTTTCAAAAGAAGCACCGTTTTGTTTCGGCAGGGCGCATGGCTTTTGGTATTTTAATAATTGCCGCAAGAAAACCTCATCCTCTATTTCAGGGTTATTTATAAGAGAATCGCCGGCTTTGGTTATAATCACGGGCTTTTCAGATGATTCATAAGCAAAGCAAAACCCAAGCTGGTTTAGCACGGATACCCATTTTCTCGCATGTTCTTGTTTTCTATCACTAGTCATGTTGCCGTAATCGCTATCATCCATTTCGTAAACTTTATGTTCGCGAAGTAGATTAAAGAATTTTTCCTGTTGGGATCTGTTCCATGCTTGACCATCAAAATGATCTTTTAATATTTTTAATCCTTCTCGCAATCTATCGGGGTTACGGACCGTGGTTGAGCCGATTGTCCATTGAAAATATTTCATATTTTTTATTTTGTTACTTTACAATAAAATACTCTTTCGGTATGACCTTGGGTATCACTTTTTCCGGTGGTAAAACCCTTATAATCTCTCTCAAAAATCTCTACTTCGCCTCGTCCTCTTAAAATTTCCATAATTCTTTGGTCTGGTATCTTGGCGTTTGACCTCTCGTTTTTCTTTTCGCCGGTATTGTTGTAAGAGAGCAGTATATGATTTGTTTGAACATTTTTTATTAGGTCATACAATGCTTGGTCCGCTCCCTTAAGGCAATATCTGCTTTTTAGGTGATTTCGTTCCTTCATTTTTTTGGCAATACCCTCCACCTCTGGTTTTTTCCAAGTAATTATATTTTCAAGCAGGTGGTAAGCGTCGCCATACTGTCTGGAATTATATGGCGGATCAATATAAATAACATCACATTTTATTTCTTTCACTAATTGATTAGCATCCTTTCGGTATATTTCGTTGTTAGCGTTATTTTCTATATCTATGTCTGGCACCAAAAGTTTGAGGCTTTGAACCGTATCAAGCTTTTTCCTATAAGTTTCGTAATGGCCAACCGTATTGGCCACTTTATCTATGGCGTAAATCAAAGAAGTAAGCAGAATATTTTTTTCTTCTTTATTTATCTCCCCTTTTTTATCAAGTTTTTCTATCTCCTCTCGAATAGCCCCAATTTTTAAAGCGTTTTCTTTGGTAAAATATAACCCCCCAAATTTTTCGGAAACATAGTTTTTTTTCTTGGGCTGTATATCGTTCAGGTAATTGATGATACTGGTTATTTTTTCCTTGTTGTAATTTTTAGTAGCCAGCCAACATTGAAGCGAAGCATAACTGCTGTCCAAGATATCGTTTGAAATTATTTTAGTATCAGGTCGATTAAAATATTGGCCGACCACGCCAGTGCCAGCAAAAATATCGCAAAAAGTGTAATAGCCACGACACTTATCAGCCACTATGTCGCCGATAAAGCCAAGCAATTTATTTTTGTTTCCTAAAAACCGCCTGTTATGTATTTGGAGTAGTTGTTCCGCCCTCTGGCTTTGAGGAAATATAAAGAGCGGAAGCTGGGCGGGCTTTGGTAAGGGATCAAAGCGGCTCCGCAATACGCCGGTAACCCGACCCTGTATTAAAACATTCTTTGTAAGGATTGGTTTATAGCTTTTGTTGGCTGGCTGCAGCCTTATACCATTTTTTTCTTTGTAAATTCTTTTTAGGGTAGCTTCATTGTCGTTAACAATGGCTACGCCAATTTCTCCATTATCCACATCTGGCTGTTCTCGGACAATCACGGCATCGCTATCAAAAATACCAGCGTCTTGCATGCTGTCTCCACGAACCTTGAGGGCATAATGCTTTCCTTGGCCAAGAGTGAGCTCTTTGGGGACTGATATCGTTTCTGGTATTTCTATGGCCTCTATCGGTTCCCCAGCGGCTATTACTCCCAACAATGGAATCTCAATAAAGTTTTGATTTTTTTTTGTTCTAGAGTTGATTTCAATAGCTCTGGCTAAATTATCAAGCTTTTTGATATAACCTTTATCAATCAGGGCGCCAATATGCTGGTGAACGGTGGATACGGCGGATAGCTCAAATTTTTTCTTTATCTCCTCAAGAGTGGGAGAGTAGCCATTGTCACCAATAAAGACTTTAACAAAATCAAAAACCTCTTTTTGTCTTTTTGTAATTGGACAGGGCATAAAATTGATTGATGTTTTTATTTCCAACTGCTATATTATCAGTATACCGAAAATCTTACGAAAATGTAATTGAGATGGTTGCAAAACTATTCCTGCTGCAATTTTATCTTTTCGGCTGCGTCATCGTCAGACTTCGCAAAATGCTTTTCGCCGTAGCTGGGCTACGGCCTCAAAACATTTTGCTCGTCTTCCTCGCCTCGCTCGAAAATCTAAAATTTCGCTACGAAATAGTTTTGCAACCATCTCTATCTTTTTTAAATTTATTAGATGGAGAAAGGCGTTTGAGTTTAGTCATTGACAGGATTTTTCCTTCTTGTTATTATATCAATATAAATTGATTTAGTATGAAGCCCAAATGTTGTGTAGACAATCAAACCCTAAAGGAGGTTAGTCAAACAGCGGGCCTCTTAAAAATAATTGCTGAGGAGAACCGTCTTAAGATTCTTTGTACTCTTAAAGCTGGCGAGCGGTGCGTTTGCGATATTTGGCAATTCCTTGATCTTCCACAAAATCTTACCTCGCATCACTTAAGGGTGCTGAAAGATTTTGATTTAGTCGATGATCGCAAAGAAGGATTAAAGGTTTATTATTCAATTAATAAAAAAGAAATGGCGAAATTAAATTCATTATTAAATAAATTTTTACAAACATATGGAGAATAAAATAAAAAGCATTCAAGTTTTGGGTTCTGGTTGCCCATCTTGCCATAAACTATTTGAGTTAACCAAACAAGCCGTTAAAGAGCTTAATTTAGAAGCAGAAGTGGAGTATGTTGATGATATTCAAAAGATTATATCTATGGGGGTTATGCAAGTTCCTGTTTTAGCCATTGATGGCAAGCCGGTATTAACTGGCTTTGTTCCTGATATTGAAAAAATAAAAAGTTTATTAAGCAAAGGTAAATGTTAAAACTATGGACATATTCTATCCCGTGAAACTATTGGCTGATTGGCTGGCTCCTAATGCCGCCTTGAATTTTTTTATTTACGACACAATTAAGATATTTATTTTGCTCTCGGTCATTATTTTTATTGTTTCTATTATTCGTTCTTTTCTACCACCAGAAAAAATACGAGCAATTCTTTCACATAAAAATAAATATACGGGCAATATCATCGCTTCCTTGTTTGGTATCATCACGCCATTTTGCTCTTGTTCGGCTATACCTTTGTTTTTGGGGTTTGTTCAGGCCGGTGTGCCCTTGGGAACAACATTTTCTTTCCTTGTAGCTTCGCCCATGATTAATGAGGTGGCTTTGGTTTTGCTTCTTGGGCTTTTTGGCTGGAAAATCGCTCTTGTCTATATTGTGAGCGGCCTTATTATCGCTATTATTTCTGGAATAATAATCGGCAAATTAAAAGTTGAAAATTTAGTTGAGCCATTCGTTTATCAAAACACCATAAACGGCAATACGGACTTGCCGAAAATGTCTCAAAAAGAACGCCTCACTTATGCCAAGGATTATACTTTGGATATTCTCAAGAAGGTCTGGCCGTATGTTTTAATTGGCATTGGGGTGGGAGCGCTGATACATGGCTATGTGCCAGCTGATTTTTTAGCTAAATACGCGGGTAATGACAAATGGCATGCTGTGCCCTTGGCTGTGCTTATTGGCATTCCCCTTTATTCCAACGCCGCTGGTGTCATTCCCCTTGTGTCCGCTTTAACCGAAAAAGGCGTGGCTATGGGCACAACTTTGGCCTTTATGATGTCGGTTACAGCCTTGTCATTACCAGAATTTATGATTTTGAAAAAGGTGATGAAAATCAAACTTATTTTGATATTCGCTGGAATAGTTGGAGCGGGTATAATGTTTACCGGATTCTTGTTTAATTTAATTTTGAAATAAAGCTATGAACAAAAAAGTTATTATCGGATTGGTCATTGGCTTGGGAACCCTTATCGTTCTGGTTGTTATTAGCTCAATTTTTCCTAAATCATCCGAGGTAGTCGCGAACAACCAAAAAGCCGACAAGGTGGAAGTTTTTCTTTTTCACGCAACCAAACGCTGTATTACCTGCATTACTATCGGCAAGTTAGCGGGCGAAACAGTTAATGAATATTTTCAGCCGGAATTAAGAAATGGACAAATAAAATTCCGAGAAATAAATAGAGATGGTTGCAAAACTATTTCGTAGCGAAATTTTAGATTTTCGAGCGAGGCGAGGAAGACGAGCAAAATGTTTTGAGGCCGTAGCCCAGCTACGGCGAAAAGCATTTTGCGAAGTCTGACGATGAC
>Ga0210051_1007454_pt1 | contig 10187 bp, 7 predicted proteins | sample CryGey092014_all_FD_185464 | JGI IMG/M metagenome (GOLD analysis project Ga0210051, IMG submission 185464) | Groundwater microbial communities from aquifer - Crystal Geyser CG23_combo_of_CG06-09_8/20/14_all (SPAdes) (version 2) | ecosystem: Environmental > Aquatic > Deep subsurface > Groundwater ...
AAAAAGCTATAAGTGAAATTCATAGAATTTTGAAAAATGGAAAATTTGTAATTGTGAGCACACCAAACTATTATAATTTAGTAGGATTTTATAAGAAATATAAAGATAAACAAATTGGAAAAGAAAGTTGGGATCCTTGGGGTGCTCATCAGAAAGGTTTCGAACGCCACATGACTCCAAAACTTATAGAAAATGCCATAAGAAGTTATGGATTTGAAATATTATATAGGGTAAGCAAAGGATATAACACGGCTTGGTTTTTTTGGATAAATTTTCTAAAAATTAAATTCATCAGATACATCTTATATAAATTTAGAAACTTGTGTATAAGATTTATGGAAAAAGGTTGCACATTGCCTGTTATCAGGAAAATAGGTATGAATTATTATCTATTATTAAGAAAGAGTTAAATTATCTATGAAAAAAGTTGCTTTAACCGTAAATATCCCGACCTATAACCGAAAAGATATACTTAAAAAGTGTCTTAAGGCACTTTTTAACCAGACTTATCCTTACTCCGACTATGAGATTATCGTCGTAGATGATGGCTCAACCGATGGAACCGAAGAATTAGTCAAATCTTTGTTAAACAGTGCTCGGTGTACTTTACGATATTTCAAGCAAGAACATAAAGGACCAGCAGCAGCAAGAAATGTAGGAATTAGAAATGCAAAAGGAGAAATTATTCTTTTTATTGGGGATGATATTATCGCTACACCTACTTTACTTGAGGAACATTCTAAATGGCATAGAGAGTATCCAGATGATAATGTGGCGGTGCTTGGTTATGTCACTTGGTCACCAGAGATAGAAATTACCCCTTTTATGAGATGGTTAGAAAATGGCGGTCCCCAGTTTCATTTTTGGCAAATTAAAGATAGGATTGAAGTGGATGCTCAAAATTATTTTTACACTTCTAATATATCTCTAAAAAGAAAGTTCTTATTAGAAAATAATGGATTTTTTGATGAAGAGTTTCCTTATGCCGCCTTTGAAGACAATGAATTAGGTTATAGATTAAAAAAGGCAGGGATGATTTTGAATTACAATAAGGAAGCTGTAGGTTATCATTATCAATATACTTCTCTTAATGATGCCTGTCGGAGAATGATAAAGGTTGGGGAAGCCAGGATAATACTGGCTAAAAAAATAAAGGAAGAGCAAATATACCACCCTAAACCACTATTTAGAAAGATTCTAAGTAAAATTAAATTCATTTTTTATTATTTGATAGCAAAATTCTATGAGAAGAGAGGAATTAGAGAAAACATTTTTAGATATGTAATGGAACATTACTATCTTATTGGCATTTAAAAATATAAGAATCAAATAAAATGAACCCAAAGGTCTCAATTATTATTGTCAACTGGAATGGAAGGTATTTCCTAAGAGAATGTCTGGATTCAGTTTTTCGGCAGACCTATCCTAGTTATGAAGTAATCATAGTCGATAATGGTTCAACTGATGATTCAGTCAAATTTGTATTAGAAAATTATCCGCAAGTAAAAGTAATAAAAAATGAGAAAAATTATGGCTATGCCAAGGGAAATAACATTGGAATAAGAGAAGGATCGGGGAAATATGTAGTCACCCTTAATAATGATACAGAGGTGGCTAAGAACTGGCTAGAAGAATTAGTCAGAGTTGCTGAAAGTAATAGCCGAATTGGTATCTGTGCGTCTAAGCAACTCAATTACCACAATCGAAGAATTATTGATGCAGCAGGATGTTATTTAACCAAGTATGCTGCTGGGAAGAATATTGGATTGGGGGAGTTTGATTGCGGACAGTATGACTCTCTACGTGAGATTTTTGGCGCTTCCGGTGCCTCAGCTTTCTATAGGAAAAAGATGCTTGAAGAAATTGGTCTATTTGATGAGGATTATTTTTTATATGAAGAAGAACTCGATCTTTGCTGGAGAGCAAAATTATCCGGTTGGAAGTGTATCTTTGTACCAGGTGCAATTGTTTATCATATTAAGAGCAGTTCGGTTATGAATAGCCCTTACAGGTATGGATACTATACCCAGCGGAATAGACTATTCAACATCGTTAAAAATTTTTCTTTGAGGACTTTAATAGCAGTGCTACCGTATCTACTTAAATGCGAATTTGATAATTTTTTGGATATCGTTTTTAAATATAATACAATTCGGTTGAAAGCAAGGATTGATTTTATAAAGCTATTACCTCGAATGTTGAGAAAGAGAAAGACAGTTCAGAATATGAGGAAGATTTCTACGGCTGAATTCAGAAAGTGGCTGGTATGAGAATTGGGTTTGACACCAGACTGATCCCTTATCACCGAAGGGGTAGGGGAAGATACGCCTACACCCTGATAAGAAATTTGACAGAGATTGATAGGGATAATGAATACATATTTTTCTACAGTTTTTTAGGTGTCGGGGAAAAGGCCTATTCTTTAAACCTGAGCAGAGGAATATTAAAAATAAGTGGTTCTTCTCCAATTTAGTGGGTAGATTATAGGGTCAAATCCTCTTGAGTTCCTGCTCTTTGTATAGTTGTATATAGAGCTGGACACCTTGAATATTTTGTGGGAAAGGTCTCCTGACCTTGATTATCGGCATCGGGAGATGCCTCCCACATTAGGAGATATTCTCCACATCAGGATACCTTCTACATAGAACACATAGATTCTGATATACAAGATACCTCATCCATAAAGCCAAACAGGCTTTCACTGGAAAATGAACCCACTAAATTGGAGAAGAACCTAATAAGTTTTATGGATTGTGGATGAAATGATTATTAATAAAATTGCAAAGGAAATTAGATATAAATCAAAATATAGGCAACGATCCATCCTCGCGCATCAATATTTCAAGGTAGGGGCATTTTGTTATTACGGTGGTGAGACAAAGACTGGCAGAAGCTATCTGCTGAAATTTTTTTAAGATTAAACTCGTTCGGTCTAATATTCTGGAGATTCTTTTTTATTTTTCTTCTTGGGTATCAAATATATATTTTCATATCAAGGCCATTAGCGTATGTAAAGAAATTACTCAAAATTGATACAAAATAGGAATTCTATGCCTATAATTGGTTTTGATGCATCTATGATACCTTACCAAAAGAGGCGAGGATGGGGTGTCTATTCTTTCGAACTTCTGCGTGCTTTAGTATCTATCAATAGCGATAACAAATATGTATGCGTTTATAATTTTTTGCATAAGGGAAAGCGGGAGTTGATGTTTAGACCAAAAGGACATAGAAACATTATTCTGAAACATATCCCTTTACCTGGTAGGATACTTGAGAAATTATGGCTTAAATATAATTGGCCAGATATAGACCTTTTCACTGGTCATACAGATATTTTCCATTCTCCTTTTGAACGATTACCACCAAAGAAGAAAGGAGCATCTATAGTTACAATACACGATGTAATATATTTGATGTGTCCGGATAAGGTTAGTAAGGACTTTGCTAATTTATCGAAAGCCAAATTGGAAAAAGTTATTGAACGAGCAGATATTATAATAGCCGATTCTAACTCTACAGCCAAAGATTTAAATGAACTATATAAAATTTCTTCCCGTAAGTTGCGTATTATATGGTGTGGAGTTGCTGATTATATGAGACCTGCTCCTTTATCTCATGTAAATGCTATTCGTACAAGCATAGGGATTGGAGATATCCCTTATTTTTTATTTGTTGGTGCTCCTGATGCGCGTAAGAATCTTGAAAACTTAATCGGCGCAATGGCAGTTCTCAAGGAAAAGTCTTTAGACTTTCGCCTTATTATAGCCGGCCATTTTAAATGGGGAATGGAGAGAATTCAGCACTTTGTATCAGATAAAAGGTTGTACCAATATGTGATATTCCCAGGATATATTCCGGATGAAGATTTACCGGCTCTCTACACAGGTGCTCAGGCTCTATGCTTGATTTCCTTTTATGAAGGGTTCGGTTTGCCGGTAGCAGAAGCAGCAAAGTGTGGCTGTCCCTCAATTGTTTCAAACCGCTCAAGTCTTCCAGAAGTCGTAGGAGATGGTGGAATAGTAGTTCCTCCAGATAACATAGATGCTATTGTTGATGCTTTAATGCAGTTGTTAGATCAGTCTACCAGAGAGAAATTATCAGCTAAGGCATTAAAACAAGGCAGTCTTTTTTCTTGGAAGAAGTGCGCTAAAGAAGTTATTCATGTATATGAGGAATTGACTTAATGAATCGAGGAAATAATTATCCACTTGTTTCAGTTGTTGTTATATCGCGTGACCGACACAAGACGCTCGAGGAGACAGTACAATCTTTATTAGCTTTGGACTATCCGCCAGAGAAATATGAGATAGTTGTGATAGAAGAAGGTGACAAGCCTTTACCAATACCCCAAACGAATTATGTTTTTTTGCCACGCCAAAACTTAGGATTGGGTTATGCTCGTAATCAAGGAGTGAAAGCAGCAAAGGGTGAGTTCATTGCTTTTACCGACGATGATTGTCTTGTTAAGCACGACTGGCTATATCAAATTATACAGCCAATGTTGCACAACCCCGAAATATTTGGCGTAGGTGGAGCAACTCTTGTAAGGGGAGATCATCCGATAGGTACATGCGAAGCAGTGTTGGGTTTTCCCGGAGGTGGGTATCCTCGTTTTCTGCGGGCTGGTGGAAAAATCGTGGAAACTAACCTTACATCAGGATGTAACATGGCTTATCGCCGCGAGGTGTTTAATCATTTGGAATTTGAAAAGCGAGGCATGGGTCGGTTGGGAGCAGACGATTTCCTGCTCAGTTTAGAGGTATCAAAAAGATGGAAGATTGTATTTAATCCTAATGCTATTGTCTATCATCTTCCTCGCAATAATCTGAAGCAGATATACAAGTGGTTCCAGAGGCGCCGGTATTGTGAGCTTCTGTATGCAAAAATTCACAGCAAGAAGTTCAGAGAAATTTTTTCTTTAAGGCGGGGTATGGTTCCCCGGTTTATTTTAGGAATTTTACTCATTGTGGGATTAAAATTATTTGGAGTTCTTCTGATATTTATTGGATTACTAATTATTTATGCTCCACTCCCTCTTCGTTATGTTAAAGAATTAAGAGCAGCAAATGCTAAATGGAGAAGTTACTTTATAATGCCTCTGGTAAAAGCCACAATGGACATAGCTGTGTTAATATCAGATATAAGAGCGCTCTTAAGTTGGTCTCATGGCGAGAGCGAGATACTTGATGAATACAACAGATAAAAATAAGGTTTTATATGTGGACACACCACTTGAACCACCAGGAGGAGGACAGCAAAGTTTACTACTGATACTTCAATATCTTAATAAAACTAACTTTCAATCAGTTGTATTTATGCCTGAAGGAGGTGAATTTTCAAAACTATTAGCTGAGAAAAATATTTGTTATAAAATTGTTAAACCTGAGAAATTGTTCTTTGAAATAAAGAGACTTAACCCAGAAATCATACATTGCAATTCCCCGACTACAAGATATGCTTTTTATACAGCGTTAGCTTCTAAGCTTTTAGGCATACCTTTTATTTGGCATGTAAGAGTTATAGAATCTGCTGGTTGGCGGGACAAGATGATTGCTTCACTCTCGACAAAAATTATTACGATATCTGATGCTGTTAAAAGGAAATTCTCGTATGTAAAAGACAGTAAGGTTATAAAAATTTACAACGCTGTAGATACTGAAGTTTTCGAACCACGATTGGATACAGAGTATTTATATAAGGAATTTAATATCAGTAAAGATAAAAAATTGGTTGGTATATTTTCAAGGCTTGACCCGTGGAAGGGACACAAGCTTTTTATAGACTCTGCAAAAATAGTGAAAGAGAGTTTTAAAAACACAATATTCTTAATTGTGGGAGAAGGAGATAAAAGTTATAAAAAGCAGCTTTCTGAATATACAGAAATAAAAGGACTAAAAGGTAGTATAATGTTTGCTGGATTTAGAAGAGATATTCCTCAACTTATGAATTTATGTGATGTAGTAGTGAACCCATCAGTTGAGTCAGAGCCATTTGGCAGGACAATCATAGAAGCTATGGCGTGTGGACGCCCAGTTATTGCTACAAATATAGGTGCACCGAAGGAGATAATAGAAGATAAAACAGATGGATTTCTTGTAAGGCCAGATAGTGAAAGTATCGCCGAACTCGTAATAAAACTATTACAAAGTAAAGACTTAAAAAATAAAATTGGAAATAGAGCAAGAGAAAAAGTTATAGAAAAATTCAGTGTAGAGAGCCAGACTAAAGGATTAGAAAGATTATACAATTCTTTGAGTTGCGTATGCGTATAGGTATTGACATAAGGGAGCTTGAAAAAGGAAAGAAGACAGGTATAGGTAGAATGCTTCTAGACTTCTTAGAGTATATCTCTACAAGTGACACATCTAATGAATATATACTTTTTGGAAACCAAAAAACAGAACTACAAATTACTCGAATATTACAGAAAAATGTTAAAGTAAAAATCGTCAGTGAAAGAATCACTTTTATTTGGGATCAGGTAAAACTTCCCATTGCCATTTCAAGAGAGGGGATTGACGTATTCTTCTCTCCGTATTTTAAGGCGCCAATTCTTGCCCCTTGTCCTTTAGTAAATGGTATCTATGACTTAACTCCCCTTCACCATCTGGTATCTGGCATCCGGCATTCGGTACCCGGCATTTACTATCGGTATTTTGGCAGACTATGTGCAAAATTTTCGAAGAAGGTTATCACTGTATCAAAGTACTCAAAGAGAGAAATCAAAAAAGTATTGAGAATATCTGGAGAAAAAATAGAAGTAATATATCCTGGAGTAAAATCTTCCTCTAATAAATATACTGATGTTAGCGAGAAATACGGTATTCAAGGCAAGTATATCCTTTATATTGGTGGTATCAAGCCCCATAAAAATATTGGAAGTTTGATAAGGGCATATTCACTTCTCTCTCCAGAGCTCAAGAAAGAGTATCAACTTGTCATCGGAGGAAGAAAAAATAGGCATACGGAGTATCTGGAAAAGGTAATAGAAAAATTGAATATTAGAGATAGAATTCTCTTTCCCGGGCTCATTGCTGACAAAGATTTAGCATCAATTTACAAAGGGGCATCTCTTTTTGTTTTTCCATCGTTATATGAGGGTTTTGGTTTTCCACCACTTGAGGCAATGGCCTGTGGGACCCCAGTGATAGCCTCTAATACGACATCCTTACCAGAAGTGACAGGAGATGCGGCTATATTAGTAGACCCTCTGGACATTCAAAAATTATCCCAGGAAATGGTAAATGTTCTCACAAATAGCGAGTTAAGGAAAAAATTGACACAACGCGGTATTGAAAAGAGTAAAGGGTTTTCAATCGAAAGATTCGCGAGAGAACTTATAAAATGCTTAAAAATGTAAAAAATACACTTTTGATCTTTATAGTGGCATCAGACAATTTACTTCCTGACGAGAGCAAAAGGGTTGTGGAGGAGAAATTCAATCTTAAAAACAAGATAGAACAGCATAAGCAATTATACGAAACAGTTATTATTGAAAAATTAGGAGTCTGCTGATGTGTGGTATTTGTGGCATGGTTGGTTTTGCAAATCAGGACCTATTAAAAAAAATGTGCAGGATTATGTCCCATCGCGGTCCTGATGACGAAGGATATTTTATAGATAAAAATATCGGCCTAGGAATAAGGAGATTAAGTATCATTGACTTGGAGACGGGACATCAGCCAATACACAACGAGGATGAAACTATCTGGGTAGTGTTTAATGGGGAAATTTATAATTTTCAAGAGTTGCGTGAATCTTTAAAAAAGAAGGGTCATCAATTCTATACTAAAACTGATACAGAGGTAATCATCCATCTTTATGAAGAAAAAGGCGAAGACTGCGTTAATTACCTGAATGGAATGTTTGCCTTTGCTATTTGGGATAAAAAGGATGAAAAACTATTTTTAGCAAGGGACAGATTAGGGATAAAACCGCTATACTATACAGTAGTTGATGGAAGTCTACTTTTTGCCTCTGAGATTAAGGCACTACTTGAATGCAATAAAGTAGAGAAGGAGGTGGATTTGATAGGAATGCATCATTTCCTCACATTTCTATATGTTCCCGCTCCCTTTTCAATGTTTAAAGGAATTAAGAAATTACCTCCTGCTCATACTATGAGTTATAAAAATGGCAAAGTAGGGGTTCAAAATTTTGAACCCCTACAATATTGGGACCTTGGCTTTTCAAAAGCAAAGATAAAGAGGGAAGAATACTATTCTGAACGCATTCTTGAACTTCTGAGAGAGGCAGTTAAGATCAGGTTGGTAAGCGATGTCCCTTTAGGTATTTTTCTTTCAGGTGGTATTGACTCAAGTTCTATTGTTGGGCTGATGAGCCAGATATCTAATTGTAGTGTAAAGACTTTCTCCATAGGATATGAAGAGAAATTTGCCTCTTACAACGAGCTTAAATACTCGCGTCTTGTAGCAAAGCATTTCGGCACTGAGCACCATGAATTCATTGTCAAACCTGATGCCGTGGAGCTCTTACCCGAAATAATACAGCATTTTGATGAGCCATTTGCAGACTCATCTGCTATACCAACTTATTTGGTTTCACAGATGGCAAAAAAACATATTACCGTTGCTCTCTCAGGTATTGGTGGAGATGAAGCGTTTGGTGGTTATCCCAGGTATATTGGGTTGCAGGTAGCTCGTTATTATGAAAAGTTACCTCTCTTCGTCCGCAAAAACATTTTATTAAAGATAGCAGAACAATTTCCAGAATCTACTGCAAGCATAAATATTATGGGGCGATTTAAGAGATTCGCTCGTGGAGGGATACTGCCTGCTGATAAAAGGTATTTAAGCTGGATCTCTTTCTTTAATACCGACTTTTATAATAAACTATTTACGGATAAACTAAAGAAGGAACTTTCAATGAGTGATCCGTTTCAAATACATAGAGAGTTTCTGAATCAGAAAAAGACTGCCGAATTCCTTAATAGAGTATTCTATTTAGATGTGAAGACCTATCTTGCGGATGATTTGTTAGCAATGGGGGATAGAATGAGTATGGCAAATTCATTAGAGTTAAGGATACCTTTTTGTGACCATAAGTTATTGGAATTCTCTGCGAGCATTCCGTACTCCACCAAAATTGAGGGGTTCAGATTAAAATACCTTTTAAAAAGGGCTGTTTCCCAGTTGCTTCCAAAGGAAATAATTACAAAAAGGAAGCAAGGTTTTATGATTCCTCTTGGCTCTTGGTTACAGACCGAGCTTAAAGATTTGACTTTAGATTTGCTATCAAAAAGGAGTGTTAAAAAAAGAAATTACTTTAATTGGGAATGTGTTCAATGGATGTTACGAGAGCATTATGAGGGTAGACAAAATTTTGCTGATCAAATTTGGGCTTTGATGACTCTCGAGATATGGCATAGGATTTACATTGATAATAATCCGATCCAAAAATGAATATTCTTTTCGTTTCAGAGCTATCTTTTAAGAATGTTGGATTTGGCGGGGCAAGAGTCTTACATGAACATAGTATAAGACTTAAGAAGAAAGGACACACAATTTATGTTTTAACAAGAATGACAGATGGTGAAAGTTTGCCATTGGAAAATGTGGAAGGAGTGATTGTTCATCGATACTATGTGGATAAAAGCAACCAATTAAATTTTTTAATATCTTCTTGGAAGAATATTTTTTTTGTTTTTAACAGGCTCTCGCGTCAAATTAAATTCGACCTTATAAATTTTCATCAACCTATTTCTTCCCTTGCAGTCAATTTATCTCCAAGAGCTTGGAGGATTCCAAAGATTTATACTTTTCTTTCCTTGGCATTTAAGGAGTATGAGACCAGAATTCAAGGCGGAGTGAAAAGAAATTGGACGCATAAGATAAATTCGTTTTTTTTAAGGGTTATTGAGAAATTCTGCCTTGGAAGGTGCAGTAAAATAGTCGTCTTAAGCGAGTTTTCCAGACAACAACTGATAAGTTACCATAAAATATCGCCGACAAAGATTAAAATAATTCCAGGAGGGGTAGATGTGGATAGATTTGTTCCAGTGAACGATCGAGCGCTCGTTAGGGAAAAGTTAAACATTCCTATAGATAAGTTTATATTGCTAACTGTCCGTAATTTAGTTCCTCGGATGGGAATAGAGAATTTATTAAAAGCTATGGCTTTGGTTACTAAAGAAAGAGATGATATCTACCTTATTATTGGGGGAG
>Ga0210051_1007456_pt1 | contig 10185 bp, 9 predicted proteins | sample CryGey092014_all_FD_185464 | JGI IMG/M metagenome (GOLD analysis project Ga0210051, IMG submission 185464) | Groundwater microbial communities from aquifer - Crystal Geyser CG23_combo_of_CG06-09_8/20/14_all (SPAdes) (version 2) | ecosystem: Environmental > Aquatic > Deep subsurface > Groundwater ...
GCCAATGTATGTATATGGCGATTGCCACATCACATTTCTGTTATTTCCCCGCGTTCCAGATGTCCCGGGTGTAATTATGCTATCCGATGGTATGACAATATACCTCTGCTCTCCTATGTAATTCTTAAGGGCAGGTGCAGAAATTGTGGCGCACGCATATCTTTCGGATATCCACTTGTTGAACTAGCATCTGCATTACTATTTGTTTTTGCATTTTTAAGATGGAAGCCATCTCCTGTTTTTGTGTTATGTTTGTTTTTACTTATTCCCATCTTGCTCTCAATAATTGCGATTGATTGGAAGCATGGAATAATACCAAATGCGCTCGTCCTCTGGCTTGGAGTTGTCGGGATTTGTTCGGCAATTGCAAATCCTTTGTTTGCAGCCGGTAATTCATCAATGTGGAAAATGCTCCTTGACTCAGCAGTAGGAGGTGTTGCCGGTTTTTTCATCCTTCTTGCCATCCGGTCGATTGGAAATCGCGGCTATCACAAAGAAGCAATGGGTCTGGGCGATGTGAAATTATTTGGCGCAATAGGTTTTTTGCTCGGATGGGAAGGGGTATTGTGGGTGATATTTCTTTCCAGTACTGCTGCTGCAATCGTGGGTATTATTTTTCACTTCAAAAATGGGAGAAAAGAGATACCGTATGGACCATTCATAGCAGGTGTGGGACTTGCTTATCTCTTGACTTTTCCATGGAAATTGTGGTAATGTAACAATATAGCGGGTTCGATAAATTAAACCTCTACAAAATCATTTTGTAGTGGCAGGGTAAAAATATGGCAGTAAAACTATCTATCAAAAAGCGTTCTTCTACACTGCTTGCGGTTGACCTGGGTTGCCATAGCGTCAAGGTGATGTCGCTTACTCCGTCAGAAACCGGGTATTCTTTAGCTGCCTGGGCAATAAAACCCCTGCCTGCCTCAAACATAACTGAACTTCCTTCCCAGGAAAGAATAACAATACTCTCCGACTGTCTGCAATCATTGGTATCTGGGTTGAAAATAAAAGGGAGAGCGTGTACAACTTCCGTCTCAGGGCCATCCGTAGTCGTGCGGTTCGTAAAATTCCCGAAGATGACGGAAGAAGAACTAACTCAGGCGCTAAAATTCGAAGCCGAACCATATATCCCCTTTAACATGGACGAAGTTTCATTAAGTCATTGGACAATGGGTGAAGTAATGGAGGAAGGAGAGCCAAAAATAGAAGTATGCCTTGCTGCTGCAAAAAACGACATTGTACAGGAGCGCATAGAAATTATTGAGCGAGCTGACTTGAGGGCAGGAGTAATAGATATTGATGGAATAGCAGTTTCCAATGCTCTTGAAATTGCCATGCCAGACAGTAAAGAAACTGTTATGGTTGTCAATATGGGCGCAGAAAAGACCAATATAGTGATACTTGAAGGTCCTCGTCTGTTTGTGATACGCGATATCGCCAGCGGAGGATTAGCATGGACGCAGGCAATACAACGAGAGCTAAATATGGATTATCCTTCTGCAGATAAAGCAAAATTGGAAGAAGGTCTCAATGGCAAGCGGGAAATATCGGATGCGCTTTCTGGACCTGCACGGGAGCTCGGTGTTGAAATTCGCCGCTCTCTTGATTACTATCAGGCACAACGGGAAGAAAGAAATATAAATCGTCTGCTTTTAACGGGCGGCGGAGTATTACTTAAAGGCCTGGACCACTTCTTAAGTGAACGCTTTGGTGTGAATGCAGAACTGTATAATCCGCTTGTGAACGTAGATACTTCAGCTGTGTCCCCCGCACCAGATGGCGCAACTGCTACTAAGTTAACAGTTGCTACCGGTCTGGCCCTAAGGAGATTGCGCGAGTGATCCGTATAAACCTGGTTCCACAAGGAAAAAGGCGTGGCACTGGTCCGGGTATACCTTGGTTGGCGAAGTTAAAAACAGCCGACCCTTTCATTCTAATCTGGATTGTCGCTGGGCTAATTTGTGCGATAGCATTCCTTGTGATTGGGGTCCAAAAAGCCAGTATTTCTGGTTCTATCAAGAAAGTGGAAACTGAGCTTGCAAGTAAGCGGGCGATAGTAGAAAAAGTGCGAAGTATACAGTCACAAACCGCTTCTTTAACAAAGAGAAAGAATACCATAGTAACTCTTCACGAATTCCGTATTTCTTATCCCACATTCCTTGGAGACCTCGCGTCTCTTACTCCAGAGGAACTGTGGCTGGAGCGGCTTGGCACCGAAATTGACCCGGCATCCATGAGGGTTACTTTGAGCGGTTGTGCACTTACAAACTATGCAATTGCGGACTTAGTAAAAGTACTGGAGAAAAACGACAAATTCGCAGATGTCAAACTCATAGATATTTCCAGTGAAAAGGCAGGGAATGCCGTAGTTCGGCGGTTCAATTTGACGGCAATGTACTCCTGGAGCAGCGAAAGAAAATGAATCTTACCAGACAACAGAAAATCCTGATTACGTTACTTGTCGTAGTAGGGGTGATAATGGTTTTTGTGAATGTTATAGGCCCACAGATGACAATACTGAACAGACAAAAAGCAAAACTAGAATCTTCTCGCAATGAATTGAAGTTTGCAATTTCTCAGATAAGCCAGATTGACCGCCTGAGCCAGCAATTGGTTGACCTGAAAAATCAGGTTGGCAGATTGGAAAAGATATTACCTTCGTCTTTTGATATTGCGCATTTTGTGAAAACAATAACCAGCGTTGCAGAAAAGAACGAACTCGAAATATCCCGCCTGCCTTCCGAGCAGGTTATTGGCGGGGAACAATACATAGCCCATAGGTTCACCGGGCTAAGCGTGGAGACGGACTACCATACTTTGGGAGAGTTTTTTGGCGATATTGCAAATATGGGACAGATTGTCGGGATAAGGAACCTGAATATACAAAAGCCGGGTACTCCGGGTTCATCGTCACGGCCAATAAGTGCGACTTTTGACCTGGAGGTATACACATTCAAAGGATGAATGTTATCATATTGTCATTGCGAGGAACGGTAGCCGCAGGCTTTAGCCTACGCACCTTAAAAGGTGCGGCTACAGCCTGCGTTGTAGGCACGAGCTTGCTCGTGCAAATGACGAAGCAATCTCATAACATTATAATATTTTTACTTACGATATTTTTGCTGCCTTCCGTAGTATCGTGGCATAACGCGCCACAGGCAGCGGAGCAGCAGCCGTTGGTTATCGAACCATTTATATATGAAGGTGCAAAATATCGTGACCCATTCCTGTCGCCTTTTGATTCCGGCGCAGTGAAAAGCCAGAGTAAATTCCTGCTTGGCGGACTGCATCTTAAGGGGATACTCCGTACAAGCAAAGGCCTTGATTATGCAATAATCGTTTCTGAAACAGGGAATAGATATATTCTGGTGGGCCAGCGGCTTTACGATGATTATGACAAAGTAGTCCCTAACGTACAGGGTTACGTTCGAGAAAATACCGTTATACTTAAGAGCGGTAATCAGATAAAAGAGTTGCTCACGGAGGAGAAAAGATAAATGAAAAATATACGGAAATTAACTGTTTTGACCCCTGTTGTAACTGTTTTGTTGCTTTTGCAGACATATTGCATTGCCAGTTCACTGGTGAAGTTTACCGGTGTCGAACTGAAGAAGTTCGACGAAAAGAAAGCCGACATTCTGGTACATCTTACGGGAGATGCAAAGTATCACCTGTTTAAGATTGACGAACCACCACGTCTCGTATTGCAGATTGCTAATTGTGAGCACAGCTGGCCACAGAAGGAATTGCCTGTAGAAAATACAATTTTTGCCAGGATTCGCACAGGGCAATTCCAGGATGACCCGAAGATTGTGCGCATTGTTCTTGACCTTAAAAAAGACGTGTATTATGACGTTGCAGAGAAAGACGGGTTATTACTTTTGACGGTCTCAGGTGAACAGCAGTATGCAAAGGCGGTGTTCACAGCAGAAGTACCAACTACTCGCAAGGAACAAGCAGTGCCTAAAGAACGTACACAAACCGAAATTGCCAGGAATGTGCCGACAAAGGAACATCTGGCAAGAGTCGAAGAAGTAAAAAGACAAGAACAGAAACGTGCCAGCGAACCAGCCACTTCTGCGGCCGTGGAAACGCCGATTGGAGGAGTCGTTCACTCGCTGAGTAAGAAGGAAATCAGCGTGAACTTTGTTGACGCTGACCTGATAGACGTAATCAGGGTTTTTGCCAAGCACACCAACAAGAACATTTTACTCAAAACAGGTGTCAGCGGGAAAGTAAATTTACGGCTTGAAAAAGTTCCTCTGGACGAAGTGTTGTGGACGATTCTTAATGAGAATAATCTTGTTGCAGTGCGTGAGTCAGAGAACGTGGTTCGTGTCTTGCCGCGCGATCAAATACCTACAACCCGTGCATATTTTGTACTTAAAAACCGCAAACCAGAAGAAGTTGCAGGAAGTGTCCAGCAGGCGTTTGGTAATGAGCCCAGTTTAAGCATGGTTGTGGATTCAGGAAGTAATAATCTCATAGTCACCGCTCCACCCGATGTTATTGAGAAGGTCAGGGATATGATTGAACGCCTGGACGTCAAGGCACGTCAGATAAAAATAACCTCGCGCGTGATGGAAGTAACCAAGACAGATAAATCAGACGTTGGTATCAAATGGGAGGTAAGTAAAGACAACGCAATTCCATTCACACTTGATGGAGAGTCGCTGGAACTCTCAGGCGGAATCCATCCTCAGTGGGCCGGGGAAATGGTTGCGTATGGTCTTCTTAGCGTTGCTGCAATACTTGACCCCGGGCAGTTGAACGTAGTATTGAGTGCCTACACCGAGAAGTCCGGCGTCTCGATTCTAAACCATCCGTCAGTCGTAGTGCAGAACAATGAGGAAGCAAACATTCATATAGGTGAAGACGTGCCATACCTTACCTATCTTGTTACCGATACAGGGACGGAACAGAAAATGGAAACAGTAAAAGTTGGAACTATGTTAAATGTGACGCCATCCTGTAATCCGGGGAGTGACCTCATACGGCTAAACTTAAATGTAGAAGTAAGTGAACTTTTGGGTATGGAGGCTGCAGGCCCTCATACGACTACAAGAAATGCTTCTACTATTGTTAGCGTAACTGATAAGCAATCAATAATAATTGGAGGACTTATCAGAAACAGGGAACAGCAGGTTGTTAAAAAGGTGCCTTTTCTCGGAGACATACCACTTATTGGACTTTTATTCAGAAATAAGTACACAGAAACAGTACGGACCGAACTATTTATAGTGCTGACTCCTGAATTGGTCGGCTAAAGTATCAAAGCAGTTTTCCAACCACACAGTAACTTATCTGTAGCGGTGGCATTTATGCCACTTTAGTTGTTGGATAAAAAAGATATTGTTTTTTGCGATTCGACAGTTAAAACAACCACCTTTAGACATTATTGCTGCCCTGTTTCTCGCTATCCTTTCCTTTATCCCGGCGTCCAGACATCCTGCGGGTTTTCAGATACTAACCCTGATAGTTGCATTTTTTATCCTGGCCGGTTCATGCGGGTCCGGTAAGGTACAGATACCAATCAAAAATATCCCTGGCGCATTGCCACTGCTGCTACTTGGCCTGTGGGCGGTGGCCTCGTCCATATTCTCTACATATCCTGGCGGTTCACTCGAACAGCTGCCACTTGCATTTCTTCCATTTCTGTGGCTTTATCTTTTTGCTATACTGCATAGAGAAAATGCAGGTGATAAGGCGTCTGACAATTTTCTCGTCGTAGCTAATATCATTATTGTTGCAATGTTGTTACATTTTCTTATTACGCTTCTCCCTGCCATTTCTCCCGGAAAAGCCGGTCCGTCTTTTAGGTCATTACTTGGGAAAAGTACTTTCCCTAACCCGGATCAATTAGCGGGTTTTGCAAGTATTGGAGTTGTTATTTCCTTTGGCTTATCCTTGTTCTTACCGAAGATAAAAAGCCGCATTATTTATTTTGCCCTGTTCGTCGTTTTGTGTGCCGGTATAGTTGCTGCGCATTCCCGTGGCGCAATGATTGCATGTGTGATAGCAATACTCGCGTTGCTGGGGAAAAAATGGGGATGGCGGGCGGTTGCTGCCGGGCTTATTGTTCTTGCAATTATATTCGTGAGTCTTCCTGCCGGAGTTCTGGTTACGCTTGCAAAGGCAGGACCAGCACAAACGCTTTCATTCGCCCGGTTTGGTATATGGAAGAGTACCCTCGGGATGATTGCTGACTATCCGGTTGTTGGGGTGGGTCCAGGAAATTTTGGCCTTGCGTTTCACCAATACAACTTCCCATTGCAGACTCACGCTGTCTGGTATGGCATATCAACGAGGTTCGCACATAACGAATACCTCCAGGTTGCAGCATGCCTCGGCATCCCCGGCCTTGTGTTATTTATCTGGGCTATAGTTGCGTTTTACCGCTCTCTCCGTCATTCTGAGGGAGCGGTAGTCGCAGGCTTTAGCCTGCGTACCATCCGTTATTCTGAGGTGGAGCCGAGGAATCCCATCCTTTTACCAATTATTGCAGAAGCTGTCCTGACCGTTGTCCTTGTGCACGCATTATTCGACTTCAACCTGCATATGCCGGTTACGATGCTCACCGGTTTATTTATTGTTTCCCTATCCCGGAATGCCTCGCCATCCCCACCTTACCGGGCTCTCCAGTCCCAACGGGCGGGGAAGGCGAATAGATTGTTTCTAACCAGCATTTCTTCAGGAGTTTTTGTTCTCTGTGTTTGGCTATTGTCTGCACGGTTTTTTGCAGTTGCAGGTCATCCTCCTGTTGCCGGAAGAATCAATCCGCTCTCATCTGATTTTGCCTATCAGGCAGGAGCAATTGAACGGTCTATTAAGCTGAACCCGTACCAGCCAGATGTCTGGCGTGAGCTTGCAATGTCACATGTGCACACAGGGAATTATACTCAGGCGGCGAGAACTCTCGAAAAAGCGACAGAAGCAAATCCTAAAAATGCATTACTCTGGTATGAACTTGGTATTTTCAGACATAGAACCGGAGACGCCAATGGCGCATTGAAAGCACTCAGACAAGCACTGTTACTTGAGCCAAACTTCCTACGCGCCTGGGCTGCAACCGAACAAGTTGCGAGGACACTAGGGTTAAGCAATCTCTCTTTATGGGCAGGTAAGCAATACCAGATGACTTGCTGGCGTATTCCGGACCTTATAAGAACTGGCAGTGCCTACGAAAATCAAATTTTGCTCCCACCGCAATAATCCGGTAAGAAAATTGTTGATTTCTGCTGAAATAATATAGTATAATCATAGCCGTAGCGGTGCGATTTATCGCACTTGTAGGCAGTGCGGCTTGCTCGTGCGAAGTGGCTTAAAAGGAGGCAATTTATATGAGAGTCGTTATTGCGGGTGGCGCAGGATTTATTGGTTCTCATTTGTGCGATTACCATATCGCACGAGGCGATGAGGTAATCTGCATAGATAACCTCGGGTCAGGAAAACTGGATAATATAAAGCATCTGATGAATAACCCGAAATTTACTTTCCTGAGGCATAACATAACCGACCCGGTTCATTTTGATTTCAAGGTTGACATTATTTATCATCTTGCATCTCGCGCAAGTCCAATTGATTATCAGCAATACCCGGTTGAAACAGCTCTTGCAAATTCACTAGGCACATATAACCTGTTAAATTTAGCAATGGTGAACGACGCAGTAATGCTTTTTGCATCTTCATCAGAGGCGTACGGTGAACCACTCGTGCATCCACAGACAGAGGACTACTGGGGAAACGTTTCGCCAACAGGAATAAGGTCATGCTATGATGAATCAAAGCGTTTTGGCGAAGCGCTGATGATGGCATTTCATCGCGAAAGGGAAGCAAAGACGCGTGTCGCCCGTATTTTCAACACTTTTGGCCCACGTATGCGGAAGGACGATGGTAGGGTAGTCCCCAACTTTATCAGTCAGTGCTTGAAAAATGAACCAATCACTGTGTATGGAGACGGTAAGCAAACCAGGAGCTTCTGCTATGTTTCTGATATGGTAGAGGGATTGTATCTTCTTGGCCAGTCAGACGAAGTTGAGCCTAAAAACCTCGGTAACCCAAACGAAATAACGGTTCTTGAAGTTGCGGATATCATCAAGAAAATGACCGATTCAAAATCCGAGATTATCTTCAAGCCATTGCCAATAGATGACCCTACAAGGAGACGACCTGATATTTCGCAGGCGCGGAGGTTGCTCGGTTGGGAACCAAAAATCCCGCTTGAAGAGGGTCTGAAGAAAACAATAGAGTGGTTCAAGAAAAACAAAGGGGCTTGACAAAGTACAAGATATTCGCTATATTATAAACAGAGCGAACGTTTAGAATATTCTACACAAACCTATGGATTCCAAACTTGAGAATTTCTCTAACCAGATTGTTGAAGTAGCCGGAAGAATAGCAGGGATGTTTGCATTCAACCCCATTGTTGGTGAACTCTACGCACTTTTATATTTTTCCTCTGAGCCGGTTTCTCTTGGTGATATGGCGCAGAGACTGAGTATAAGTAAAGGAAATGCATCTGTGAATATACGGGCGCTTGAAGGATGGGGGGCAGTACGAAAAACCCGTATAAAGAGTTCGCGCAAGGACTATTACGTAGCAGAGGAGGACATCCTCAAGGTCATAATGACGGGATTACATAATGGCTTATCCCGTCGGCTGGAGATAGTAACAGAAGGATTTACAAGCATCAAAACGGAACTGGACGAGGTAAAGACACATCTGGCAGCCAGCCAGAAGAAAGAAGCTTCATTTTGTGAACAAAGGTTGGAAAAACTCAAAGAATTGGCGGATGTAGCTGGAAACTTACTGGAGTTATTGGAAAGGGTTTCTTCCAATAACACTCTTGACAGGACGCTAAAATCGCTCGTTGAGAAAAAATGACCTGGATGAGGCACGCATATTGCTTGAGCGAGACAGGCCTGAAAGTGTACTGTAATAATTATGTCTCCGAATAAAAAAAGAAAATTTCCTGTGATAGGACGTGATTTCAAGTACCGCCTTCAAAATGCAATGGTTATGTCAGATAAATTAGAGTGGATAGATTGGATGAATCTTTTGCCCGAGGAACGGTTTGCTCAAGTTGAAAAGTTAGTCAGAGAATATCACTTTTTATCGAAAGGCAGTAAAGAGCATGGAGCAAAATCTATTTATAAAAGTTTTAAGAGCTCTTAATCGAGCTAAAGTGCGGTATCTCGTAATTGCCGGGCGTGCCTGCATTTTCTACGGCGCAACTGAATTCACGCGAGATTTAGATATCTGGGTTGAGCCTGAAACAGAGAATCTCGCCCAGATTCGCCAGGCGATGAAACAGCTCGGTGCCAAACAGAGGTTTTTACCCCCTTTAGAACGGAAATATCTTCTAAAGGGTCATGCCTCCCATTATATGGTCGGTGATTTCAGAATAGATATTCTTGGTCGGCCCCCACGGGTTGGCAGTTTTCTCAAGGCACAGTCCAGCGCCGAATTAACAGCTATCGGTGGAGTTTCCTGTCGGATTGTTGATTTAGCAAATTTAGTTAAAATGAAAAAGACTCAAAGAGCACGGGACTATGAAGTAATCCAGCGACTGGTTGATGCTGTGTTTGAATATGCGGATACACATCCTGATGAGCAAAATACATTGGGACCGTGGCTTGCCAGAGAGCTACGCACGATTGACAATCTGCACAGAATGGCAAAAAAGTGGAAAAACGGTAAGAATTATCTCAGACAATGTGAACGCCCTATTTGTAAAGCTGTATTGAACATGGAGCATTTTAATGAGAAGAATAGGGAGTATCTTCTTTCTATACTGGAGAAAGAGACGCAGGAGTTGCGGTTCCGTGACAGGGAATATTGGATGCAAAAGATGCGTGAAATCCGGAGGATTGCAAAGAATAAAGGGTACCAGACGAGATTTTAAGAAAATTTCGCGATTGGCCGAATAACAGAACGCATACTCAGGGTCAAAAACAAGATGAACTTGTGGGATGGAGGCAAAAGAAAATGAAGATACTTGTTACTGGTGGCGCAGGATTGGTTGGTAGTCACGCTGCCGAGTGGTATGCAACGCGTGGCAATGATGTTATCGTACTGGATAATCTTATGCGTTCGGAATTGTTCGGATATGACAAGAAAAGTGTAGAATTCAACTGGCGTTATCTTGCTGGTTTCAAAAATATAAAACGAATCAAGGGTGAC